>Ga0181585_10001513_pt1 | contig 20415 bp, 24 predicted proteins | sample 071ome_29_FD_132469 | JGI IMG/M metagenome (GOLD analysis project Ga0181585, IMG submission 132469) | Coastal salt marsh microbial communities from the Groves Creek Marsh, Skidaway Island, Georgia - 071407BT metaG (megahit assembly) | ecosystem: Environmental > Aquatic > Marine > Intertidal...
AGATCTTATCTTAGATGGGGGCGACTTTTTTGATGTGAAGTCTCCTGTGAAAAACTCTCATTCTCTTGTAAGACGCGCCTGTGAAGTACACTCTGAATACCCATGTCCTACTTACGCTCTCGTGGGAAATCACGATGTGAAATACGGGAAGATAGACTATCTCCCCGAACAGCCTCTTGGAGTTCTCTTTTCTTCTCGCGTATTTAGAAAGTTCGGCGACGCAGACGAGATCATATTAGAGCGAAATGGCGTGAAATTAAGGATTGTAGGAGTTCCGTATCACGGGGTTGAATATGACTTCGAGAGACTCAAAAACATCAAAAAGGGAGATGAGGATTATCTTGCAGTTGCTTGCCACCTCTTGGCGAGACGAGGTAAGACAGGCTCCATGTTTGAGTCTGAGGATATCATAGGGTACGATTTCCTTAACACCTTAACAGACGTTGATTGTTGGTTCTTTGGACATTGGCATAAAGACCAAGGGATCGTACAGCTCCCTAATAAGAGTTGGGTTGTGAACGTAGGCTCTTTGACGAGAGGCTCTCTGCATTTAGATGATCTAGACCGCAACCCTTGCGTTGTTGAAATGGAAGCAACTTCAGAAGGGCTCTCTTTAGTGAGACATGATGTCCCGATTCGTCCTGCTGAGAGCGCATTTAAGATAGAAGAAGCTTTGAGAGACAAAGAAGATGTCTCTCGAATGGAAGATATTGTCGAGAAGATGAGGGCGCTCTCTAAAAGCGGGTGGGACTCGATGAGCCTTGGAGACAAAGTGCGAGAAATGGCTTTGCCAAGCGAAGTCAAAGAGCAAGTTCTTCTGTATTTAGAAGAAGTAGAAGCTTAAAGAATACTATATAGGAGTGTCCTACTTTGGTATAATTGAGGGGATAAAATGAAGCAGGACTCTGACATGAAGTATCTTTATTGGTCGCATATTAAGATGATGCGAGAATGCCCTCAGAAATACCTATGGGTTAAAGGTCATCCACAGCATGATTTGGGCGCAGGATATGGGAAGCCCAAGCCCTTGCCCCCCGAACAAGATAGAGAATCAGAACACCATCTCCTTATGGGCTCTGTCTTATCGAAAGTCGTAGAGGACTTGTATAACCATGAGCTTTGGCGCGAACCTAAGAGCCTTCTTGAGAAGGTAGAGGAAATCGCCCGTAAAGAGTTTGAGGTCGAGGAGACACGAAGATACTGTCTTTGGACATATATGACACGAGATCAAGCGATTGAAACTTGTGTTTCAGGTGCTCTTAATTTCGTAAGAATTATGAAAGAGAACCGACTCCTCGGCGTGTGGAACAAGTCAGAGCTCAAAATGACCCCTTCCGCAAATAACCATTTCTCTGCCTGTGGTATAGCCGATTTGGTTTTCCGTGACTCTGAAGGAGGCATCCACATATTAGATGGCAAGAACGCATCTACGCCTATGAAATATGAGGACGAGGATCAACTCCGTTGGTACGCGCTCTGCTTTAGACTTCAATACAACGTCATGCCTAAAAAGCTTGGCTTCTTCTTCTTCAGATACCCTTCTGATAAGCCCCCCGAAAACCTGTCTCACGTTGAAGATAAGTATAAAGAAAATTGGACGGGGTACATCGAAACCTCTTTCGATGAGCAAGACCTAAAGCGCCTCGCAAAAGAAGGGGTTGAGACTTCAAAGGTTCTGCACAGAGGAGTGTTTGAGCCAAACCCTATGCCTAAGCATTGTGGGCGTTGCCCTTATGAGCCTGTCTGCGAGGAGAGACAAGCTCAGAAAAGATACAACGCAGCCAAAAGAGGACTCGGTAGAACAAAAACCCCCGACCCTCTAAAAGACCATGACGAAGGGTTTGCAGAGTTCTCTTTTAAAGCAAAAAAATAAGTCTTGTTCTTATATGTAGGGGAATACCTATTTTTTGCAAAAGGAGCAGATGTGAGTCCCGATGAAATACAGGAGTTAGTAGACAAGAGAGACGACTTAGAGAGTCGTAAATCAAAGCTTCTTGTCAAAAAAGAAGCGGCTCAGACTACGCTTGCTGATATAGATCAGCAACTACGAGATTTAGGGGTTGACCCTGAGAGCCTTGAAGAAGAACTTCTCCGTCTTAAAAAAGAGAGAGACGAGAAAATCAGCGCCTTTGCTTCCGCAGTCGCCGAAGCAGAAACAATCATTTCAACAATAGAAGAGAGGATCAGAAATCTATGATCATCGAAGTCGCTAAAAATGATCTCAAAGAGAACCTTGATATTGCCCAAGCTACATTAGGGAATGGACCTGACATTACGTCTCATTTCTTATTTGAGAAGATCGGGGAGACTGTTTTTATTTCGTCTTGCAATCCCCCTCGTCTTTTCTCCTCTGTCCCCCTAAAGGGGATTAAGGTTGAAGGTGAGGGTGACTTCACCATTGAGGGGAAACGATTGCTTCAGTCGATCAATGCGGTTGAAGGTCTGCTTAAGATCGAATGTGAAGAAGGAAATGTCACAATCAAATCCGATAGAGGGTCTATCTCGTTCCCCTCTCTTGACCCAAGCGCGTTCCCCCCTTGGCGTGGTATGTTTGGAGACGCAGAGGAAAAGGTGTCTATTTCAGCAGACGTTCTCTCTGATACGATTTCCTCTACACGCCCTTATGCTTCTGTCGATGAGGCGCGTAGACCCGAACTAGCGATGATTAATTTCACAGGCGGTAACGCCTTCGCTTGTGATGGATTCGGACTAGCTATGGCACGATCTGATGACTTTAATCAGATCGACCTCAAAATCCACGTCAAAGACACAGGAGCGGTGCTCAAGTTCTTAAAGGCATATGAGGGAAATACCTTTACTCAATTCTCCTCAGATCAAGCTGTATTCCTTAAGGCAGAAGATGGGGGGATGTTCGGAATGACCTCAATCCCCTTTGAAATGCCCACCGCGATCACTACAAAATATATCGAGGCTTTTGGTTGGACTCCCCGTAGGGTTTGGAGGCTCTCTAAGAATGACATGACCAACGCCCTCAACTTCCTCATTTCAGGCGCTTCTGACTCTGACTATAAGGTCAACATGATTGACCCCGAAAGTGAGTTGATAAACCCTCCTCGACTTGAAATGACCTCATTGAGTGGCAAGAAAAATATTTCTTACACTCTCGAAGAAGTTGAGTATGAGGAAGAAGTTAATGCTGATTTCGATGTCGAGTCTGTTGCTGATCTAGCAGATCGTATGTATGTGTCGCGTAAGGTGCTCTCCCTTAAAGGAGAGGATGAAGAAAGCGACATTGAGAGCTTCTCATTCAACTACAAGTACATGAAGAGAGCCCTTGACGTGTCTGATAAAGTAGTCAATTTCGGTTGCAACAAAGAAGGAGAGAAGCGCGGGTACATGATCTTCAAGCAATCTACCCCCTCTCTCGTTGAAATCACCTGCATCGTAGGTTGGATGGTTTAAGTATATGAGCGAACTCAAGGAACGATATCTAAAAGTAAAATCTCTCAAAGAGACTTATGAGAAGAGAGCCTCTGCTCTCGACTCTGAAATAGCGTTCCTTGAGTCCGACCTAGACCTTAAAACACAAGCGAGTGGTGTCCTTGACACTCTCGCAGAGAAAGAAGTCGAGGAAGGCGTTAAGACCTATGTCTCTCTACTAGAAGAAGGTCTTAGAGCAATCTTCCCCGAACAAGAAATCAGCCAACAAGCTGAAATCGTAAAGATCAGAAATAAAATCTCTGTTCGCCTTAAAACAATCGTTAAAGGTCCTGATGGACTGCAAGTAGAAGGGGAAGGCTTAGATACCTTTGGGGGTGCGGTGAGTACCGTACAAAGCCTTCTCCTTAGAGTCTCTCTTATCCTTAAAAGAGACTTGCGACCCCTACTCATTCTTGATGAAACCTTCCCCGCTGTCGATGGTGGAAGGACAGACCTGCTCGTAGAGTTCTTAAAAGCCCTCTGTAAAAGACTTGATATGGATATCCTCTGTATTTCACACAACACTTCTATTGCAGATAACGCTGACGTGGCTTACAGAATAAGCTCAAGCTCAAAGGGAGCTGTTTTTACACAAATTACATAAAGGGGGTATGGTGAAAACCGAAGGGAAAATACGCCATAAACTTAAACAAGTTAAACATAGACTTGTTCAGAAAGAGATGCGAAAGTCCATCTCTAAAAAGCCCTGCAATTGTATTCATAGTGGACTTATCAGAGGACAAGCTTCTGAACCCCTCTTTTACGTTTGCCTCATGGACTCCCATAAACCCGAAGAATGGGAAGGTATGATCTGCGACAACTCCGTCCCAAATACCTGCCCCTTCTTTAAACCCAAAGAAGTCACAAAAGAAGAAATAAAACAAAAAATCAACGAGGTACTCGATAGCGGGGACATGGGTAATATAGCTTCCCACTACCCCGATGTTGCAGCCCTACTTTGGGTTCTCGCAGGCGTTGATTCTGAAGACCCCGAAGAAGAAGATAAGAATGAAGAAGAACCCTCGGATTCTTGAAATAGTAAAGCTCACGCTCCCAAAGAAACCCGTGTTCTTGGAAGTACCCGTCCCCGAAAAATCATTCCCCTACCTCGTAGGGAATCCCCTTAAAGAAGGACCGATTCTAAAATGGGTAGAAAAGCCCACTACCCGTAAGTCCGTCATGTCTTGGGGCTACGAGTGTGAAATGCAAGACATCATCTCTTGCATGACTGAAATGATAAAAATGAGAGGCGCTCAGGAAAATTGGGATGTCATTCATATATCTCTTGAGCAAGCCGTCAACAGAATGAAGAAGGTCGGAATCGAGGACACCCAACAAATCGGTCAGCTCCTCGTTCCAAAAGACCCCTCTCTCTTAGGCTCTGTCCTCGTTGTAGGGAATCTTAAGTTCCCCGTCATACATAACCCCTCAAGAGGGCTCTGTTCCCTCGACTTGAAATGAAAGGATCCCTCTATTATGGATAGATGGAAAGCTGGCGAAGAAGTACAACAATCCCTCAGAGAAACTGTCGGAAAGGCACACCCCCACCTCGCAGATATTGTTGACGAAATTATCGTCATCTTCAAAGATAAAGCCTCTCGTAAAGGGGGTCAGCCCATTCTAGGCAAAACCTCTAAAGCTCCCGCCCTCATCTCCGTACTCGGTGAACGCCAATACCAATTCGTTATCGAACTTGGAGCTGATACATGGGTTCTCCTCGATGATGATCAACGTAATGCTCTACTTGATCACCAACTCTCCTTTATCGGGGGGGAAGAAGATGAAAAGACCGCTGAAATGAAATACCACCTCACCACTCCTGATATTTCTTACTTCTCAGGGGAAGTTGAGCGACACGGACATTGGCGACCCGACCTCTCACCCAAAGAAGAAGAAGAGTCGAGTGAGGATGATGCCCTCATGGATGACCTACTATGAAAGGTTGGCTCGGCTCTGTCCTGCACAACTGCATCTGCCACCCCCTCATGCCTTTCTTACCAAGAGCATGGGGAGATAAACTCCACGACTGGTCGGCTCAATATCTGCCCTCTTATTTCGATGAGGAAATCTTAGATGATTAAGTATCGCAAAAAAGAAATCATTAATGGGGAAATGCAAACCCACACCGTATCCTATGAGGAGATCGTTCAACTCGTAGGTGAAGAGGGCGTGGATCAGTATATTCTCGAAGAAGGATATGTGCGCTACTCTGATGAAACCTTCAATCAATATCAGAATGCTACTGCTCAAACCGCTAAATACCCACCCTCTCATGCCCTAGAATACCTCTCTCTCGGTATCGCTTCCGAAGCAGGTGAAGTCGCAGGGAAAATGAAGAAGTGGATTCGTGACGGGGACTCTAAAATGACCCGTGACGAATGGGTACAAGCCATGTCCTCTGAAATAGGAGACGTGCTTTGGTACTCCGCTCGCCTTGCAGATGAGCTTGGTCTAAGCCTCTCTCAGATTGCAGAGGACAATATGGAGAAGCTCTTAGATCGCAAGGCGAGAGGAGTTATCGGGGGTAGCGGAGATAACCGCTAAGACTTAGCTCTTGTTCTCGTCTATGCAGATGTGATTAAGGAACTCTGACTCCTTAACAGCCTTCTGCTCATCACCTACAATCTTATTCTTGTAGGTGATGATGTTCGCGCTTTCCTTGCCGCGAGTCACCGCAACGTAAGCAAGACGAGCCTCCTCTTCAAGCTTGCGCTTCTTAAGCTCAGCCTCATTAGGAGTCCCCGTGGTGTAGTCGTACTCAAGACGCTCGCTTGGGAACTTGCCCCCCACCATCGGGATGTAAATGTGCTTCGTCTCAAGACCCTTCCAACCGTGGATAGTGTCGAGGACTACAACGTCATTATCTACATCTTTTGCAGAGCGCATCTGACCCGATGCCTTCTCTGCATCTGCCTTCATTTGGTCGAGCTTCGCTAGAACGGTGTCTATGTCTTTTTCCATACTATAAGTCACAGCCGCTTCCCCCTCTGCGAGATCGTCCTCTCGACTATATGTCCCCGCAGTAGTAACCCCTTGAGTAAAGAGCTTTTGGAGATAGCTGATCGGAGTGAAGTTAATGTCATCATTTCCTTCCTCTCCCTCATCATCTTGCTGACCCGCTGAAATCTTCTCTAGCTCCTCGGCTACTTGATCATTGTCCTTATACTTTGAACAGAGCCTCTCTCCGCTCGCCATTAAAGGGGAGTCCCCCGCATATCCAAGAATCGTGTTGAATATCACGGCGGCATCCTCTCCCTCTAGAGCAATAATCTTAGAGAGGCATTTATCGTAATATGCCTCTGCAACATCGGCGGCAGCTAGAAATGCGGTATCATCTGGATCGGAGAGCATCGACAAGATGCTGTTGAACCAATTATCTTGTGAAGTGCTTCCCTCTTTGAGGAAATCCCCAATCGCATTTGCCACATCAGTTATTTCAATGCCGACCTTCTCGAAGTCGTACCCAAACACTTTGGATGCGTAAGCCATCCCCCAACTGCGGCTTCTCTCGTTCTTGGAAAGAACCTTCATAATATTGATGATGTCACTCGTGACTCTCATCTTAAAAGGGTTCACCCCACAACGGAAAGGAATACCCTTCTCCAAGAGAGAGAACGCATAAGGGATGAGCTCCGCATTGGTACGAGCAGCGACACCAAAGTCTGAGAAGCGATCATTTCCATAAGGGTCTTTGAGCGCCTCCTCGATGTTCGTTGAGAACTCAGCAACTGCATCTTCTGCGGTGTCCTTTTCTACCTTCTTAATCTGACCCTTACTCTTGTCGTAGTTGGGAGTACAGAAAGCGCCCGTCTCTGTATTCCCCAAGAATGTATTTGCAAAGGCGTTCATCCTATTAACGATTGAACTCCCTGAGCGATAATTAAGAGTCAGATCTTTCGTAGTGGCTTCCTTTGAAGTGCCATGATTAAACTGCTCAGGAGTCGCTCCACGGAAGCCATAAATGCTCTGCTTCACGTCTCCAATCAGAGAGTACTCTCCGTCAGCCTTTTTAGCCTTTTCATTTCTAACAGGCTTCCCGTCAGCCCCCTTACTTGTCTTGTAAGTCCCCGCGATCAGACCAAACATCATGTGTTGAGCGGAGTTCAAGTCCTGTGCCTCATCTACAATGACGTGCTTGTATTGATCTTGGAGTCTCTTTCTCACTTTATCGTTTTTGAGAAGTCGGACTGTTTCGATGATCGTGTCATCGTGATCTCTTTGACCCGTCTCCCCTAGCTTAACTTGGTAAGCCTTGTACGCGCAGGAAAGGATAATCTGAGAAATAGCCTTCTCATTTTTCTTTCCCTTCAAAGCCTCAGAGAGCTTTTTATTAGTCAGCCCTGCATTTGAGACTACGTTGTTGAAGCACTCTTCGGGGGAGAGAACATTAGACTTAGCCTTTGTGATAAACAGAGAGAGCTTCCTCTGACTTAGGAGTCTCTTAACCTTCTTGGGCAGCTTCTCGTTGCCCAGGTCAAGACCGAGCTCCCACCAATTAGAAGAAGCCTTTTTGCCCATTAGAGAGTCATTGTAGTTCTTGACCATAGCCTTAAGAGCGACGACTGTACCCATACCCTCATCCTCGTCACCCAACTCTGAAATATCGCCGCTCAATATTTTTTCAAGGTTCTTCACATAACGGTTTTTCGATGGAGTACCACCCCCCGTAGCGACAGCTTCATCGTATCTCTCTAGACCATCTAAGACACCAGCAATCTCACCTTCTTGGATTGACTCTCCGTTTGTGATTTTTTTTCTTAACAAATCAAAAGTTGCAACATCGTACTCAGCGTCTCTATATTTCCCGTACTGTGCAGAGGAGAGCATCGAGTTAACGAAGGAGAGGAGTACTTGCTTCGCATCCTCCATTTCCTCTACCTCTTCACTCAGCAGGTATTTGGCTTCAACGGGTTTAAGAACGTAGGTGGCGAAATTACCTGGCTTAATCCCATCAAAGCAGCTAAGGACGAACTTCTTACCTTGGTAGCTGTTCGTGTCTAAAACGGTCTTTGATGCCGCAGCGGGGTTAAACTTATTGATCAGCTCCGTTGCGATGGAGTGCGTAGTGCGACCAATGAAAGTAGTCGAGAGGTCTGTCTTGCTTCCCATTGAAGCTTCGACCTTTGCCCTAAGGTCGTTCGAGCTGTCTTTAGTGAAGGAAGTGGCGATAATATTGTAGAGCCCGACATCATTATCTTCTTCAATCGTCTTAATAACTTTAGCAGTCAAGACTCTCGTTTTTCCTGCGCCTGCGCCCGCTGAAATCTTCACAAGCCCCTTCGTTTCCATCGCTTCTTCTTGTTCTGAATTTAAGAGGAGCTTCTTAGCAATCTCAGATTGCTTAGGGGAAATGAAGTCTACTCCTTGTGCGACAAGGACTGCTTGTATCGAACTCTCCTCCTCAGGAGTGAGATTCATTTCTGAAAGCTTATTTGAGAACTCCTCAACACGCTCCCTGATGGTAATTTCCTTATTTGAAAGGACTAATTTCAGCTCCTCGACCTTACTTGCTAAATCGACTGTTTCGCTTGCGGTCTTGTTCTCTTGCGTTAATAGCGTATTGAGTTGAGTCCCTAAGCTTGCTTTCCCTCCCTGAACAGTAGAAATAGCCTGAATAGAGAGAGTCTCCTTAGCAGCCTTGGTGAGATTTTTGATGTAAGTCTTCCCCTTAGAATTAAAAGTCCCTTTAGCAGAAGTCAGTTCCTTCGCTTCTTTAGGGGTAGAGAGGACACTCTCAAAGAGTTGACCTAAAAGGAGAACGCGCTTAGTTCCGCTGCCTGCATATCGAGCAGTCACCTTAGCGAGCTTTTTAGAATCTGCCTGTAAATCTAGTGAGTATAGAGCAGACAAACCTAAATCAAAGCGATCCTCCATGCCGTAAGCGACGTACTTAGCGGAGCATATCCTCTTTGCTAGTGTTAAGAACTCTTTTTTGTCTGCACGTCCCTCTCGAAATGCGATGTGGGTAGCGAGACAAGACACGAGAGCTCTGATCGCGGGAAAGACAACTTTTGCCTCTTCCTGAGAAGGGAGTCCTAAGACAGGAGAGAAATCATAAGGAGAGAGTCCTTTACCATATGCAGAAGATAAGATTTTTTTGATGATTTGACTTCTGCGAGCGATGGGGCTTTCTTTTTGCCCCTCGTAAGGAGAGAAATTTTTATCTTCCCCTCGTTGCTCTGTGTAGTCAGGGTTCATCTGCTTTTTCAGAATGTTTTTTACTCTTGTTGGGAGATTGGCTTGTATCTCGCGCATAGGAACTCTCTTTCTCTCTTAGAGATTTTTTTCTTCAGCTATCTTTTCCTTCAGATAAAAGAGCTATCAATAGGTTATATGTGCAGGACAACCTTCAGCATACAGAGGAGAAACGGGTTGATTGTCATTTACTCACCAACAGCGCAGTTGTCTGCATCTACGATTGATCTTTCATCTCCCCCAACACTTACTGTTGGGGTGGAGTTTGGGGCTTATGTTTGTCGGGGTGAAAAGTACACTTCGTTATACAAGTCAGACAAAGAAAATGATCACCCTTACGAGGACGAGGGTATTCCTGTTTTAGGGGAAGACGAGGTGGTTCTTATTTCTTCTTTGACCCTAAATGATTTAGGGGGCTTATTGAGAGCGATGGGGGAGAATCCTTTTTCGTATGGGGGTGGGTCAGCGAAAGAAGTCTTGGGCTACGGGGATTTTTGGAGCGCTGTGAAGTCTTCGTATAAGAATGGTTTGCACACTCTGATAAGAGACGACACATATCGTTCAATCGCGGGTTTTGAGAGTCTTTCGGATTCAATCATGGGCAGTATGCCTACAGATCGTATGTCTGACATGACGGGAGTTGTGGACAAGCTTTCGGGAGAGTTGCTCTTATCTCTGAGGGACAAGAAGGGGGAGATTTGGGATCGGGGGGGTCTTGAAATGGAGAGGGAGCTTCGCTTGAACGAGGAGTCTTTTGTGACGATGACGAGGCTCGGCTTGATTCTTAGGAAGTCTAGCTATTTGGAGACGGATCATCTGTTCTCTGACCCTGATGGAAATGAGGGGTTAGCAGTCATTTCGTACAGGGGTCACTCTAAGTCTGTGTCTTTATCTCTTCCTGAGAAGATAAAGGGGGCGGATTGTTTCGAGGTAGCGTGTGCTCTTTGGGGGGATAGTAGTAAGGGAGATGCTTTACGAGCTATTTCACCTAAAGGGTTGGAGATTACGGAATCAGATTTTATCAAGGCTTCTAATTACTTCTCAGAGTATCTGATTCAGAAAATGTACCGCTAATTGAAATATAGTTGTTTTCGTTGAGATTGGTCGGTAGAAAAAGAGGGCTTCTCTAAAAAGAAGGTCACTTTTCAGATGGACGACTTGTCTAACAAATGCGTAGCGATCATAATCTTACCTAGCGGGGACGTTATATTTCATATCCCCGAAGAAGAGCTCACAGAGGAGCAGCTTTCAAAGGCTACGACTTTCTCTGTAGTGGTCGAGCCGTCTATCTTTTTATGGTTTGCTTTAACACTTGAAGTTGTCCTGATGTTTTTAGACATGAAACTAAAAGAACTATGGGCAAGAATTAGGAGAAATAAATGAGTAAGAGTCGAAGCTTGGTGTTAATCAGAGGTCTTTCGGGGTCGGGTAAAACGTGGCTTGCCGAATCTCTTGTAGGAGACTCTGATTTTAGGGTGATGATTTGTGCAGACGACTTTTTCATTTCAGAGGATGGAGAGTATGAGTTTGACCATACTCGGATAAAAGAAGCCCATGAGTGGTGTATTTCAGAGACAAAAGAACTCATCTCAGATGAGGAAATCGAGATGATCTGCGTACACAACAACTTCTCTCGTAAGTGGGAAGCAGAGCCATATTTCAATATGGCGAAGGAATGTGGCATTGACGTACAGGTTGTCACTTTGTACGACTCAGGGATGAATGACCGCGCTTTATCAGAGCGTTCTCCTCACAATATTTCAGAGAAGGCGGTGCAAAAGCAGAGGCATCAATGGGAGCTCGATGTCCACCCTCATCGTAATTCTAAGCCAAAGCGTCCTCAGAAGATGAACCAAAATACTCGCTATTTGGTTTTCTATGATGAGGCTCCTCAGTACCACCACAATCAGTACCCCCAAAAGAGAAGATCTAACAAGAATTACTGATGTTCCGAGTCGGGCAAAGAATCTTAACTAAGAGCCTAAAAGAAGGCAGGGTGATAGATATTTTGGAGGGGGGCAAGGCGCACGTCTTGCTCTCTGATAAAATAGCCCGTGTCCCCTTTGAGGATATTTTCAGCGTGATTCAAGGTCCCCAATCCCCTGAGACGGAAGATGTGGGATTCATCACATTTGAAGTCGAGGACACCTCAAGAAGCGCCCCAAAGCACAGGTATTTCGAGGCAGGCGAGGTAGTTTGTTGGGACTACCCTGTCGGGGGAGCTTCTCTTGAAATAAAGGGGAGTGTCTTATATTTCAAGAGAGGGAAGATCGTAGCTTCAGAGTGGGGGGTGTCCTTCCCGATGAGGAGGTGGGTTATCCCTACTAACAAGCTCTCGAAATGTAGACCTTATTAAAACAGGTCTGAAATATCCTCTAAGACATCTCCAAGACTACCCACGCGCTCACTTTCGAGATCTTCTAGAAGATCTCCGAGTGACGCAAATCTACGAAATGAAGACTTCCTACTTCTATAAGAGTAAGAAGCCGACTTTCTACCTAGAGCCTTCTGAATAAAAACACGGGGGTCAAATGTGATCGTAGTGGGGTCATACATCACCGCATCTTTAATGTCTTTGGACACTTCACCATTCTGAATGTAGTTCAGAATGACAAGAGGGTTAATATAGTTGCTGATGGTGATGTCGGAACCTGAGAAATGATTAAGAGACATCGCCGCTTCTTCTACTGCGTTCTCTAGTGTCTCAATCACGGCATCTCTAGCCACCTTCTCAACTTCCTCTGACTGTTGTTCAACAGCGCGAAGGATTTTAGCCCTTAGAATTTCCTTCTGCTCTTGTAATGATTCTAAAACAGCCGTAGTTGCTCGGAGCTTTCTAAACTCATTGGGCTTCACGTCCCTAAATCTCTTCTCGAAATATGTCGAGAGGTGGTCGGAGGTGATAGGACCATCTGAGGTTTGAAATAAGAAATCTTGGCTGAAAGTGAGCCCCCCTGCTTTTAGCTTCGCGCAAGAAGCGATTTGAGAGAGGACTTGGATTGCTTTCTTGTTTGTGATCGTTGCGAAATTAGTCGTAGAGGATTTCCCTTTGAACTTTAGAGTCGCGAAAGACCCAAAAAGATCAAGGTGTCCCCCCTTGAGAGAGGTCGCACCAAAGGTCTTTATCTTGAACTTCTCGCCACCGGTGTTGAACACAACGCGATCTTTTTTGATAGACAGCTCACCCCAACCTTCAATGTCCTCAGAGTAAGACTTGATGTAGTCTCCCGACTCGTCTTTTGCCCAAGAGCTCCCACCGCCAGGTCGGATTCCTGTTTCCATGATGATCGCCGTAATCGTAGCGAGTAAGCGCGTCTTAAGGTCACTAGAGGTCATGTCACGATCAACCGTCTCCACAATATCATTGTATTGCGAAATAAGGTTTCTCATCTTCTTAATCTTATACTCAATGTCCTCTTTCCTGTTCGCAAAGAGGTCTGTGATCTTAGACACCTTTCCTGTAGGGTCTATTTCAATCGTGAGCTTAGGGGGCAAGAATCGCATCACTTCTTGAAGGTCTTGTTTCATGCCTTCTTGGGCATACCCCAATGCCTCTTCAGAGTAAAAGTTAGAGGCTATATTCTCAAGGGTCTCCATTTGCTCTGAGTCCCTCACCGATGCCTTGCCTGTTAGAAAGTCTGCCATCTTATTTCTAAGAGGGGTTCTGTTCTTCTCCCCAAAAAACTCTAAGACATAATTGAAATTATCCGCCCGCTCGACAATATGGCGAGCTCTCTTTGTCGCCTCTCCACCACTTAGACTATCAAGACCTAAATCCCTGTTTGAAAGGTCTTGAAATAGAGACATGAAGGCTCTGATGGCATCTTCAACGTGCTGATCTCTTACTTCAAAATCAGACTCATAACCCGAATACTTAAACATGGGTATCTCCTCAAAGTATGTATGCTTCGGTGCGACAGATAAAGCTAATATCAAAGCTCTATTTCAATCACCCTTTTCGGCTCTTTTTTAACTACAGCCGTAGGCTTTTCTATCGGCTCAGGCAACGGGAGCTGAATCTGAGCCTCTTGGTAAGAGGGCTTAGGCTGTTTAACTTTCTTAGTCTTTTGAATGATGAACATGGCTGACCTCCTTGTATTACCTCAAGTATACAAGGAAGTCAGAAGAACGATATAAAAAGAGGCGAGAGGCGCGGAAAGAGCAGGTTTTTCCGAGCGGTCTACTTAGACCACCGCCCTCGACTACGATTGTGGGTTCTTTGAGCGACTCTCTCCGCAAATCTTCTAGCGACTCTCTCTGAAGCCTTCTTGCTGAAATGCTTATCTCGCCAAGACTTCCACTTAGAATACTGAGGGCTGCTCTTGAGAGAAGGGTCGTGTCCCCAATTCCTAAGACTTATTTCCCACTTCGACATTCTCGTGTCGCCTACAGGATCACCAGGCTTCCCCCCTAACATACGGGAGTTAAAGCCATTCTCTTGCTTGGCATTTTCAAAGTCTTCCGCAGACCAATCTTTAAAGGGCTTCTTTTTCCTGCGCTTGATTCGGTGAAATGAATCATAACCCGACTGTATCCCCCCCTCATCTTTAGCCTCTTGTCTGTTGATTGAGGCTAAAAGGCGATCTTCATTAACAGCCCAATCATCAAGAGCCTTCTGACTCATGTTGATAAGACTGTGCCATTTGTCGAATATTTCCTTCTTTTCTTCGGGGGACAACGCAGGCATTTCAGAATAGCCTTCCTATCTCTCTTATGAGCTGACGCTTACTCATCTTTGAGAGGATCGGGTGTTTATCTGCTGTCCGTAGGAGTTCTTCCACGAGACTCGCTAAGGTCTCTCTGCTCACCATATCTGTCCGACCCTTTGAGGCAATCATTTCTGCTTCTCCTCTCAGGTAGTCACTCAGACCGATTGCTTGAATGCAGCGCCTATCTAAGAGACTCTTCCTCTTCGCATTGTCTGAAAGACTGAGGAAGCGAGTAGTCGTCTCATGGGCTTCTCCCTTACCCTCTATTCTACCTAACGCATCTATCTGCTTCTGAGAAAGAGTCCTGCCCGATTCGACTTGCTTCTTAAGACTGTCAAGGAAAGGCTTTACTCGACCACCCTTCTTCTTCGCAGCCTCTATCCGATCTATAAGCTCTTTGGACTCCTGTGTAAGAGTTGGCTTCACACCCGTAGCCTCTCCATAAAGTTTGTCTAAAAGCGCAGTCTGCTTTGGGGTAAACCCTTTTCCTCTCGACGCTCTCTGAGTGAGACTGTCTATAAAGCCCTTTGCAAAGTCTGAAGGGTTGTTTGACAGAATAGCATTTCTCTTCTCAAGAAAAGAAGGAGAAGCTCCGCTAGGAGAAGTCCCACTAGGAGAAGTCCCACTAGGAGAAGTCCCGCTAGGAGAAGTCCCGCTAGGGGAAGTCCCGCTAGGGGAAGGCCCACTAGGAGAAATCTCGTTAAAAAGCCGCTTAAGTTGATCCAAATCTAATGAAGTAGCTTTGATGGGCGGGTGGTGTCTGATCCATTTCTGAATTGACTCGCTTTGTTTTCTATCTGTAGGTTTTAGTTGCATGAGCTTCAAATAAAGCTGACTGTATAGCTTCTTATCTGCGGGACTTAGGTTCGACAGACGGCATCTCCTCTTTCGTGAGCTTAGTGGATAAAAGAGCTATTTACGACTGTCCCAATTCGTGGGAGCAAGTATTACAACGCCCTTAAACTGAGGGTAGTGGGGGTTCAAACCTTCAGCACCCACTTTGATTAAGACGTTGGTCTCTAAATCAAAGAACCCCCCAAGAAAAGACCCACCTAAGAGGTGTTCTATCTCTTTCAAGCTAGATACCTCCTTGGTGTGAGGGTCGCCTTGTATGGGATAGACTCTAATCTTCATGTCCAACTCTTTCTTTGATTAGAAAGAGTTGGGCATAAAGAAATTAATCTTTGCGCTCAGCCTTTCGAGCCCCTCTAGCCCCTTGTCTCCTAAGCTCATAACCCGCTTTCTTTAGGTGTCTGCGTATCGTCATAGCGCAGCCTCCATACTTCTCAGCAAGCTCAGTAAGAATCGCGCCCGCTTGGTATTCAGCCCAAACTTCCTCTATCGGGTATGTCTTCTCTGTGGGGTGACGTGGAGAACCCAAGTCATATTTTTTAAGGTACTTCCTCATAGAAGCCTCTGACACATCAAATCGAGTACAGAGGTCAGTAAGGGTCGCATTTTTTTCGAGCATTTCAGCGAGCTCCTCTTTTTCAGGACACTTGCTTAAAGAAAAGCCCCTATTTCTTATTTCTACACCTTCGTCGCGTAGGCGGTTGAGTACCCCTTGGTGGCTTAAGCCAACCTTCTTTGAAATCTCTCGACTAGAAAAACCCTCTTCGTATAATTCTAATATCTTAGACGTACTCTCCTTCGCCTTCTTCTCGATTGGGCTTCTCAGCTCTCCTTTGGGTTCTAAGCCCATCTTTAATATTTGAGTGCGAAATGTGGCATAAGACATATTGTACTTCTTGTGGAGTGCCTTCATACCACCTTCTTTTTTTAGCTCCTCGGCTAAGACCTCTTTTGAGGGCAAATTATATCGGCGCTTGAAATTAGTCACTCCCTTCAGAGCGAGCTTGTTTCGGACTGTCCCATAACTTAATCCGAACTCCTTAGCGAGCTCCGTTATTGTGCAACCCCCCTCAAACTTTTCCAATAACTCATCTAGATCAAGAAATAATGTTCTGTAATCCCTGCGTGTTCTCTTCTCTGTCATTTCGACTCTCCATTAAGCCACAAAATGGTGATGTGTCTATATTAGGGAAAGTGAAGATATTGTCAACAAGTTTCTTTAAAAATACGAAATAAGATTCAGAGAGACACTCCGCCACTAACATCCCTTCTCTGATGAAATGCCCATTAAGTCCATAACATCAATCGCTCTCCTATTCAGAAAAAGTACTCCTGTGTTTGGCTTAATCTCTTTTGAGCAATCTTAAAGTAATCTTCGTTAATCTCAGACCCTAGATATTTCCTACGGGTCGTCTTAGCCATTTTAGCCGTAGTCCCACTCCCTAAGAATGGGTCATAAACTAAGTCCCCTTCGTTAGACCAAGAAATAATGTGGTCGTGGGCTAAGTTTTCGGGAAATGTAGCAGGGTGTTCATACTTTACTCCTTGACCAACTTGAAACCCTTGACGATATTTCCAAATGTTATAGCGCATACCAAAAAGAGGGGCTTTTTTTGAGTCATAAGGGCTCCCAAAAGTGCCGTCTTTTTTTCTCCTATTTCTCTTTTTACCCCACCTCTCTCTCCACCTGTTTTCTCTATCCTCAATGGGGTTAAAGGTTGAGGGGTAGCCTTTAGATAAAACGAACATATACTCGAAAGAAGGGAAATATCTTTTCTTACTTGGCGAGGCGCAACCCGACTTTTGATATATCATGGTGTCATATAGCTTTAACCCACACTCCATGAAATAAAGAGCCTGTTTAAAACTAGACCCTGTTTCGGAGCCGTCTATCGTAGCGTCATTGACAACCCAAACAATAACCCCACCTTCCTTGATAACCCTAGAGATTTCAGAAATAATGGGTTTCCAAGTAGCTTCACCCCATGATTGATCGACATCATTATCGTAGGTTCTCAGATTATCATAAGGGGGGCTAGTCACCACTAGGTCTATTGAGTTATCTTCCATACGGCTCATGGTGTCTAAGCAGTCCTCATTGAAGATCATATTTTCCATTGGCATAAAAGACCCCCGAAGTCATCTTCAGAAATAACACTCACTACTATCTTTCGGTAAGAAAATAAGTCCATATCTTAAACTCCAAAGAAGGTGTCTTGGTTCCACTTGGGTTCGGGGGCTTCTCCCTTAGACCAAATGAAAATTGGCTCGCAGAAGACATCTGTCTTGGACAATTCATCATTTAAGGAATGATGGTTGCCTGGTCTTTTAGACATACGATAACCAATCACCCCCTCATAAGTTGCCCCTAGTGATCCCATATATTCTAGCATAGGCTGACAGACACGCACATCACCTCTGACTTTATCAGAAATATTCACGCATATTCTCCCTCCCCCCTCTAACACATCCCAACATTTCTTCAATGTGGGAAATAAGAATCCCCGAAGCCACTTCTCGGTTGTAGGGTATCGCTTCCAACTCTGTGTGTCTTCTTGACTATATTTCTCGGTGTCGAAATAAGGGGGGCTCGTAAAGACGAAATCAACCTCAACCCCTGTTAAGTCTGCATCCTCGGCAGGAGAACAAATAAATCTAGTCGCCTTACCCGTGTCACAATAATCGGTGATCTGTTCGTATGGCTCATGGAGCTTCGTGTTAGGGTCTAGCCCGACATAAGATTCAGCGTCAGAAGCTAAGAAACCAACAAGCCTGTCCCCCCACCCCATAGAGAAATCCAATACCCGCTTCGCCCCAAAGAAATTATACATCGCCTTCGCTAAAGTAGGCTTGAACTGAGCAGGAATATAACCCGACATACCGATAGCGTTTACGAGAAGCTTGCTGTCCACCCCCTTTGAAGGGTCGTATAACGTCCACAAAGGTCTAAGAAAAGCCCTCTTTTTGGACTTGAGGTCTGATCGAGTCCATTGTCTCATCGCGCTTGGAAACTGCTTATGGTCAACCTCTAAACGCATCGGCTCACTATATTGATTAGATACCTTGAGCCCTTTGTTATTTGGAGCGAAATAAAGATAACGCCCTCTGTAAGTATGCTCTCCTTCCAACTCGCACCGTGGCAAACCCCAAGCACCCTCAATCGGAACCATGTAATCAGATTGAACCTCCCGCCAATCCGTACTCACCTCTTGGGGCGTGTACTTGGTGAAAGGGTACGGCAAATTCTCAATCTTCGCTGATAAATAATCGGTAATCTCCTCTCGACTAAAGCCCCCTACCATCTCTAACCACCGATGAGGGGGGATGAAAATCTCACTCCCCCTTACAACCTCATACTCCTCAAGGCTCTCTTTCTTCTCTTTTTCATATTCAAAAAACATCTCATCTCCCTAAAGCAAATCCAAATATCCCCCCCTTTATATTAGAAATAGACCCCAATTTTCTTACCCGCGCTCCAACCAACTCGTGTCCACAGTCCACTTGTGCCTCGACCTCTCCTCATACTTCTTAAAGACCTCTATGATGTACGCCTCAAGCTCGTCTACGCTCATTTCATTCATCTTCATCAACTTCATTAAAACTCGATCCCTCACCTCTGCACTCTCCACCGAAAGTGTCCTCCCCAAATGCTTCGCCTTATGACAAGTCGTACACAGCGCAACTAATCCCACTAACCTCTGCACCTTCTTAACATCATCATATTCCCAAATCTCATGGCAGTCAGGTCGCCTATTTCTAGGCTTCGTCCCACATACCTCACACCTACCCCCTGCCCTGTCCGAACAAGATATACTTAATTTCCTCCACTTAGACGCGCTCAACTCCTTCCTCAAATTGTCCCCCCATGAACTGCTCGGCACAAGCTCGATCTCAAGAGTCTTCTTCATTTAATCTCTCCCCTCGTTAAAAAGCTCTCCGTAAAGAGCTGTCCCTGTAAGAGCCTCTCTTAACTCTGCCTCGTTGCCCCCCCCATAAACAAGAACAGGATAAGAACCAAAGCGAGCCTTTAACTCCTCTTTAAGAACTCTCACCCTCTCCTCTAATTCTTCTTTCCCCACGCGCTCGACATTAAAGAAACAAATGTCTCCCCTAATCCCTAGCCCCTCTTTAAGTGTCTCCACCTTGCGAGTACCCATCTCCTTGTAAGGCATTTCACTACTCATCGACAGCTCAAAACCCTCGGCTAATTTCCAAACGGAAATAAACGAAACGAGACTAAACTCTGAGGTCAGCTCTACAGGGGGCTTTCTGTCCCAATGCACTAAATCTAAGAAATAGAAATCTCTGCCATAGAAATGATCGCCATAGAGATACCCATAGCCGTCTTGCTCTTGAGTAAGAGCATACGCGAACCCCTTCAAGTACGCCCGACCCCCCTCGGTGGTATATAGCTCATCTTCATAATAGAGCGCGTCACTAAGTTCCTGTATGTCATAGCTTACCTCGTAAATCTGATCTTGGACTTTCTCCTCATCGGAAAGCCAATCAACACGATTCTGAAGAAGCCCGTACTCCACAATATGACAATCTACTACAGGAACCCCACCACCACTCCGTTGCCTCGCTATCAACAGATTAACTACTCTCATTTCATAACCTCTCTCTGAGAGCATTTAGTAGGGCTCTCACCTCCCCATTCTACCCAAGACTCTTACTTCTTCAAGAACCCATAGGTGTAAACACCATGCTCAAGGCTCTTCGCTAACTCTCTATGCTTCGCCTTCAAAGAGTCCCAATCAGCCTTCAGATTCGCGTCTGTAGCCCATAACTTCTTGTGCTGATAAATCCCACTATCCCACGCGCCCAAGTGAAGATCAATCTCCTTGCCCTTCTCCTCTACTGAGCCTGTAGAAGCTCTCAGAGTGAGAGACTTGATAAAGAGCTTGTTCAAGTCCCCCATGATCTCTTTCGCTAAAGGTGAGAGGTTAAGAGTCGGAAGCACATGAGAGAAATAAGGGTCGCCTTCTTTGCGCCATTGGGGAGTAATGTCCTCTCCCATTTCTTCCTCTACCTCATAAGGGATAGGGTTCATCTTAGCGTCACGATAAAGCCCATTAGCTCGGTTGTCATCGTAGAGCTTCAGAGCCTCTGCTCGTGTGAGCCAAAAGAAATGATTGTGGATATTATGCTTCTTCCCCTTGTACTCCACATCTCTCATAGCACTCATATTGTTCTTGTTCTCAAGAAGCGCGTAGAT
>Ga0181585_10001534_pt1 | contig 20304 bp, 18 predicted proteins | sample 071ome_29_FD_132469 | JGI IMG/M metagenome (GOLD analysis project Ga0181585, IMG submission 132469) | Coastal salt marsh microbial communities from the Groves Creek Marsh, Skidaway Island, Georgia - 071407BT metaG (megahit assembly) | ecosystem: Environmental > Aquatic > Marine > Intertidal...
CACCACGCCCAAGGGGATGCCGTCCCTGGTTACCATCGAATCCGCGCTGCGCGGTGTCGGTGTCGACTGGATCAAATATGTGGACTCCTACAGCCTGGAAGAATCCAAGAAAGTCATCGGCGAGGCGCTGGATGCCCGGGACAAGGGCCTTCGGGTTATTATCTCCAACAATGAATGCATGCTCGCCCGCCAGCGCCGGGAGCGGCCGGAGAAAGCCAAGGCCCTGAAGGAGGGCAAGACGGTCCTAAAGGAAAAGTTCGGCGTCGACGAAGAAGTCTGCACCGGCGATCATTCCTGCATGCGGCTTAACGGCTGCCCGTCCCTCACCTTGAAAGAAACTACCGACCCGCTGAAGGAAACCCCGGTAGCTCATGTAGACGAAGGCTGCTTCGCCTGCGGGCACTGCGGCGAGGTAGCCCATGCGGCGCAGCTTTGTCCGTCTTTCTATAAAGCCGAAGCCGTACAGAATCCCGGCGCGATCCGGCGCATGATGTCGGGCCTCAACCGGTCCCTTCTGTCCATGATGGGAGGGTCGTAGCCATGAGCGCGGATCGCCCGATTTGTGTTCTGATGGGCGCCTTGGGCGGCCAGGGCGGTGGCGTTCTCGCCGACTGGCTGGTGGAAGCGGCGGAACATGCCGGCTACCCTGCCCAGGCCACCTCGACACCCGGCGTGGCGCAGCGCACCGGCGCGACCACCTATTATTACGAACTCTTTCCGGAAAAGAACCCGGCCGGCGATCCTGTGTTCACCCTGTTCCCCGCCACCGGCGATCTGGACATCATGGCGGCGCTCGAACCGACCGAGGCCGGCCGGGCGGTGGAGCGCGGCTTTGTCACCGAGACCACCACCGTGATCACCGGGCTGGAACGGGTGTATTCGACGGCCGAAAAAATGCCGGCGGGCGACGGGCGGATCGAAACCGACCCGATGATGGAGATGCTGGAGAACGTGTCGAAGGATTTGATCCGGCTGAACGTGAAGGAACTCTCTGGCGGCACGGCCAGCCGCATCAATGCGGTGATGTTCGGCGCCATCGTCGGCAGCGGCATCCTGCCGCTGACGGAAGAAGACGGCAAAGCCGCCATCCGCCAAAGCGGCGTCGCGGTAGAGTCCAACCTCGCCGGCTTCGATCTGGGCGTACAAGCGGCCAAGACCGGCGGCTCGGCGCCCCTTACTCAAGAGGGCAAGGTGTACCAGGAAGCGCCCGCCGACTTTGCAGACGCCATCAACGCGTACCCGGAAGCCGTGCGGGAGATCATCGGCCACGGTGTCGCTCAGTCAATCGATTATCAGGATACAGCTTACGCCAAGCTCTACCTTGACCGGATGAGCGAGATCGCCGCCCTTGATAACGACCCGTCCCATCGCCTGACATTCGAGGCAGCTAAGCGCATCGCCAAGTGGATGAGCTTCGAGGACGTGGTCCGGGTCGCCCAATTGAAAACCCGGCCGGGCCGTCTCGCCCGCATCCGCGGCGAGCTCGGCGTCGGCGACGATTTGCCATTGAAGCTCACCGACTATTTCAAGCCCGGGAGGGACGAATTCGCCGGCATCCTGCCCCCTGCCCTCGGCTGGCTGGTGCCCAACACCAAGAAGCTGGCGCGGGGCAGCGGCATGGCGCTGCATATCCCGACCGGCTCCGCCTTTGGGTTCATGCTGCTAAAGATTCTGGCGGCGATGAAACCCCTGCGGCGCAAATCGGCTCAGTATTTGGAAGAGCAGGAAGCGCTGACCGCCTGGATGCAGGCCATTAAAAAAGCGGCCGCCGTTGACTATGACCTGGCCTGCCGGACAGCGGAACTTTCGATTCTGGCGCGTGGCTATGGCAACGTGCGGCGGGAAGGCCTGCAGAAACTCGCAACTCTGTTCGCCGACTGGGAAAGCCGCCTCGGTGCGGAGATCGACAAACTTTCTGCCGAAGTGGATCAGCTCATCCTGCTGGCCCACGCCAACCCGGATGCGCCGCAATCGCACTGAGGTACATAATTCAACCAAGGAACCAGCTTATGAGTGATACGAAACATCTTTCCACCATGCACTGCCGGGTGAACGGCCAGGACCGGAACAGTTTCATTCCGGACAATATGCTGCTGGTCGATTACTTGCGCGAAGAATTGGGTCTGACGGGCACCAAGATCGGCTGCGACGGCGGCGAATGCGGCTGCTGCACGGTATTGGTGGACGGCAAGCCACAGCATGCGTGTCTGACCTTGGCCGCAGTGTGCGACGGCAAGGATATCGAAACGGTCGAGGCGCAGGAAACCCAAGGCCGCCTCTCCGCCATCCAGCGGGGATTCCACGAAAAGCTGGGCGCCCAATGCGGGTTCTGCACGCCGGGTATGATCATGGCTGCCGAAGGCCTGTTGCGTGATAACCCCACCCCCACGGTGGATGAGATCAAGAAGGGTTTGGGATCAAACATTTGCCGATGCACCGGCTACGTCAAAATTATCGAAGCGGTTCAGTCGGCCGCCGAGGAAATCAACAGCAACAAGGAGTTGGCGGCATGAACGAGATCAAACCCACCAAGTCCATCGGCGTCCCGCAGCCGCTTGTTGACGGGCCCGAAAAGGTCTCCGGCAAGGCTCTCTATTCCGCGGACTTCATCCCCAACAACTGTCTCGTCGGCCGCATCCTTCGGAGTCCTGTCGCCCATGCGGAGATTATCAAGGTCGATACGTCCGAGGCCGAAGCCCTGCCCGGCGTCCACGCCATTGTCACCGGCGATGACTGTGACGAGACCTATGGCGTACTGCCTATTGCTCGGTTCGAATATCCGCTGGCAAGGGACAAGGTCCGCTATCGCGGCGAACCTATCGCTTGCGTCGCGGCGGTCGATGTCGAGGCCGCGCAAAAGGCCATCGAGTTGATCAAGTTCGAGTACAAAGAGCTGCCGGCCTATTTCACATCCGCCGACGCCATGGCCGAGGGCGCGGTTGATCTTCATGAACACCGCCCCGGCAATATCGAACGCGAAGTCGATTACGAAATCGGCGACGTGGACGCCGGCATGGCAGACGCCGATCTGGTGATGGAGCAGGTCTATAACTGTCCGGAAATTTGCCAGGTCCAGACGGAGCCCCACGCCGCCATCGCCGAATACGACGCGGAACGGGATTACATGACCGTCCGCGCCAGCACCCAGGTTCCCTTCTACGTCCACATCATGTTGGCCAAAACGTTGAAGATGGAAAAGTCCCGCATCCGCATGATCAAGCCGCATATCGGCGGCGGCTTCGGCTGCCGGACCGAATGTCTGAACGTGGAACTGATCTGCGCCTTGGTGGCCCGCAAGGCCAAAGGCACCGTGCGCCTTGTGGTCAGCCGGGAAGAAACCTTCATCACTCACCGGGGCCGGCCCGAAACCGACGTCCACATGAAGATCGGCGTGAAGAACGATGGCACCATCACCGCCGTTGATTTCAAAGCCATCCAGCGGGGCGGCGGGTACAGTGGGTACGGCATCGTAACCATCTTGTACGCGGGCAGCCTCATCTACGGCATGTATGACTTCGAAGCCGCCCGCTACAAGGGCCTCCGCGTGCTCACCAACACCCCGCCGCCGGGCGCCATGCGAGGTCACGGCACGGTGGATGTGCGTTACGGGTTCGAGGCGCTGCTGGATGAAATCGCCAACAAACTCGGCATGGATCCCATCGATCTCCGCCGCAAAAACCTGCTGCAGGCGCCGACCTATACCGCCAACGATCTGATGATCAATTCTTATGGCCTACCGGAATGTCTGGACTGGGTGGAGAAAGCCTCCGACTGGAAAAACAAGAAAGGCAAGCTGGGCCCCTATCGCGGCATCGGCGTCGCCGCTTCCCACTATCCGTCGGGCGCGTCCAAGCCGGTGAACTGGACCGGGGAGCCCCATGCAACTGTGCACCTGAAGCTCGATTGGGACGCGTCGATTACGCTGCTGACCGGCGCACCGGAAATCGGCCAAGGCTCCACCACCGTCATCACCCAATGTGTGGCGGAAGTGCTGGGCCTCGACATGTCCCGCATCCAATCCCTGACCAGCGACAGCAAGCTGACGCCAAAGGACAACGGGGCCTATTCCTCCCGGGTTACCTTCATGGTCGGCAATGCGGCCATCGATGCCGCGAACAATCTTAAGAACGTCCTCATTGAGGCGGCGGCCAAAAAGCTCGACTGCAAACCGGAAGATGTGGAGTGCCTGGGCGAGGTGTACCGCGCCGCCAGCCAGGACGAAGGCTTGTCCTTCGACGACGTCGTGATGGCCGCGCTGGAAGGCACCGGCACTATCACGGTGAAGGGCAATTACGACACGATCCCGGAATCCCACGGTTCCAAAAAATACCGGGGCGGCGCCATCGGCGGCAGCATGGCCTATGCCTACTCCGCCCAGGTGGTCGAAGTCACCGTTGATCCCGACACGGCGCAAATTCATGTGGATAAGGTCTGGGCCGCCCAGGATGTGGGCCGGGCCCTCAACCCGCTCAGCGTCGAAGGCCAGATCCAAGGCTCCGCCTGGATGGGTATGGGCCAAGCCATGAGTGAAGAGACGATCTATCACAATGGCCTCGGCATCACCGGCAGCATGCTGGACTACCGGGTGCCGTCGTTTGTCGAGTCCCCGGATATCGAGGTCGGCATCATCGAGAGCAATGACCCTCACGGGCCGTTCGGCGCGAAGGAGGCCGGCGAGACCAGCTTGTCGAGTTTTATTCCGGCGCTGACCAACGCTGTCGCCGATGCCCTCGGCGTGCGGCCCATCGATTTGCCGGTCACGCCGGATAAGCTGATGGAACTGATGGAAAAACAGGAAAGCGCCGGCAAGGAAGCCGCCGAGTAACCGGAGAGTAATCCCATGGAATTCATGCCGAACTTTCAACTGCACCGTCCCGGCACTGTGGACGATGCGGTCAAAATCAAAAGCGAGAGCGACGAAGCGCTGTTTGTCGCCGGCGGCACCGACATGCTGGTCAACGTACGCCGGGGGATCGAACAGCCGAGGAATCTGGTCGATCTGACCGCCATCGCCTCCATGAAGTCGATCACCGAGGATGACGACGGCCTCCACATCGGCGGGGGCGTTAGTCTGCGGGAGATCGCCGAGAGCGAGCTGATCCAAAAGACATACCCTGCCGTGGCAGAGGCAGCCGCCGCCGTCGCCGGACCGACCCATCAGGAATACGGCACACTGGGCGGCAATCTCTGCCTTGATACCCGATGCCTTTTCTACAACCAAAGTGAATGGTGGCGTCAGAGCAATGATTACTGCCTAAAGGAACGCGGCGATACCTGCCACGTGGCACCCGGCGGCAAGCGCTGTTTCGCCGCCTTCTCCGGCGACGTCGCGCCGACCATGCTGGTCTATGATGCCGAGGTTGAGCTGGCAGGCCCGGACGGCACGCGCCGCATCCCGCTGGCCGAACTTTACAAGAACGACGGGATGGATCACCTGGCCCTGCAGCCGGGCGAGCTGCTGACCACGGTCCACCTGCCGAAGGCGCTGGCGGGACAGCCGTCGCGGTATGAGAAAGCGCGGGTGCGGGGTTCCATCGACTTCCCGTTGGCCGGCGCGGCGGTGCGCTTGGTCAAAGACAAAGACGGCAGCGTCAAAGATATGAAGATCGCGCTGACCGGGGTGAATCCTTACCCGCAGGTGGTCACCGGCCTGGGTGACCTGATCGGCGGCAAACTTGGCGAGGCGGAGCTGGACAAAATCCGGGAGACCACCCGCAAGCAGGCCAAACCCATGCGCACCACCACAGTTGCGCCGTGGTACCGCCGCCGGGTCGTCGGCGCACTCGCCAAACGCCTCGCCGCCGAATTGGCGGGGTAGGAACTGGCCGGCATCATGCGCCGTCTGCTCGTAGGTCTCTGCACCTTCCTTCTCGCGTTCCTCGTTGTCGGGCAGGCGAAGGCCGAGGCTTTTATCACGGTCGCCTCCACCACGTCGACGGCGAATTCCGGCCTGTTCGATTATTTGCTGCCCAAATTTACCGAAAAAACCGGCATCAAAGTGCGCGTCGTTGCCGTCGGCACCGGCCAAGCCATCCGCATTGCGCAGAACGGCGACGCGGACGTGCTGTTCGTTCACCATCGCCCATCGGAAGAAAAGTTCGTCGCCGAGGGATTCGGGGTGAAGCGCTATGGGGTGATGTACAACGACTTCGTCATCGTCGGCCCCAAGATCGATCCGGCCGGGGTCACAGGCTGCCGGAGCGCATCCGGCGCGATGGATAAGATTGCCGCCGGACAACATCCGTTCACATCTCGCGGCGATGACAGCGGCACCCACAAGCGGGAACAAAGTCTATGGAGACGCTCCGCCCTCATAACGACCGCCCCGTCGGGAAGCTGGTACCGCTCGACCGGGTCCGGTATGGGGGCAACGTTGAACATGGCAGCGGCCATGGACGCCTATGCGCTGGCCGATCGGGGCACCTGGATCAGTTTCAAAAACAAACAAGGCCTGGCCGTCCTCTGCGAGGGCGACCCTGCACTGTTCAATCCTTACGGCGTGATTTTGGTAAACCCCGTCCGACACGCCCATATCAAGATGAAGGAAGGCCAAGCGTTTATCGACTGGTTGATCTCAGAGGCGGGGCAAAGCGCTATCGGCAATTTTAAACTACAAGGCCAAAAACTCTTCACGCCAGGGACCGCCCACTAGCCCCGCCTTTTAAGTGACTGTCATCTATCATGTGACAAATCTATAGGCCCATGTTTCAATTTGCCGCCGGGCCGGAAATTGGGTCTGGCCCCGCCTCCAAAACTAGATTAGTTTAGACTTAAACTAATTTGACAGCACGCAGAGGAAGACCATGGCAGATAAAGTTCAATTCCAATGGGATGACCCGTTCTTTTTCGATGACCAGCTCAGCGAGGAAGAGCGTCTAGTGCGTGATACCGCTCGGGATTACGCCCAGGACAAGCTCATGCCGCGGGTGCTGGAAATGCACCGGAACGAAAGCTTCGACCGGGAAATTTTTTATGAAATGGGTGAGCTCGGCCTTTTCGCGACCACCATCCCCGAAGAATACGGCGGGGCGGACCTCAACCATGTTTGCTATGGACTGGTAACCCGTGAGATTGAGCGTGCTGATTCAGGCTACAGGTCCATGCTGAGCGTGCAGGCGTCCCTGGTTATGCACCCGATATACGCCTATGGCAGCGAGGAACAGAAGCAAAAGTACCTCCCCCGCCTGGCGAGCGGCGAGATCATCGGCTGCTTCGGCCTCACCGAACCTGACCATGGTTCCGATCCGGGCGGCATGAAAACCCGCGCTGAGAAGACCTCCGACGGTTACCTGCTGACCGGCAATAAAATGTGGATTTCCAATTCCCCGGTCGCAGATGTGTTCGTGGTCTGGGCCAAACTCGACGGCGTGATCCGGGGCTTCATCCTGGAAAAAGGCATGAAGGGCCTAAGCGCGCCCAAGATCGAAGGCAAGTTCTCGCTCCGAACCTCGGTCACCGGCGAGGTCGTCATGGATCAGGTGCCGGTGCCGGAAGAAAATCTGCTCCCGGGTATCGCCGGACTGGGCGGCCCGTTCGGCTGTCTGAACAAGGCGAGGTACGGTATTGCATGGGGCACGCTCGGTGCGGCGGAGTTCTGCTGGCACGCCGCCCGACAATATACGTTGGACCGTTCCCAATTCGGCCGGCCTTTGGCCGCCAACCAGCTCATTCAGAAGAAACTCGCGGACATGCAGACGGAAATTACGTTGGGGCTGCAGTCGGTCTTGCGGCTGGGCCGGCTGATCGACGAGGATCGCTGCCCGCCGGAAAACATCTCGCTGATGAAACGCAACAATGCCGGTAAGGCGCTGGATATTGCGCGCATGTCCCGGGATATGCACGGCGGCAATGGCATCGTGGACGAGTTCCACATCATCCGCCACCTGATGAACCTGGAAACCGTGAACACCTATGAGGGCACCCACGACGTACACGCACTCATTCTGGGCCGTGCTCAGACGGGCATCCAGGCCTTTACCGGCTAATTTTCGGAGATTGAAGTGAATGGGCGGGCGCCGGCCGGCGTCCGCCCAATTCTTTTACTGGCTCTCGTCGAAGGAGATCACCACTCCACCATCAGGCGACGCAGTAACCGAATAACTGCTCAGCTCATCGGCATCGACTCTGTCCAGCGTGATCTCCGTATTTCTGTTGCCGATGGTGATGACCGTATCCTTACCGCTCTGAGCGATTGAAATACTGTCGAGGTCAATGTCCTTGCCTTCAAACTTGATAATGTCACCCAGCTTGAAGTCGGTGATGCGATCCAATCCGCTGTGGCCGCCAAAGATGAATGTATCATTGCCCTTCCCGCCGGTTAGCACGTCATCGCCGCGCCCGCCGATCAGAATGTCGTCGCCGCCGCCGCCCTTGAGGATGTCATCGCCGAGACCACCATCGAGCACATCGTCGCCGTTATTGCCCATCAGACGGTCATCGCCAGCGGCACCGAGTATGAGATCGGCGTCGTTCTTGCCTTTGACCAAGTCGTCACCTTCGCCGCCATTCAGAACATCCTGCGCCGGCGTGCCGTTGATATTGTCGTCTTCGGGACTTGCATCGACGACCGGGGGAACAGGATCCGGTTCGGGTTCGGGCGTCGGATCGACATCGACCACCGGCGGTACGGGATCAGGCTCGGGAACGGGTTCCGGCTCCGGCGTCGGATCGACATCGACCACCGGCGGTACGGGATCAGGCTCGGGAACGGGTTCCGGCTCCGACGTCGGATCGACATCGAGCACCGGCGGAATTGGTTCCGGTTCCGAATCTTCCACCAGATCAATCACATCGACGTCACTAGCAGGTTCACTCACCTGACTATCATCAACCAGATCGATCTCATCCGTTTCAAACACGATCCGATCCGGGTTGGTCGCCTCCGCGGACAAACCGCCCGAAATTCCGTCAAATCCTGCTACCGTCTCTGTCTTCGGCGTTGTCACGTCGTTTCCGGCGTTGCCGCCGGCCACCGACGAGAGGTCATCGACGACCTTCACGTGGCCGGAAAAAGCCCCCTGGGGTTCGTCACCGCCGGCGCGGGTATCCAGGTTCTCTAGATCAATAGGCTCCTGCAACACACTGTCCCGGTTCACGTCGTAATCGTTGGCGTTGGTGCCGACCGTCGGCAAAACCGATAGGCTGCCACGGTAATATTCCACCACGTCTTGGCGGTGCTGCAGGTCTTCAGGGCGGCCAATGGTCTTTAAGCTATCGACGAACACCATCTGGAACGGCTTGTCCAACAGGGACACACCGCCGTCGTTGGTAATCACCGCTTCGCCGACAAAGCCATCGGCTTCTTCCAGCATCACCACTTCAAGCGTACCGCCGTCACCGATTTCAAAAGCCAACTGCGTACCGCGAATACCGATGGTCGCAACCGGAGTCGAGATCACCATGGCGTCCGGATCGGACTTGGCGATCAGGCCGCTGACCACGGAGAACACACCCTGCAACGCACTGAGCTGCAGGCTGCCCTCTTGTTCCGAAGCATCGTAGATCGCCTCGTCGAGCACCATCTTGGCGTTATCGGCCATGGACAAGACGGATTCGTCAAGGAACACAATACCCACGCCACCGACATCGCCGGTTTCTATAACATCACCTTCATAGATCGCATCACCGAGTTGCAGTTCCACTCGTGTTCCATCGGCGCGGGTCACAAAGGCCGGCGCTTTCAAGGTTTGCACACGGCCGACAACGACGCCGGTGATTTCCGCGACGAATTCAATTTTTCCGCTATCCGACGCCGTCGACATACTGTCGCTCGGGACCGCCTCAGCGTTCGGTAATTCTTTTTGTTGGTTCATGGCATCCTGCCTTTTCCTTGTGGAGCCTATCGACACACGGCTCCGTTCATGGGTTTTAATATAAGCGAATTTGATTCGTTCGCCATTGACGGCCATCACACCCGCAGGAAAAATTTTTGGCGGAATTCAGCCGTTTTTTATTTTTCTTGTATCGAATTTAGGTTCGTGCAAAGTGATTTTATGCGCAAAGATGAAACCGAAGCCGATCTGAGGAAAACCTTCTACGCCGCCGAACAGGCGGGCATGAAGCTGGCGATCAAAGGCCGCATTGGAGCGATACTGGTGGTTGGCGTTTGGCTGGTCTTATCCCGGCCGCCAGACCGCGCCATGGATTTCATTCTACCCATATTGCTGCTCATCGCGCTCGGCTACCTGCACCACCAAATCGTCGGCTCAGCTATCGATAAGCCGTGGGTAAAGTTTGTTTTTCTGACCCTTGATTTTGTCTTTTTACTGACGGCCATCGCGATTGTGCCCCCCCTCCCGGGATTGGACCTGCCGCAAGTTTTCGTCTTCAGATTCGACTCGTTTCCGATTTTTTTCGTCATTCTCGCCGTGTCCGCTTTCAGCTTTTCTCCGGCGCTGGTGGCCTGGTGCGGCGTGCTGGACGCCGGGGGCTGGATGGGGCTGTATTATTGGATCACCAACGATATGGACAATCCGATCAACTGGTCGGATATCCCCCTGGACGCGAACAAAGAGGTCTTTCTCGGTTATTTTTTTAATGAAAACTTTGTCCCGGTGGGCAGCCGGTTTCAGGAAGCCATTGTCTTCCTTATCACCGCCATCCTGATCGCCGTCGTTATGCACCGGGCGCGCATGACTGTCCGGCGACAACTTAAGGCTGAACGCGACATCGCCGCGGTCTCCAACATGTTCGGAAGGTTTGTGCCTCAAGCTATTGCTGATCTGATGATCCAGGACAAAGGCGCACTGAACCCGCTGGAACGCACCGCGACAGTTCTATTCGTCGATCTAGCGGGCTTTACCAGACTGACTGAGTCTAAAGGCCCACGGGTAATCGTCGATATATTAAACCAGTACTTTGACCGGGTAACCGCCATCATTGGCGAACACGGCGGCGTGGTGACGCAGTTCCAGGGCGACGCCGTCCTCGCCACTTTTAACGTACCGGTCGAAGACAACGAACATGCCAAGAACGCCCTGAAAGCCGCCAGGGCAATCCTAGCGGCAGTCGAAAATGAGCGGTTTGCCGGTGAACACTTATCCATCCGCATCGGGCTCAATACTGGCCCGGTGATTGCCGGCAATGTTGGCGGCGGCGGGCGGCAAAGCTACACCGTTCATGGAGACGCAGTAAACCTGGCCGCACGGCTGGAGGCCTTGAACAAAGACCATGACACCAAAATCCTGCTAAGTGGCGAATTTGCCCGGTTCACTGGCGAAACCGGGTTACTACGCGTGGGTGAAACGGATATCCGTGGCTTGAGTGAACCGGTGGCCCTCTATACGTTGGGTCACCCGTCAGCGTCCCCGGAACTGGAAGACCAAAAGGCATGACCAACAGCCAGCCAAAAATTGTCGTGGAAGGCGTCACCAAGAAATTTGGTGACCATCAAGTGCTGGATGGCGTCGATTTGGAGGTCAACGTCGGCGAATCAGTGGTTCTCATCGGCGGCTCGGCCAGCGGGAAAACTCTGCTATTCAAATGTATCCTCGGCCTGATCACGCCCGACAGCGGCAGCATTCGGATTGACGGCAAGGAAACCATAGGTTTGCCGGCCAAGGAACGGCGGGCCTTGTTTGATCGCACCGGCATGCTGTTCCAGCAATCCGCCCTTTTTGACAGCCAAACGGTTTGGGAGAACATTGCCTTCCGTCTGCTCCAGGACAAATCGATCAACAAGGCAGATGCCAAATCTCGCGCGGTGGATAAGCTGGTCTCCGTCGGCATGACCCCTGACGTGGGCGAGCTCCTTCCTTCCGAGATATCCGGCGGCATGCAGAAACGGGTCGGCTTTGCACGCGCCATTGCAAATGACCCCGAGATCGTTATGCTGGATGAACCTACCGCCGGGCTGGACCCGATTATGACCAATATTGTCAGCGATCTGATCCTTGATGGTGTGCAACAGTTGGGTGCGACGGTTCTTTCGATCACCAGCAACATGGCCGGCGCCCGCAAGATAGCTGACCGGATCGCCATGCTACATGGCGGCAAGATCATTTGGTTCGGGCCGAGGGATCAAGTCGATGACTCCGGGAACCCGTATCTGGATCAGTTCATTCACAATCGGGCGGAAGGCCCGATTAAAATGGCGGTCACCGCAGCGTAAATATTGGAACGATGTCCAAAACTTCCGACCGTCCCGTCATCGGCATTGCCGCCAGCCTGATCCAGCATTCCGGTAACCAGATGGCCGCGCATTCTGTGGGCCAACGCTATGTGGAATCTCTGGAAGCCTTCTCCAATTGTCTGCCTGTTGTCATTCCCGCGCGCGCCGATCACTACGACTTCAAGGAGCTCTTGAGTCACTTCGACGGGATAGTTCTCACCGGCGGCCGGGCAAATGTGGAACCGCATCACTATGGCGGCCCGCCGTTCCCCGAAGACGAGCCGATCGATCCGGCGCGGGACAATCTGGTTCTCTCGCTGATCCGCGCTTGTGTGGATCACAAAATGCCGGTCTTCGGCTCATGCCGTGGCCTGCAGGAAATGAACGTGGCCTTGGGCGGCACTTTGCATTATCGCCTTCATACGCTTGAAGGAAAAAACGACCACCGTATGCCCCGGTACGAGGGCGTAACCCGCGAGGAAATCTTTGCCCTGAGGCACACGATCCAACTGACGCCGGGCGGGCTGTTCCAAGGGCTGGTCGGCAGAGACCAGTTCGACGTGAACACCCTACACGGTCAAGGCATCGACCGTCTGGCCGACGAATTTGAGATTGAGGCCGTCACCGTGGAGGACGAGGTGATCGAAGGCATCCGCCTGAAGAACGACGAGACCTTCACCGTCGGCGTGCAATGGCACGCGGAATGGTATCCTGAAAAAGAAGAGCACCTGCTCTCCCGCCGGCTGTACGAGGAATTCGGCAAAGCCGCCCGGGAGTATCAACAGCGGAAATAAGGAGACCGGCCATGGGCCAGATGATCGACGGCGTTTGGAGCAATGAAAATATCTTCACCGAGATCGAAGCCGACGGCAGTTATCAGAAAAAACCGTCCTACTTTCGCGACCATGTCACCGCCGACGGCGCGGACGGGTTCAAGGCGTAACCGGGACGATACATCCTCTACAATTCGATGGCGTGCCCGTGGGCGCAGCGCGCCGTGTTGTTCCGCTCCCTCAAGCTTCTGGAAGACATCGTCCCTATGTTCAACACAAGCCAGAACCCGGACGGCGGCCGCTGGTGGTTCGGTGGGGAGAAACATATGGTGCCCGGCGCCGACGTTGAGGTTCAGTTCCTGCACGAAATTTATGCCCTGGCGGACAGCGGCTACACGGGTAAAGTGACGGTCCCGACCCTATGGGACAGCCAAAAGAAGACCGTCGTGAACAACGAGTCCTCGGAGATCATCCGCATGTTCAACTCGGCCTTCGTGGACTTCACGCCGGAAACGCCGGACATGTACCCAGAAGCCCTGCGCCCGGAAATCGACTCCATGAACGAGAAAATCCTGCGCGGCGTCAACGATGCGGTGAACGGCTGCGGCCGGGTCACCGATCAGGACGCCTATGAACGGGCCTATGATTTGTTGTTCCAATCTCTGGACGAACTGGAAGAGTTGTTAGGCCAGCAGAAATACCTCTGCGGCGATGTCCAGACCGAGGCCGACTGGCGATTGTTTCCGACCCTGGTCCGCTTCGATGCGATCTACTACGTCGGCTATAAATGCAACAAGCGCCGGATCGAGGACTATCCCAATCTATCCAACTATGCCCGCGATCTATTCCAGACGCCCGGCATCGCCAACACCTGTGATGTGGCGGAAATGAAGCGCTTGGTTTACAGCGTAGGCGGGCCGATCCCCGCGTCCAACGGCGTTGTGCCGAAGGGGCCGGACAGTGATTTCTCCCGCCCTCACGACCGGAATAAGTTTGGCGCCGCGGCAGCCTGAGGTGCACCCCAAAGAAACAAGGCTTGAATTCTTCATAAAAGTGCCGGAGTTTTGTAGTATTCGGGACACTTTTCCCACGCACGGCAATATTTTATGGGGGCCCTAGCCTCAATGTCAGCGGAATCGAAAATTTCATCGGCCCAGCCGAACTGCTTTTCCTGTCAGACCCGGGAACGGTCGGAATGGTGTGTCTTGTCTGATGCCGAATTGACCTTGTTGGATTCGGGGCGGCATAGCCGGGACTTTGCGCCGGGTGAAGTGCTGTTTCACGAGGGAGATCCATGCACTGGCGTTTACTGCATCGAATCCGGTCTGGTGGGCATCCGAAAATCGGACGCGGAGGGTAACTCTGTTTTGCTCAGCGTTGCAAATACGGGTGACACGTTGGGCTATCGGGCCATGTTGTCAGAGAAGGAATTTACCGCCAGCGCCGAGGTGTTGGAACCAAGCCGGGTCTGCCATATCGACTCGGCCACAGTGCGTAAACTATTGCAGGAAAATCCTGCACTTGGCTTGCGGTACTTGAAACGGGTTTCCGACAACCTGGAAGCGGCAGAGGAAAAAATCCTGCACAACACAACGCTCTCGGTCCGCGCGCGGTTCGCCCATTTGCTGGTGGTGCTTCTCGACAAATACGGCAAGCGCAATGACGACGGCAGCGCCGGCTTTACCTTGCCCCTCGCGCGTCACGATTTGGCGTCGATGATCGGAACCACGCCGGAATCCCTTTCTCGTACGATCAAGAAATTGTCGGACGACGGTCTTGCCGATTTCTCCGGCCGGGAGATTTCCATTCCCCTAGTCGATGATCTGATCGAGGAATTCGAACCCCACCACGCGCTCTAGGGCCTGATTAAATAACCCGTGGCCGCTGAGACGTCTCGCCCGGTTTGTTGAATGTGCTCTAGTGAGACATCAGCACCGGCATGGTCATATTTTCGAGCATGTGTGCAGTCACACCACCCAGCACCATCTCCCGCCATCGGGCATGGCCATAAGCGCCCATCACAAACAAATCGATCGACTTGTCTGCCGCCCGGGACAATAACATATCAGCCACACCGATGTTGTTGACCGTCATCGACTCCGCCTCGACGTTTAGCCCATGCCCGGCCAAATGCCGGCCGATATCGGCGCCCGGTTCCTGCCCGTGATGGCCTGTTGTGTCGGGATTTATAGCGATCACGTCCACCAAATCAGCGTCCCGCATTAGCGGAATCGCATCGTGAACGGCACGCGTCGCTGGTGCGCCACCATCCCAACCAATCATGACCTTGCTGCCAATTACGTCATGGCGCCCCACATCCGGGATGATGAGAACCGGCCGGCCGGCGCTCAGGACTAATCCACCAGGATAATCGCCTAATAACGGATACGAGCCGGGCGGGCGCTGCCCCAATATGATCAGATCGGCGTAGCGGGCGCTGGTCAGTAAAACGTCGAACGCCAATCCCTGAATGCTGCGCCATTCGTTCGACACGCCTGACTTGGCGCATATTTCTGTAAAAATTTCGCGGGTGGCGTCAGACTCTTCCCGCATCGCTTCCTCCTGCTCCTCAAAATAGGCTGCTGGCAGTTGTGCCAGATCGGCCATGGGCGGCACGTAGGTCGTCCCTTCCGTAAACAGACCGATCAAACGGGCATCGTGCTTAGCTGCCAGCGATGCAGCGATCTCCATCCGATGTTTACCGGTGTCGGAGGAATCCGAATGGACCACAATATCTTTATAAGCCATGGCTCGTTCCTTTCTTGGCGGCCTCTCCATTGACTCGAAGGGGGCACTCGGAAACTAGGACGCTCCAACCGGCCGCGCCTTGATCAAGGTCAAATCAGCTAGAAAATTGGAGAATTCGGTTTAAGACGCCCGCAGACCCGCTTCGGCAATGGTTTTTGCCATGCTGCGCACATGATTGGAAAGAATGTCGATAAGGGCTCGCTGGAATGGATCAGCATCCGCTAGTTTTCTCTGCAATGTCTCCCTGGAAATGACGATCAGGTCCACAGGTCCGCCGACGGCACGGGCAGACGCCATCCGGGGTTCATCGTTTATCAGCGCCATTTCGCCGAACATGCCGCCCTGTGGCACATGGCCCAACACGATCCCTTCCTCATCTCCTTCGACATGCTTGATAATTTCAACGTCGCCGGAGATCACGACAAATGCGGAATCGCCTGTCTCCCCCTGACGGAAGATAAAACGGCCTTCATTGATCGAGCGCCTTTCCGATCCCGTACGGCCTTTGACCTTCTGTTCTTCTTCCGAGGCAGACTCGTTCATTCGTCTTTCCCTTTCCATTCAGACAGGTGTTACCCTGTTTTTGTGGATCAGGACGAGACTCTAGCAAAAGTTGACGCACACCGCGAGCCCTGCGTATCGACAAATATCGACTTTTTCCCTCAATAAGGGTCGGCTAAAACGGATCATCCGGCAGTCTGTTGCGAATCTGCTTGGACTCTGCCGTGTGGCGTTGGCAGCGGAACACCGGATTGCTGCCCGTATACGCAGGATGTTCATGTTCGACGTAAAACGGAGAGACGTATTCCCACACAATGTCGCCTTCCGGTGTGACCTCAAACAGCCGGCCCCATAATCCTTCACAAATCATCGTATTGCCGGACGCCAGGCGCTGGGCCCCGCTGATAAACCAGCTAAAAAAGGACCGTCTGGGATGGCCCGTATAGCGCCAGACCACCTCGTTGTTCGCCGGGTTCATCTCGATCACTTCCGAGCCGGTTTCCGGTCCCCATAGATACACGTCCGCCCGGTTGCCGAAGAACAGAATGTTGCCGTTCTCCAGTTCCTGTACATCATGGTGCTGACCCCAGTTATCATCCTGGTGGGACCAGACTACTTCTTTGGTTTCCGGATTGATCCGAACCATGGCGGCGTTATAGCGCCAGTTCACGATGACATCGTTGTTGTCGCAGACGAACACCGTATTGGCGTGGCAGAATTCCTTGCGGTGTACGGCGGGGCTGATCCAATAGCGCTCGTCGGTCAGGTCCAAATCCTTGGCAGCGCGCCATTCCCAGACGACATTTCCCGCCGGGTCGACTTCGCGAATGACATCCGTATAAATGCCGTCTTCATGCTCCATGCCGGGGCGCCCGCCGGGGATTTTTGCCATTTCCACCGGATCGTCGATTAGCTCCCAGGCGGCGTAGACCGTATTGCCATTGGCTTTCCGGTGAAAATCATGATGCTGGGCATGATCCACATGTTCCCACACAATGTTGCCGTCCCAGTCATATTCGATCAAATGACCCCCCTTGGCCGGTAGCCGGGGGTTGTTTTCTTCCGTCCGGATTGCCGCCAGAAGATTGCCGTTGTCCAACAAATAGGCGTGGTTTCCCACGTCATTCGGCAAGTCCCATTGATGGACCACCTCGCCGTTCATATCCACGATATAGGTGTTTGGCTGGCCAAGAGGCGTGAAGAGGGTATAGCCGGGTGTGGCGCGCGACTTATCCATTTGGATCAGGCCGGTACGATTATCAATGGCGGGCATCGTTCTTCCTTTGACTGAGAAGCTTTTTCGAAAATTTATGTACCGGAGGACTTCACAGGATAGCCCGCCTAGGGTCAAGCTGGCTTATGCGGGCATTTCACCAGTCAAAATTCTGCGCAATTCGTCTGTGAGGGGTTGAGATTTGTTGGTCTCCGGATCAAAAAAGACGGTGACAACTTCCGCGCTTGCAATGCACCGGTCTCCGTCGAACACCGCCTGGCCCAACGTGTAAGATGACCCGCCGACCCGGATCACCGTGGTGCCGATATCAACGGAGCCGGGATAGAAAAGCAGAGAGTTATATTCGACGGAGAATTTCACCACGGCAAATCCGGTCAGAATATCCTTACCCATGGACACCATGTTGGCATCCCGGAAATGGACCCTTCCGTCTTCCAGAAATGCGTTGATGGCGCCGTTGTTTACATGCCCGTTGGGATCCAGATCGCTATATCGGATGGTTGCAACCGTCCAATTGCGAAAGGTGCTCCGGTCTTTCAGGTTTATCGGGGTATCGGCGTTCATACTGAATTGGCTCTCACGAAATAGTTCTTAGGGATTAAATGTGTTTTCCAAAAGCGCACCCATCATCTTGTCCATGGGCAGCTCTGCTTTCATCTGTTCGTAGCGGGCATCAGCCCATTCCTCAAGGTCGGTCTCAGCTAGATTTCGCTGGCAGGTTTCCAACAGATTATCGGGCGTGGCGGTGAAGCAATAACCGGCGTATGGGTTTTGCGTCGCATCGACTTCCAACACCACTGGCACCCGGTTGATCACCGAGTGGCAGATGCGAGTGACGGAGACGATCCGATGACGGTCGGTTTTTTGCAGGGATAGGCTCAATCGAGAACGGGCCATAAACGCATCCCGGATATACACCGGCACGGGCTGGCCGGGATAATAGGTGTTCATCCCGGCGTCCGCCAAATCCTGCATCAAGGCCTCCCGGCGGGGCGACGGCATGCCGCTCATCAACGCATCAATATCCTTGGCCTCTCTGGGCAGCGGCGTGATCTCCTCCATCGCCGTCAGATAACCATAGGGTAGGTGCGCGCTGTTGGGATTGAGCGCCCGGCAGGCCTCAACTGACTCATCCAATTGGCACCAGACGAACTGGGCATTCCGCGCCGCCAGTTCGAACGCCAGTACAACATCCGGCGCCACCCTTTCTGCGCCATAGTTCCAGACGCCGTCCGGTGACAGGGCCTCCGTGCAGATCAGGCCGTATTTCAACCCGGCGGTCTTCATCTTCATGGGAAAGTCCGGCTCCACATAGAACCGGTCGAAGAACAGGTTCACCGCGGAACGGTCGAGATGCTCGGTCCCCAGGGTCACTTGGATCCCGTTGGCTTCCAGCGCATATTTCACAAAGCGCACCGAGTCCGCATTTGTCTCCCATAAATGGGGCGGCAGATTGCCTAGCATAATGTTGACGGTATCGGCCAAACGCGACTCCTCACCGGCACAATGCCATCGTGCGGCGGTCCGCTCAACGGCGGAAGTGCGACGGTCCTACGAGGACGGTTTCTCCGGCCAGACTATGTGAATTTTGCCTTTGGGTTTGAAGGCATGGAATGTGAAGGCGAAGGTCACATCGTGGACCACATCAACTAGGCGGCCCTCGGTTTTGCGCTGGACAACCACGTTGCCCACATCCCGGCCCTCGGCGATGGTTCGGGTATCCAGGGCGGAGTTTTGACCGGGCTCCCAAGTGATAACTAGGTCGCCTTTTTCGATCCTGCGATGCTTTCTTAAAAGATCAAGAGTCCAGGCTTCTTCACCAACCACCACCAGCCGCGCCATGGCCGGCAAACCTTCCGGCAATGGTCCTCGGTAAAGGAACGGATGGCGGCTCGTGTCATAGCCCACATAGGGATTGGAACCGTAGCCTCGAAAGCTGCTGTCGGGGTTCAACACCAGACCTGCAGGATATCTCGTCTTAAATCTGTTAAATGATTCTATTCGCGACGGCAGGATCTTGAGACGCTTTCCCATCAGCTCTCCGACAATGGCCTCCCCCATGAATTGCTGCCACCAGCTTTCCGTTTGGCGGTCATACATGACTAAGTCCGAATGTCGAAGATTGCCGGTGGTGCCAAATTCCAGCTCCATCCCGTCGAGTCTGGCGTCGAACACGATGGAGGCGTTGCAAAGCGGACAATAGGTCACCGCCACCGGCACACCCCCTACCCGGTCATTGACGATCTCGTAGCTCATGAGAATGCTCAGCGGATAAGCTTTGGCCATGCCGTTCAGTTGAAAACTGATCACCGGGACAGTTGCGGGCAAATCCACGTCGGCAACCGGTGTAAAAGTAGGGGCGTCGATGGACGGAATCCCATCCTTGCGGGGGCCGCCCGACGTGATCTCTCCCAGGTCCACGGCGGCTTTTGAGAAATCGGTTTTCGTCCAACTCACCTTCCAGAGCATTGACGATCCGGGAAACAGTCCGGGAATAAACCACCAGACGGCGAATAACAGCACCGCCGCCCACATGAGGTTTTTCACCGTCAGTATCTTCGAGATTAAGGCCATAGTGAATAAGTGTGCCCAATCGGGCCGGATTGCAAAACACACAGTGTCACAAACGGGTGATCTCTTGTTTGTAGCGCCGTCACCGGGGAATATAGCGGTCGTTGAATCAGTTATTGAGTTACCTCGGAATGACGCAAACTGACCCCGACAGAACAAGATTCTGGCTGTATGTCCGGCTGTCACTCGGCGCCGGTCTTCTTGGCGTCGCCTTTGGTTATTATCTGCAGTCCATGGGCCGGACGGAGATGGATGGGTTCGGAATTTTTTCCTACGCTGTCCGGGGCATCATCGTCGGCGCATTCTTCTGGTATTTTGAAATTTTCTGGGTCCGGGGCCCTAAAGGCGATCGGCTGCGGCAAATGGCC
>Ga0181585_10001535_pt1 | contig 20302 bp, 16 predicted proteins | sample 071ome_29_FD_132469 | JGI IMG/M metagenome (GOLD analysis project Ga0181585, IMG submission 132469) | Coastal salt marsh microbial communities from the Groves Creek Marsh, Skidaway Island, Georgia - 071407BT metaG (megahit assembly) | ecosystem: Environmental > Aquatic > Marine > Intertidal...
AAGTAAATATACTAAATGAAGCAGCAACAAATCCCGCAATGGGCTCTAATAAATTTGTAAATAATCAGACTTCAGTAAATGGTGGTGCGATACTAGAACAGGTAAATATACAAAATGAAGCAGCAAGTCAGTCCGCAATGGGCGCTGATAAATTTGTAAATAATCAGACCTCAGTAAATGGTGGTGCGATGCCAGAACAGGTAAATATACAAAATGAAGCAGCAACAAATCCAGCAATGCAACCTAATAATGCTTCATCTTCTGATGTGAATGAAGGCTAATTAAGCATTAATTAGCTCTGATTTCTAAATGGTACTAGACTTTAAATATGAAATGTAATAAACAAGTAGTGTTTACCTTGAATATTATAAAAAAAATAAAACCATGTTTAAAAAATTGCTCAATATTTTTAATCTTTTTTCATCAGATGATATAGCCATTGATCTAGGTACAGCAAATACCTTGGTTTATGTTAGAGGAAAAGGTATTGTTTTAAACGAGCCATCTGTTGTTGCAAAAATACATGATAATAGCGAAATGGTATTTGGTCATGAAGCAAAATTAATGTTAGGTAAGACGCCAGCAAAAATTGATGCAAGACGCCCCCTTAAAGATGGTGTAATAGCAGATTTCAAATTTACAGAAGAAATGATAAAACATTTCATTAATACAGTTAATAATTATCGCACCTTAAAAAGCCCAATGGTTATTATATGTGTACCTTCAGGGTCAACGCCAGTTGATAGAAGAGCCATACAAGAAGCTGCAGAAAATGCAGGTGGTAATCCAGTTTACCTTATTGAAGAACCTATGGCAGCAGCTATAGGAGCTGATTTGCCTGTAACTGAACCAACGGGTTCGATGGTAATAGATATTGGCGGTGGAACAACAGAAATAGCCGTTGTATCTCTTGGAGGAATTGTATATTCAAGATCTATTAGAGTAGGTGGAGATAAAATGGATGAAGCTATAATCTCTTATGTTAGAAGAAACCACAATCTCCTTATTGGTGAAACAACAGCTGAAAGAATTAAAAAAACAGTTGGTGTTGCTTATGCTCCTGAAGATGGAAAAGGTAAAGTTATGGAGATTAAAGGAAGAGATCTTATAAATGGTGTACCAAAAGAAATGACATTAAGCGAATATCATATAGCGGAAGCATTAGTAGAGCCTATTTCGCAAATTGTTGATGCAGCTAAAGCAGCTCTAGAATCAACTCCTCCGGAGTTATCTTCAGATATTGTTGATCAAGGAATAGTTTTAACAGGTGGTGGAGCTTTATTGAAAAACCTAGATTTTGTTCTAAGAAAAGCAACTAACCTTCCTGTTTTTGTAGCAGAAAGCTCATTATCATGTGTTGTAAATGGTACAGGAAAAGTTTTAGAGAATCATGATAAATATAAACATGTGTTATTCAGACAAGAATAACTCATAAATAATCAAAATATCATGATGTTAAAATGCAACAAAGCGGATTAAGAATCAGCAATCTAAGCAGTGCCGGTCAAATCATTAATTTTCTTAGAGTAAATAGCCTAACAATATTTCTTGTTATTTCCTTATTGATTTTAATTATAGGTAAATCAAGCAATGCATTAAACAACAGAATAAAAAATATTGCATCAGAAATAATTATACCAAGTTACGTAATAATAAAATTGCCAGTAACAAGTTCAATTATAGTAAAAGAAGAAATTAAAAATATATTTAAGGTCAAAATTCAAAATGAATCCTTAAAAAAGGATAATGCTTTGCTTAGAGAGCAGTTATTTAAAATGCTTTATTTAAAAGAAGAAAATATCATCTTAAAAGATTTATTAAATTATCAGAGAAAACCTGAGGATAATTTTATAACTTCGCGTATTTATATTAATGTTAATGATGCTTTTAATAAGTTAGTAGTTATTGATAAAGGAGAAAATCACAATGTAAAAAAAGGGCATGCAGTAATCACAAATAATGGTTTGCTAGGCAGAGTATCTAAAACTTCAAAAAATAATTCACATATTATTCTCATAACAGATTATAAATCAAGAATCCCAATTTACAGCTCTGAATCAAGAGAAAAAGGTGTTTTAGTCGGAAGAAGTAATGATAATCCAAGGCTAAAATATTTAAAAAACAAGCATGAAGTTAAAGAAAATGAAATAATATATACATCAGGAGATGGTCTTGTTTATCCTGCAGATATACCTATTGGTACAACAATTATAACTGAAAAAAACGAAATAGAAGTAATACCTTTTGTTAATTTTAATAAGGCTGACATAGTTAAAATAATAACATCACCATTTACAAATAAGGTGGATTAAATATTTAATTTTCAACTATCATTGTACCTGCACCATTTTCTGTGAATACCTCCACCAATAAAATATGTGCAATGGTACCATTTAATATATGTGCTGATAAAACACCATTTTCTACAGCGCTAAGGGCTGTGTCTATTTTAGGGATCATGCCGCCACTTATAACTTTCTTTTTGATTAAATTATTAATCTCTGCAATATTCACTTTTGACAATAAATTATTCTTTTTATCAAGTAGACCATCAACATCCGTAAGCATGATTAATTTACAGGCATTAACTGATTCCGCAATTTTACCAGCAACAGTATCTGCATTTATATTATATGTTTCGCCTTCTTCGCCAATACCAATCGGAGCTATAACAGGAATTACATCAGATTCATCTAAGGCAAGAAAAATTTCTGGGTTTATTGCAACAGGCTCTCCAACAAAACCAAGATCAAGTATTTTTTCAATATTAGAATTTTGATCTTTTTTAGTACGCCTAATTTTTTTTGCTTTAATTAAATTTGCATCCTTTCCAGATAATCCTATTGCAAGACCGCCTTCTTGATTAATTGCTGCAACCAAATCCTTATTTATAAGGCCCGACAGAACCATTTCTACAATATCAACAGTTTCCTTGTCAGTAACACGTAAACCATCAATAAATTTGCTTTTAATTTTTAATTTATTAAGCATCGCTCCAATTTGTGGTCCACCACCATGCACGATAACGGGGTTTATTCCAATTTTTTTTAATAAAACAACATCTTTTGCAAATTCACGGACAATATTAGGGTCGCCCATAGCGTTTCCACCAAACTTAATTACAAAAATTTCTCCAGCAAAAGATTTAATATATGGTAATGCTTCTGATAAAGTAACTGCTTTATCAAGTAGTAATTGTTCTACCGCGTTATTCTTATTTGTTTTATTTTTTTTATTTTTAAGTTTTTTATCAAAATCAATTATTTCCATAGATATTATAATGTTTTATTTATAAAATTTTTTATATCATTTAATCCGATATTTTTACTGCTACTAGATAATATTATCTGTTTACTAAAATATTTAAAATTACCAACAGTTGATAACACCGAATTATAAACATCATCTCTATCTTTGCTAGCTAATTTATCAATTTTAGTGATTATTATGACAAATTCTGATTCTAGATTCTCACATAAAGAGCATAAATCTATATCAGCAGGCATTATTCCGCGCCTTGAGTCAATTAAAATTAAAATTATCCTATCTTTTTTTTTCTGTTGTAAATATTCGCTAAGTAATTTCCCCCAGCCATATTTATCATCCTTATTTGTTTTTGCATATCCATATCCAGGAACATCAACAATTGTAAAATTTTTTTTATCATTAATAAAAAAATGGATAGCAGCAGTAAGACCAGGAGTTTTTGATGTTTTAGCTAAATTTTTTTGATTGCATAATGAATTTATTAATGAGGATTTTCCTACATTTGATCTACCAAAAAAAACCGCCTCTCTAATAGTGCTAAATTTAAGCTGTTTTTTTGTATAAGCAGAATAGAAAAGAGAGAAGCTGCCTCTAAAGTAGTTATTTTTAAGAGAAGTGCTCATTACGCTATGATTTCTTTTTTTGCAGCTCTTTTTCTGTTTTTTTCATAATTAAATATTGCTGCGCAATAGAAAAGCTATTGTTAAATGTCCAGTAAATGACCAGTCCAGCAGGGAAACCAGCAAATAATATCACAAATAAATAAGGTACAAATTTCATTAATTTTGCTTGTAAAGGATCTGCTGGTACAGGATTTAATTTTTGCTGTAAAATCATAGTAATGCATAATAAGCAAGGCCAAACACCAAAAGGTACATCTATATTAAGAGGTATAAGACCAAATAAATTAAATAAAGATGTAGGATCAGCCGCTGTTAAATCTGTTATCCAGCCAAAGAAAGGCGCGTGCCTCATATCAATTGTAACAAATAATACTTTATAAAGAGCGAAAAATATAAAAACCTGCACAAGAACTGGTAAGCATCCCATCATTGGTTTTATTTGATGGATTTGATAGAGTTTCATAACCTCGCGCTGCATACGCATTTTATCCTCTCCATATTGCTCTCTTAATTTAATAATATCAGGCTGAACATTCTTCATTTTAGTGATTTCCCTAAAAGACTTGCTTGCAAGTGGATACATTAAAATTCTTATGAAAATAGTTAAAGCAATTATGGCAACACCAAAATTATTAAAGAAATTATAAAAAACCTTAAGTAACAAATAAATTGGTTTAGTTAGAAAATATAATATACCAAAATCTATACCTCTATCAAATAAAGCAATATCATATTTTTCTTGATATTTATCAATCAAGTCAATTTCTTTTGCTCCTGCAAAAAATAGGTTGTTTGATTCATAGCTCATAGATGCAGGGATAGTTATATCCTCGCTTTGCATATCAACTTGATATTTGTTTTTACCATTTCTTTCATAGGATATGAATCTGTAGTCAAAAGTTTTATTTCTATCTGGTATAAAAGCTGTGTACCAATATTTATCAGATATTCCAGCCCAACCATTTGCTGACCTATTAGATATTTTTTCTTTCTTCTTGATTTTCTTATAAGTAATTTCATTAAGATTTTCATTAAATACACCAAATGGCCCTTCATGCAGAATAAAAAATTGCTGTTTTTCATCATCTTTAACTTTGTTTATTAAAGCATATTGGTTGATCACAATTGGAAAAGAAGCGTTATTAACTATTCTATCATTAATTGAAAACATATAATGGTCATCCAGTGAAACAGTTCTAAATATTTCAATGTTTCTATCAAGAGATGTCCATTTTAACTGAATATTATTATTAGGAGTTAGTTTATCTCCTTTTAGAACTTCCCATATAATTTCATTGCCAGAGCCATTAATATTTTTCATCATCCAACCGGATTCAACAAAATATGATTTATTTTGGTTGTTATAGTCTAAGAATTTAACAAGATCTTTTCTATCTGATTCTTGATGGTAATTTTTGAGTGTTAAGCTAGTAAATTTAAAAGATTCAAGATTTATCTCACCAGAAATTTTGGAATTTTCAAATAATATGTTTGGCGCATTATTTTTTTTAACAGAAAAATTGCCAGTTTTAAAATCATTATTTTTTATATTAATTTCACTGATATTTTCTTTTTGTTTTGTTACTGGTTTGGGTTTTGGAGCATTTTTAGCATTATATATATCCCAAATAAAAATAACTAGTAAAGATAAGGCTACAGCAATAATAAAATTTTTTGATTCACTCATGTGACAATAACTTATTTAATTTAATGTAAGATTTTTAACATCATTTAAAATTTTATCCACCTCTTTTTTTAACTGTATAAAATTTGCATTTTTAGCATTGAATTTAGGATAAATGCTTAGCGCTAGATTTTCTAAATTATTTATTTGCGAGTATGAATTAATTATGGATTTTAAACGCCTTTTTAAAAGGTTTCTAGTAACAGCATTACCAAATTTTTTAGTAATAGTTATTCCATAAGTGAATTTATTTTCTTCTGTCCGTAGATCTAGGTTTTTGCAGTATTTAACTACTAAAAATCTATATTTCTTAGTTATAGAATTATTAGATATATACCTAAAATCTGAAGATTTTTTAAGATAATAATAGGGTTTTGATTTAGAAAATATCAAAAGAAGTTTTTATGCACACAATTTCTTGCGTCCTTTTGCTCTTCTTCTAGCTAAGATCTTTCTACCCCCAAGAGTGGCCATTCTAGCTCTGAAGCCATGTCTTCTTTTTCTAACTATTTTACTTGGTTGATAAGTTCTTTTCATAATTTATCTTTGCTTAATTTTAAAAGAGGGTTATTTATAATAGGCTATTTAGATTAAGTCAAATAATGAATTTAAAGCAACCAAGATTTTGGTATAAAAAAAACATATTTAATAGCATAATATCTAAAATATTCCTTTTTTTTAGTTTAATATATTTGCTGCTGTTTTTTTTACGAAAAATAAGAGGCAAAAAAGTAAAGCTAAATAAACAGCTAATAACAATAGGAAATATAGTGGTCGGAGGTTCAGGAAAAACTCCAGCTGCGATAAAAATAAAGCAAATAATTGATAATAATAAATTAAGCTCTGTATTCCTGACCAGAGGATATAAAGGCAATCTGCAAGGGCCAATAATTATAAATAAAAATCATAATATCAAAGAAACCGGTGATGAAGCTTTATTGTTATCTTCACACGGAAAAGTAATAATTGCCAAAAAAAGACATGAAATAAATGATTTTCTTAAAACTATATCAGAGGAATATTTGATTCTTGATGATGGTTTGCAAAATCCTCATATTCAACATGATACAAAAATTACTGTAATAGATGAACAATATCTTTTTGGTAATAAATATTTTTTGCCTGCTGGACCTTTGAGATGTCCTATTAAATCAACTTTAGACAAGGTTGATATTATTTTACTAATTGGCAATGATTGTAAAAAAAATCTCCCTAATGATTTACTTAGCTATGAAAATAAAATTTATAGAGGAAAATATAAAGTAATTGGTGCTTATAATAAAAAACAAAGATATTATGCCTTTTCTGCATTAGCAAATAATGATAAGTTTTTCAATTCACTAAAGAAGGAAGGGTTGCTAGTAAATAACCAAAAATCATTCCCTGATCATCACTATTATAGTGAAGCTGAAATTTTGAAATTAAAACATGATGCAAAAAATTTAAATTTAAAATTAATAACAACATCCAAAGATATGGTCAAAATACCTATAAAATATCAAAAAGAAATTACTGAATTTAAAATTGAATTAGAGATAATGGAAGAACAAAAATTCACAAAAAAATTATTGTCATGCTTAAAAAAATAAAACATATTATCGAATATTCAATTTTTCTATATTTTTTAGCTATTTTTAAATTTTTGCCTTTTAAAATCTCTAGCCATTTTGGTGGTCTCGTTGTTGAGACTTTGGCTATCTGGTTAAAGGCAAACAGAATAGCAAAAAAAAACCTAAAAGATATTTATCCAGATTTAAGTAAAAAAAGAATTAATTTAATTACTAAACAAATATGGAATAATTTAGGTAGAAATATTGCAGAATTTCCTCACATAACTAATATGAAAAAAGATGAAATATTAGATTTAGTAGAGATAAAAAATTTAAAAATTCTGGATAAATATAAAAATAAAGCAGTTTTATTTGTTACAGCTCATTACAGTAACTGGGAAATAGCTAATATATTGCTTCATCATTTAGGGTTTAAAATGAATACAATATACAGAGTAGCTAATAATAATTTTATAGATAAAAAAATAAAAGAAATGCGCTCTGAAGGTAAAAATATCAATCTTTTTAAAAAAGGAAAAAAAGAATCAGGCAGATTCTTATTGAATATTTTAAAGAAACAGGCGGGAGGAATGTTAATAGATCAAAAATATGGAGAAGGTATAGATATAAAATTTTTAGGCAAAGAAGCAAAAACATCTAGTTTTGTTGCTAATATTGCAAAAAAATATGAAATTAACATTGTTCCAGTTTGTGTTAAGAGACAAGCAAATAAAAAATATGAATTAATTATTGAAGATCCAATCACAAAAGATTTTACTAAAAACAAATCTGAGCTTGAAATAATGTTAGAGCTAAATAAAATTATAGAAAGTTGGATTAATAATGATCCATCTCAATGGTTTTGGGTACATAATAGATGGAGTTAATTAATATTTTTTCTTTTTTTTCAGGAGTTTTTATCACAGTTTTTTTGGGCTATTTTTATATCCAAAAAAACAAAAATAATGATATTGAGGTAAAAGAAAAAAATAAATTTTTACATCAATCTTTAGAAGAAAAAGAAAATCTAATCATAGAACTTCAAGAAAAAAACGATAATCAAACAAATCAAATAAATGATTTAACAAAGAATCTTGCTATTGCCGAAACAAATATCCAAAATCAAAAAGATTTAAAAGAAAAATTAGCAAGTGAGTTTAAGTTAATAACTAGCCAAATTATTGAAAATAGCGAAGAAAAACTTGCCGTTAAAAATAAAAATCTCCTAAGTAATATTATTTCGCCATTTAAAGATAAAGTAGGGGATTTGGAAAAGAAAATAAGCCAATGTTATGATCAAGAATTAAGAGATAAAGTTTCGTTAAAACAAGAGATACAAAATCTTTATAAGTTAAATGCAGAGTTAAATTTAGAAGCTAAAAATCTTACAAAAGCCTTAAAAGGCGATAATAAAATGCAAGGGAATTGGGGAGAAATGATTTTAGAATCTATATTAGAAAAATCAGGTTTGCAGAAAGGTTCGGAATATGAAATACAAGATAATTCTGAAAATATTAATGGAGTAAAAATACAACCTGATATAGTTATTTATTTACCAGAAGATAAGCATATTATTATTGATGCAAAAATATCACTTAAAGCATATGAAGCATATGTAAATGAAGATGAAGAATCGCAAAAACAAATATTCCTAAAACATCATTTAAAATCAATTTCCAATCATGTGGATGGTTTAGCGCAAAAAAACTATGCTAGTTCAAAAAAACATAATAGCTTAGATTTTATTTTAATGTTTTTGCCAATAGAGCCTGCCTATTTAACAGCAATGCAACATGATGCTGATTTATTTTGGCGTGCTCTTGATAAAAAAATATTAATTGTGAGCCCAACTACATTACATTCTACATTAAAAATAATTGAAGCATTATGGCGTCAAGAAAAACAAAGTAAAAATGCTAAGGAAATAGCTATATTAAGTGGTGCTATTTATGATAAATTTGTTAATTTTTCTGAAGAAATGTTAAAAGTTGGAAGAGCTATTAAAACAGCTGAAAATAGTTATAATGAATCTTTAAATAAATTATCAAGAGGAAAAGGAAATATTATAAAAAGGCTAGAAGATATTAAAAATTTAGGAGCAAAGACAAATAAAAATATAGCAAGTCATTTAATTGAAGATGATAATGATAAATTATCTGCCTAGTTTTTAATTTAAAACTAGAAGTAAAAATTATATAAAGAAAAATTGGTGGGCGCTCAGGGATTCGAACCCTGGACCTGCTGATTAAAAGTCAGTTGCTCTACCAACTGAGCTAAGCGCCCGTAAAGATAAATCCTTTTAACGTTAATTGAAAAAAAGGTCAAGAGCAAAGAAGTTAAATAAATCAAAAGCTAAATCTAATTTTTTTTCTTTCTAGCTTTCTTAATCTTTTATCTAAAGATTTAATTTTCTTTTTTAATTGTTTTATTTGCAGGTCTTTTTGTTCTTTTGATTCTTTTAAAGCCATTATGGTAATTGGTGGGAATTTAGAACCATCAATATTTAAGAAATTATCATGTTCATTATTAGCAACAAATTCAGGAAATAATTTTTGAACTTCTTGAGCTATAAAGCCATATTTATTATAATTATCGGAGATATCATCTTCATTCCATAAAAAGTCATTTTTTTTATGGTCATATATTCTTGCTCTTAATTTACTAAATCTCTCAATAACAGATTCCATAGGCTTAATATTTTCTTTTAATCTTTTATCAGATGAATAAGTTCTATAAGAATATAAACCATAATATGAATTCCATCTTATTCTTTGTGTCCTACCATTATTTTTATCATTTAAATATACCCAATCATCAACATATAGCTGTAAATTACCATATCTTCTAACAAAGGTTCCGTCACAACCATAAGAATAACAACCTTGGTCAGTTATATCTAGCCTTTTACCATCTATTATTTTAAAATTACCATCATAATACATCTGAGTATCATTATTAATTCTAAAATTAAAGCTTCTACCACTTGAAGTATTTAGATAGCTTGTACCATTAAAATCCTGCATAAATGCGTAGCCTGAGCTGTTATTAGAGGATATATGTCCTAATGTCATATATGATGAACCATGAGGATCATCAGTCATTACAGCGTTACCTGCAAAAATATCGCTATTAGTTTCAATTTGAGCATTCACGTTAATATCGCATTCTATTGTTAGTCTTGGAGCATTTGCTTGATAAAACTCAATATCATCTTCACAATCATAACCATTCCTAAATCTTAAACGAGTATTATCACCAGACTCTCTGTAATATTGAATATAGCTTTCATTTCTTTTACCAGAATTTTGAGTAAAATATATACCTGATCCTCCTCCTGCAACTATCCAGCCATTAACATCTAGTTTTTGAATTGGATTTAAATTTCCTATACCAACTTTTCCATCTGAGGTAATAGTCATTTTAGGAGTATTATTTGAGCTAGTATAAAAATTTAGGGAGTCATTTGCATTATCATAAGAAATTCTTCCTTTGAAATCTGAAGCTGAATTTGTTTTATTAAAGTCAATAAAACTTACACTACTTGCTGCCGAAACCAATTTTATCATAGTCTCATCATTGTTATTAACCCCAAAATTAACAGCTATTTGATCATTAGCATTGCTAGCAATTCTTCCAGCTACAACCAATGAAGAATTGGCAGGGCTTGTAGTTCCTATTCCTATATTCTGAGTGCTGGAGTCAATCCTAAAAGCGTCACCTTTAGTTGAATATCCTAGCTGATCATTTATTGTATAATAATTTGCTAATATGTCGTTTTTCTTATAGCCATAGGCTATATCATTAATACTTCCAGATGATAAAATTATAGGTGTAGAGGAAGTAATAATTTTTGAGTTTTCATAAATATTTCTCTTTTCGTTATCTGAAGCACTATCATATGAAATTTGGTTTCCATTTTTATCATATGCACCATAACCATCTTCACCATGAGATATAATTGTATAAATTATTGAATCATCTGGTGATGATTTTAAATCAAAATTTATTACATTTAAATCATTTGCATCACCTGTGTAATCATTAATATTAACAGCACCCTGACTTACAAAATAGCTAAATTTATTGCCCCAGGCATCAAGAGAATCTTCAATAGTTAAATTTAATGCATCAACAGGCACTGAACCATAATAAATATTTTTAGATGTAGTTGAAACGGTATTAAATGAGGCTGTCATAGCTTGCCCATAAGCAGCATGATTAATTGGTAGCATCATATCAGCAGGTGCAGGTAGTAATTGATTTGCGTTATTGCTATAATATTGTGTAATAGCATCATGAATTTTACGCATTTTTTCTCTAGTATCTTTATATTGCTCAACTCTTTGCAGTGCAAACATATATTCAAATAATGGAAAAGCTATAATAGCTATAATGGTAATAAAAAATCCCATTTCCAAAAGAGAGAATGCTTTATTATTTTTTACTTTATATAAATTTAAATCCCTTAATATTTTCATCTCTGCTCTAATTTATTTATTTTATTTTCTATTTGCTTAATCAAAAGCTCTAATTTTGCTATTTCTTTGTCTCTTTTTATATTAACTTCTTGTAATGCTTTGATGGTGAGCATATTTATCGTATCGTGATTTATACTATAATAACCCTGATCATCTTCATTGACAGCTTGTGGAAATATTTTTTTGACATCTTGAGCAATTAAGCCTTTTATATTAAAATTATATTGCTTTGCTTTATCATTCCATAAAGCAGAATCTTTACGATGATCATAAATTCTAGGCTCCAAATGCATAAATTTATCAAGGATAGATCCTAAAGTTCTGATGTTTTCTTTATATCTTGCATCAGAATAATAATAATAACTACGAGCATATGTATATCCATTATCTACATTAAAATAGATATATATACTTGCATTATAGTTATCTCTAATATATAGCCAATCATCAACCCATATTCCCATTTGTCCACCACTTCTTTGGAATGTTCCATCGCAACGAAAGTTACCATCACAGCCAGCATGAGTAAAAGAAAAGTTTCTACCATCATAAAACCTTACACCACCATTATATATATAAAATCTACCACTATTTCCAATTGAAAAATTAATATTTGTTCCATTTGAAGAATTAATATAAGAAGTGCCGTCATAATGTTGAAGAAGCATATAATCTCCACTACCTAATCTACTTCTATTACCAAAATGAGCATAATTACTATCAGATTGGTAATATCTACCCATGTAACCATTTTTAGAAAAAATATCTGAGCTACCATAAAGAATACCATAAATATAGATGTGACCATTTTCAAAAGTCATTCTTCTATCACCATATTGATATAAAGAAATATCATCATTAGAGTCATTATTATTTGCGATTCTCAATTTGCTATTATTACCGCTTTCTTCAATAAATTGAATATATGCTGAATCTCCTGATCCTCCATAAGCGTTATCTTTCCATCTAATTCCATAATTTTCGGAAGGATGAATCCAGCCATTTACTTCCAAGGCTTGCCATGGTGAAGACACTCCGATTCCTAATTTACCATCACTTTTAAGCCATAATCTAGCAGATGAATTAGTATAAAACTCAAATCTATTATCATCATTCCAATAACGTATTCGACCCTTAAAGTCACTATTACCAGTATTTTTATGTAAAAAATCAATCCAGCCTCCTGAACCATTATTACTAACCAGCTCCATTCCTGCGCTGGATCCTGCTAAAATACCAGTATGAAAAGCTTGCTGAGTACTTACATTTTGATTAATAGCTGATGCAACGGTTAAAGCAGATCTTGGGTTATCACTACCAATTCCAATTGCTGAGTTATTTTTAGCAATTGTAATATTTTGACTATATTTCTTGAGCAAATCTAGGTTAGAATTTCCTGCATAATTAAGAATAATTCCTTCTTTTTTTTGTCCATATGAAATATCCCCAAGTGATCCTGTTGAGATTTGTAGAGGATTAGATGAGTTTATTGTTGCTGGAGATGACTGATTAAAAATATTGTTAAGCTCCTTATCAGATGCTTTATCATATAAATTTTGTGAACCATTCTTATTAAAAGCACCATAACCATCTTCTCCATGAGAAATTATAACATATGTTAAGGATGAGTCACTCAAAGAGTTTTTATGATCATAAAATTGCGAAATTAAACTACCATGAGCATTTGATGCTGTGGAAATCTGAGAAACATAATAGCTAAATTTATTACCCCAAGCATCAACTAGATAATTAATCGACAAGCCTAGGTCAGTTACTGGTACAGATCCATAAAAAACATTCTGACCTTGATCATTTAATGTAACAAAATTTTGACTTGAGGCAATTTTACCAACATTTGCATCATCTAAAGAAAGCCTTATATCAGATGGTGCAGGAAGGGTACTATTTTCATTGCTTTTATAGTAATTAGCTATTGCATCCTGAATAGCTCTTATTTTTACTCTTGTTTCTTTATATTTATCAACCCTATCAATTGTTGATAAATATTCAACCATAGGAAAAGCAATTATAGATAAGACCACTACCACAATTGCGATTTCAACTAGTGAAAAACCCTTTTGGCATGATTTAATATATGATTTTAATTTAAATATCATTTTCAAGTCTCTTTAATCTTTTTCTTAAATCATCTATTGAATCAGATATTTTATTTATATCTTCATCTTGCTCTATATTATATTCTTGAACTGCTTTTAGAGTTATTATAGATAATTTATTATCACTTATACTGTAATATCCTTCGAGATCTTTCATTAGAATATCAGGGAAATATGGTTTTATTTGTTGAGCAATAAATCCCGCTTTATTATAATTACTATCTATATTATCCTCTATCCATAGATGAGAAGATTTTTTAACATCAAATCTAACAGGTTTTAATTTTAAGATTTTATGAAGAATATCAGGCATTTTTCTAATATTTTCTTTATATCTTGCATCAGAAGCCCAGTAGAAATTTCTTGCATATACTCTTCCCCAATCATTATGAAAATATAAACCAACATAATTATTAGAATTACGTCTAATCCAAAAGGTATTATCAACTAATATATTTGCTTGGCCATAAGTTCTGCTAAAAGACCCATCACAACCATAAGATGAGCAGCCAGCATTGGTAACAGAAAAATAGCGCCATCCAGATTCTATCATTCTAAAACCATTATATAGTTGAGCTCTATCTGAATTACCAATCCGAAAATGCATATATCTTCCACTTTGGGCATTAACATGAGTTGTACCATTTGAATGTTGCAATAAACCATAACCAGAAGAAGTGTTAGAGGAGCGATGCGAAAAAGATACATAGCTGCTACCATGAGGTATATCACTCATTGCACCATTTGCAGAAAATATATTAGAGTTACTTATTAATCTTGTGTTAATATAGGTATTCCCGCTTTGAATTTGCATTCTAGTTGCTCCTGCTTGATAAAATTCAATATCATCATCTGAGTCATTATAATTATTAATTCGAAGTTTAGTATTATCGCCAGAATCAGTATAATATTGTATAAAAGCCGAATCACCGCTGCCTCCAAATTTATTGTTACCCCAATGTATACCAGTTTGAGGTGCAGGAGTTATCCAGCCATCTACATTTAACGTTTGTAAAAAGCTTTGAGATTTTAAAGAATTTACAAAATTTATATCACCAATTGACACTTGACCATCTTGCGAAATATGCATTTTGGGTGAGTTATTAGTATAAAAAGACATTTGATTCAAAGAATTGAAATATTTAATTCTTCCTTGATAATCACTATTGCCGCTATTTAACTTTAAAAAATCTATAGATCCTCCATCATTATTTCCACTAGTTAGTTCAACTCCTATATATGAGCCAGAATGAATTCCCATATGAATTCCTTGCTGGTCATAAGCAGTGTAATCTAATGTTCCAGCTACAGTAAGGGCAGAAAGAGCGCTAGTTGTACCAATTCCTACATTACCATTATCGATAATATTTAGGCTTGAACCATATCTAGTGTAACCTGCTTCTTGTACACCTTCAAAACCACTTATCACATCATATTTTCTAGAATCCATTGAAATATCACTAATAGCACCTGAAGAAATTATTAGTCTATTAGATGAATTTACTATCATACTAGATTTATAGATATTTTTTAACTCGTTATTTGAAGCTGAGTCATATGAATTTTGTTGTCCATTTCTGTTAAATGCACCATCACCATCATGTCCGTGCGAAACAATCACATAGCCAGCGCTATCATTTTCACTACCATTTAGATCAAAATTCTTAACTCTTATTGTTCCTCTATTACCGCCTGTATTTGTTAGATTTTGGGTTATATAATAACTAAATTTATTGCCAAAACCATCCAATAAATATTCTGAACTTAAGCCCAAATCATGCACAGGAATTGCTCCATAATATAAATCTCCACCTTCAGCATTAACAGTTAAAGGTGAGCTGGATATTTTATAGGCATTAGGGTCATTGAGTGAAAGATTAGGGTTGGCAGGGATTGGTAAGGATTCATTGTTATTTTGATAATAAATTGTAAGAGCATCAGAGATAGTCCTAATTTTAACTCTTGTTTCTTTATAACTATTAAGCCTATCTAATGCAGATACATATTCCACCATAGGAAAAGTAATGATTCCTATAACAGCAACAATAATAGATAGTTCTATAAGAGAAAAAGCTCTTTTAATATTTATCATCCTATCCAAACAAAAACAGACTTATATTTATATTTTAGCTCAATTTAATAAAGAAAACAAACTAAATCTTGTGTTTTTTTGATTAAATAAAGGGTATTACAATTTTAGCTAGAAATATTTGTTATTCCAGTAAAAATATCAAGCTACAAACCTTTCTTTTCTCGCTCAGTTTGTAAATTTCAGATGAAATACCTGTTATTCCAGAAATGCAATTAGTCTGAGAAGGGTTTGACTCATAGTCAGATACTGGCCTGACATAAGCTCTTACATCGCCAAACCATGGTAGAGAATCATCATATTTATTATCAAATAAAGCTGCTTGTTTTGGAGTTAAGAAAGGATAAGTATATTTAACTGGTGTGTCATCTGAAATTCTGCCAATAGAAATTACTGTTTGGTTATTAAATTTGGAAAAGTTAAATATTGAGCCATCACTATTAGATGGAGGCATATAAGCGACATTATGCGCCCAAAAAGAAGTGATAATATTTTTTCCTGGTATTTGACCTGAAGAATTCTCTCCACTATAATTAGATACAAGTAACTCAGCTAAATATAAGTGTTTTAAAGACATATAAGTTTCATCTTGATCAGATCCTTCATTAACATTTAACACTCCATCTCCATTACCATTACATCTATCTTGATCACTATTACAATCATCACCCCAAATATCATATGCAGTAGTTATATCTCCAGCTTTATAATTATAAATTACTTTAAAACTATGAAAAGCAGCTTTTTGATTCTGATATTCACTGTAAATTCTTTTTAATTTATTATTATCAAGCATAGCTGTACTTCTGAATGTAACTATAGATAATAAACCAACAATTATTAAAACGATTGAAATTTCTAATAATGAAAATGCATTTTTTAGTTTCATAGAAATTAATATTTATTAATATTATATTAACATAATTATAGAATTTATTCTATTGAAATTAATATTATACAATTTAAATTTTTGAAAATTCATAAATTTAGCTTATTTACATGAAATTATTTATCATTATCGCAACATTATTACTAAGTCTAAATCTAAAAGCAAACGAAGAAGTTATTAAAATTATTGCTGTTATAGGTGATGAGATAATAACAAATTATGATTTGGAACAAAAAATAAAATTAATTGAGTTGAACTCTAATAAAGAAGTTCCTAAGGAACATTTAAAAGCTATAAATAATCAGGTAAGAGAGCAGTTAATATCAGAGGTTTTATATAATATAGCAGCAAAAAATAACGGCTTAATTGCAAGTGAAGAGCAAGTAAATACAGTAAATAAATCCTACCTTGAAGATAAAAATCTTAAAGAATATGAGTTTTTAAGAATTTTAAAAGATAAAGAAATTGATTATAAATCATTCAAATCCCAATTACAAACATCACTTAATTGGCAAAATATTTTATATTATATTATTAGACCAAAAATCAAAATTTCAGATACAGAAATTAATGACTATATTCAAAATATAGCAGATGAAAATAATGATTTTGAGTATCTGGTACAGATTATTAATTTTCCTGTAAACGAAAATAAATATGAAACAGAATCTTTGTTAAATGATATTTATAAAAAAATACAAACTAACAAAATATCATTTCAAGAGGTAAGTGCATCATATTCATTATCTAAGATTGAAGATCCAGTTTGGAAGCTTAAATCTGAATTTGATGAAAATATTCAAACAAATCTTACAATAATGACAGATGGTGAATTATCTAAGCCAATAAAATATAAAAATTCCTATAAATTATTATTTTTAAAAGAAAAAAGACTCAAAAAAAGTAAAAATAACAATAAAAAATTCAGAAATGAAATTAAGCAAAAATTATATATGAAAAAGCTAGAATCTGCAGCAAATAGGTATAGTGAGCAATTAAAGAAAAATACCTATATAGAAAGAAAAATATTCTAATGAACCCATTTGATCTTAAAAATAAAGAGTTAATTACAAAATATAATTTAATTGCTGAAAAAAAATTCTCTCAAAATTTTATCATTGATAAATCTTTAACTGATAAAATAGCAAGGCAGTTAAAGAATATTGAAAAATCTAATGTTATTGAAATAGGTTCAGGACCTTTAACTTTAACCAGATCCTTAATTGAGCTACCAATTAATAAAGTAACCTTAATAGAGTTAGATCAAAAATTTAGTAAGTTATATCAAGATATAAAACCTTATTATAAACAAAAAATTGATTATCATTTTGCTGATATTTTGCAATTTGATATAAAAAAAATTGGTAATAATTTAAATATAATATCAAACTTACCTTATAAGATTTCTTCTCCATTTTTATTAAAATCATGTGAAAATTATGAAGTTATTAATCAAATGGTGATTATGTTACAAAAAGAAGTTGCAGAGAGAATTATTGCCCAGCCTGGAAGTAAAAATTTTGGTAGGTTATCAGTAATGATGCAATCATTTTTTGATGTAAAGAAAGTAATGGATTTAAAAGCTGAGGCTTTTTTTCCTAAGCCAAAAATAGCTTCAGCAATAATATATTTTAAAAAAAATAAAAAATTACCACCCATAATTAATATTTCGGATTTAGAGCATCTAACTACAATTCTTTTTACAAAACGTCGTAAAAAAATCAGAACAATATTAAAAGATTATAGAATAAATATTCCAGAAATAGATTTTGATAAAAGACCAGAGAATCTAGTATTAGAAGAGTTTTATCAATTAGCTTATTCTTTAAAAAAATCGGCTATTAATATAAAGAATAATTAAAAAACTCATAATTATTATAGCGATAAAACTATAATAAATAAAAAATTTATGAGGCCTATATTTTTTAGGAAATTTCTTATCAACAACTAATTGTAAATTTAAATATGCAATTATTGGAGTAGTTAAAAAAGAAAGCATTGTAGCAATAATTACTAATTCTTTCATATTATTTACCAAATATATAATGGTTAAAATTGTAGAAAAAACAGCAAAAGAAAGGCTATAAAAATATATTTTACTTTCATTACAATTTTTGTTTTTATTAGTATAAAATATTAGTTTTATAGTTTTAGCAATTGATCTGGGATAACCATCAACACAAGTTATTACAGTTGAAAACATTGTTATAAATGCGGTAATAGCAATGATATAAAATGACCATGATCCAATATTATTGCTATATGCATTAAGTAAAGCAGCAACAAAATCAATTGATTTTCCTGGTAGAGCTTGGCCATTATTGTAAAACATAATTTTACCAATTAGTAAAAATATAATTGCTAAAAATGCTGTAGTAAAATAACCAATTCTAAAATCTGTTATTGATTTTTTATAATTTACCTCATCATGATGAGCATGCTCTTTCTCAACTATCCATATAGAATTCCAGATAGAGCAATCAAGAGGGCAGGGCATCCAGCCAATGAAACCTAAAATAAAAATTAAATCTAAATGATTGCTAAAAGAAAATTTCTCATGCTCTATATTAGAAAATAAATCGAAATTTATCAAAGATATAATTAGAGTAAGTACTGAACTTAATGTTAAAAAAATAATAACATATTTAACCCATCTATCTAATAAGTTATATTTACCAAATATTAAAATAAAATAGCAGGTCAAAATAACAATTATGCTATAAAATTTTATAGATAAATTAAAATCAAATATATTGGCAAAAATACCTGCGGCCACAACTGTAACAGCTGATAACAAAGATACTAAAGATATAAGTGTAAGAATTAAATATATATATAGATAGAAAGGTTTTAGATCATAATAACCATGTAAAATAGATTGTTTTTTTACAGAGCTATATCTAGGGGCAATTTCAAAAAATGGATATTTTAAAAAATGTGCAAATAAAATTACTGCAATAAATAGAAATCCATATTTTGCTCCAGCCTGAACTGATTGGACTAAGTGTGATACCCCAATTGCTGTTGCTGCCAATAAAATACCTGGTCCTAAACTGTTAATGAAAAGTTTGAGTTTCACCTTAAGAATTTAATTTAGGAATCTAAAAAGCTATCAATATCAAAATTAGGGTCTTCAAAATTTTTTTTATTGCTATCTTTTTGATTATTATCTTGAGATTTATTTTGCTCGCTAACTTTGTTAAAATCGACAATATTACTAACATCATCCTTATCTATATTCTCAATCTTATCTGAGGATCCATCCAAAAATGATCCTATTTGAAATTTATCCACATTAGCAACAGAGTTAGAAGAATTGCCAAGAGAATTAATATTACTAAAATCAGTATCTAATGCTTCTGAACTATCATTATCATCATTTTCTATATTTACATCATCTATTTGGAGTTCATTAATAGTTTGAGGGATATTTTTTTGATTAGAGGTAGAGGAGTTTTCTTTTTGCTCTATATCACTAAGTATAGAATCAAGAGATGATTCGCTATTATCTAATTGACTATTTTCATCTATATCTTGTGCGTCTATTTGAGGATCTTTCGTGTTAGCAACAGAGTTAGAGGCATTACCAAGAGAATTAATATTAC
>Ga0181585_10001540_pt1 | contig 20276 bp, 19 predicted proteins | sample 071ome_29_FD_132469 | JGI IMG/M metagenome (GOLD analysis project Ga0181585, IMG submission 132469) | Coastal salt marsh microbial communities from the Groves Creek Marsh, Skidaway Island, Georgia - 071407BT metaG (megahit assembly) | ecosystem: Environmental > Aquatic > Marine > Intertidal...
GGATGAAACCGAAAGCGTTTTTGTCCGACCCGCCATCGGCAAGCGCGCGGGCAGCGGCAAAAACCGTGGCGGCGGCATAGAGCCCGGGCGCACCCAATATAGAAAACCAGAACACCCCACCCAGCGTATTTTCCACCAAAACCGTCGACCCGGTCGCGGTCGGGCGGGTCCCGCCGCCGCGCAACGCGTCCAGCGCCCGGCGGGGCCGCAAAACGGGCAACACCAACAAAAACGTCGCCGCGGTAACGCCGGTCAGGGGAACAAGAATTGCCTGAGCCGCCCAACCGGCGACGCCGCCGATCGCCAGCAGGGAAAGGCTCACGATCGCGCCCCGCCATCGCAGTGCGGCGAGGCCGCGTGCCGGCCGGTCGAGCTTGCGGGCAAGCCACCCGCAAAGTCCGGAAATCAGCCGGTCGGGGCAATCGGCAAGCGCGCGCCAGGGCGGCAATGCGCCGACGGCCAGATCAAGGGCGAGCGCCGCCAACAGGACCAGGGGCGCCAGCTAGTACTGATCCGGTGTCATCCCGCCATTGCCGTTTGAGGCGCCTTATTCACGCACACCCGAGGAACGCATAAAGCGGGCAACCCGTGCATGATTGTTTCTTTCCGCCCACATCAAGGCTGTACGGCCGGTAAAATCAGTCGCCGCGACGTCGGCTTTCCGTTCCATAAGAAATTGTATAGCAGCCAGCCGGCCGTTGGACGCGGCGGCGATCAGGGGGGTTACGCCCTGACGGTTTTCTATATTGAGATTCGCGCCGGCATCGGCAAGAAGTTCTAATATTTCCAGATTGCCGTTCCGCGCGGCGTAAAAGGCCGGCGTATTGCCGAGCGTGTCGCGCCCGTTGAGCGCCGCCTTGTGCTTGATAAAAACCTCCACAATGGCGGCATTGCCGCGTTCCGCCCCGACGATCAGGCCAGTTTTACCTTTGCTGTTCTGAAAATCGGCCGGCGCGCCCCGATGCAGAAGCAGATCTATTTTGGAGCTGTCCTGATTATCAATGGCGACAAACAGGGGATGTTCGGTCAACAAATCGATTTCGGCGCGCGCGGGAACGGCGATACAGAGCATCGCGCCCAGCGCCACGAGCGCCGCCATCAGCAAGTTGGAATTAAAACGCATAGTCATTCTACCGGGATACCTGCCATTTAACCGTACTGTCGGCTCTTAGACTAACAGCGCCCCCCGCACACGCACAATCCGCTTGACGGTCATGCTGGCGCGCGGCGTCATTGCGCCCTATATCTGGTGCCTCGACACGCCCACGCAAGCAGGAGAACCGGACAAGATGAATATGAAGATTCTGCGCATCGCCGCGATATTCGTATCCGTCGGCGTTATCGGGACACTGTTTGCGTGGCAGTACGGATTTCTTTCCCCCGACGGACGCCGCCCCGGGACCAGCGGCATCGCCAAGATCGGCGGTCCCTTTTCCCTGACCGATCATAACGGGGTCGCGCGGACAGAGGCAGATTTCAAGGGAAAGTTCCAGCTGATCTATTTCGGATACAGCTATTGCCCCGACGTCTGCCCGACGGCGCTTCAGGTGATGAGCGTCGCGCTCACCGATATCGGTGATAAGGCGAAAGCGGTTCAACCATTGTTCGTCACCGTGGACCCGGAGCGCGACACGCCGGCGCTTCTGAAGGAATATGTCGCCAATTTTTATCCCGGCCTTATCGGGCTGACCGGCACCGCCGAACAGGTCAAGCAGGCCGCGCGCGCCTGGCGCGTTTATTACCGCAAGGCGGAAAACCCCGAAGGCGGGACCGGCAAGGACTATCTGATGGATCATTCCTCCATCGTTTTTCTGATGGACCGGGACGGTAAATACGTCACCCATTTCTCGCACCAGACCCAGCCGTCGCAAATGGCGGCGGAACTGCGCAAGCATTTCTGACCGCATGAACGGCGACGGTGCGCGGCCCTTCTGGGAGACCAAGTCTCTCAAAGACATGTCGGTCGGGGAATGGGAGTCGCTTTGCGACGGGTGCGGCAAATGCTGCCTCTTGAAGCTGGAGGATGAAGACACCGGCGACATCGCCTTTACCGATATCGCCTGCCGGCTGCTGGATCCCGGCCAGTGCCTGTGCACCGACTACGCCAACCGCCAGAAAAAAGTACCGGATTGCATCATCCTGAAGCCGGAGAATATCGCGGCGCTGAAATGGATGCCGAAGAGCTGCGCCTATCGTCTGCTGTCGGAAGGCAAGAAGCTTGAATGGTGGCATCCGCTGTTATCGGGCGATCCGGAAACCGTGCATCAGGCCGGCATATCAGTGCGCGGCCGCACCGTGCCGGAACAGCGCGGTGACGATCCCGAAGACCGTATCGTCACCTGGGCGGAGTGAGGTTTATTTCTTTCCCTGTTGCGCGTTAACCAGGGCGACCCCCGCGAGGATCAGCACAATCGCGCCCCAAACCCAGACACTGGGCAGTTCGCCGAAAATCAGCCAACCGAAAAACACCCCGAACCCGAGGGCGAGATTGCTCGACTGGCTCATATAGGTCGGTCCGGCGATACGGATCAGCTCGAAAATCATGTAAAAATTAAGCGCAGCCAGCGCCGCATGGGTCAGCATCGCGATCTGCGCGGGGCCGAACGGCGGCACGACCAGCGCCCATTCGCCCCAGACCAGCGCAATGACGCAGGACATGGCCGAGGCGGCAAGCAGCGTGCCGCCGCCGATCATCATCGAATCGACATTTTTCGGCCGCGATTTTTCCGACAGCAACACATAGCCGAGCGCGTGCAGCAGCGGCGCGCCGAAACAGATAAACACATAGATGGTCAATGACGGATCGGGCAGGCTCGACTTCGGGATAACGATCAGCATCACCCCGGCGACGCCGAGAAGTATACCGGCAAAACGCAACCAGGCGAACGGATCGACCCGCAGCAACAGGCTGATCGCATAGGTGAAGATCGGGGTGAACGCCATGACCACCGCGGCGACGCCGACCGGTAGCTTTCCCTGCGCCGCATAGAAGAAAATATTGGCAATGGAAAAGCGGATCAGCCCGATCCGGAAATAGTACGATAGATGCGTGCGCTGGACGGACAGGCGCACACCGCGGACCAGACACCCGCCGATCAGCAGCCCGCCCGCGATCAGGGTGAACCAGAACACATAATTGACCGGATGAACCCCGCCGGAGACCGCCTGTTTGATCAGAACGAAAAACAGCCCCCACAACGCGCCGATGGCCAACAGCAGCAGGAGCGGCAGCGCGCGGCGCAACGCCGTCGTGGAGGGTTCGGAACCGGACATAAGCGCGCTCTATACAGGATATGGCGCAAGCGGGCGAGGGAGGGGCCGCTGATTATCTCGTAACCGCGTCCCGCATATAATCGCGCCACAGGCGCGCCGGGATCGACCCGCCGGTGATTTTGTTCATCGGCTTGGCCGCGTCGTTGCCGATCCAGACCCCCGTCGTCATCCCCCTGGCAAAACCGACAAACCAGGCATCGCGGAAATCCTGGCTGGTGCCGGTCTTTCCCGCCGCGCGAACCGGCAGACGCGCGGCGCGGCCGGTCCCCGACGCCACGACACGTTCCAGCATTGCCGTCATATCCCGCACCACCGGTGGATCCAGTAACCTGCCCGCGGCGCCGGTCCGGCGATAAAGCAGATTGCCGGCGGAATCGCTGATTTCCAGAATGCCGTATGGCCAGGCGGCGTATCCTTCATTGGCGAGAACGCCAAAAGCCGAAGTCAGTTCCAGCAGGGTGACCTCGCTGGCGCCGAGCGCGACGCTGGGATGCGCCTTCAGCGGGGTGGTGATGCCCAACCGTTCCGCCATCGCGACGACCCGCCGCCGCCCGGTCTTTTCCGACAGCCGCACCGCCGCGGCATTAAGCGACTCCGACAGGGCCTCGGCCAGCGACACCCGGCCCCGGAACCTGCCGTCATAGTTGCGCGGCGCCCAGGTGCCGATCGACACCGGCCTGTCCTCTATCGCATCGCCGGGGGAAGCGCCCGCCTCCAGCGCCGCCAGATAGACGAACAGTTTAAACGCGGACCCCGGCTGGCGGCGCGCCTGTGTCGCCCGGTTGAATTGCGAGGCACGATATTGCCGCCCGCCGATCATGGCGCGGATTGCCCCGTCGCGATCCAGCGTCACCAGCGCGCCCTGCGTGGCGCCGCGCGCTTGCGCCCGGGGATTGAGCGCGGCGGTCATCCGCTTCTCTGCCGCCGATTGCAGCGTGGGGCGCAAGGTGGTGAGGACGATAAGGTCGCGGTCCGCGCGTCCGACGAAGCCGGCGGCGCGGTCCAGCACCCAATCCGCAAAATAGCGCACCTGCGCCCCGGCCTGAGGCGCAAGGCCCAGCGGTTGGCGCTTCGCGGCGGCGGCATCCGCCGCGGACAGGAATTCCGCCACGACCATATTCGCCAGCACCTGATCGCCGCGCTGAAGGGCGGCGCGCCGGCTGCGCAACGGTGAATAGCGGGTCGGCGCCTTCAGCAATCCCGCGATCACCGATGCCTGACGCAGATTGATCGCGGTTACCGGGCGCGCGAAGTAACGCCGGGCGGCGGCGGACACCCCATAGGTACCGGAGCCGAGATAAACCCGGTTGAGATAGATGGTGAAGAGCTGTTCCTTGCTGAACTTCGCCTCCAGCCAGTAAGCCAGCATCGCCTCCTGAATTTTGCGCTTTAACGATCTTTCCGGGGTCAGGAACAGGTTTTTTGCGAGCTGCTGGGTCAGGGTGCTGCCGCCCTGGCGGATACGGCCGGCGCGGATATTCGTCCAGGCGGCACGCAGGATACCGATGATATCGATCCCGGAATGATCGAAAAAACGACGGTCCTCGGTAGCGATGATCGCCTGGACCAAAAAGGGCGGAATATCGGCAAAGTCCGCCTTGCCGCCATAGAGATCACCATAAGCCGCGAGGACGGAACCGTCCGCCGCCATCAGGGTAATGCTGGGCTGACGCGACGGCGTATTCAGCTTTTCCAGGTCCGGCAGGGTCCAGGCGCACCAGCCGATGACCGCGCCCAGCGCCAGCGCGCCCCAGATTGCTATGACGAAAGTGGTTCTGAGAAACCGCGACAACAGGGGTCGGCGGCCCGCGCTTTCGGGCAGCGGCGCGCCGGATTTACGCCCCGCGCCCGCCTTTTTTCCGCCGCCGCGCGCCTTCCTAGGCTTCTTCGAACCGGATTTCCTGACCATGGTCGTATCTTGGGCATCGCGCCGATTCATAAAAAGCCCTTGTTTATGGACCTTCCGCCCGGCCCCACGTGAATGCTGCGAGAACCCGCGCTTGACGCTATGATGGCGTATGGGCCTGTTCAGCAGAAACGCGTCATGCGAGGTGAAACCGCCGGTTGTCCGGCCGGCCACGGCGGAGGATGCGGATACGATCGTGCGCTTTGTCCATGCGCTGAGCCTCCATGACGGCGGACGGGTATCGCGCCTGACGCGCGATACCTTGCTGCGCGACGGTTTTGGACCAGACCCGGCCTTCAGCGTCCTGCTCGCGGAGGTGGACGGCGCGGCCGCAGGTTTTGCGCTTTATTTCGCCGGATATGACACCGACCGGGCTGCGCGCGGGGTTTATATGTCCGATCTCTATGTCGAGGACGGCTTCAGACGGCGGGGTGTCGGACGGGCATTGATCCGGGGCGTCGCGGCCGCATGCCGGGAAAACGGCGGTAAATGGATGTTCTGGTCGGTATTGAAGAGAAACAGGAACGCGCGCCGGTTTTACAGAACTGTTGCACCAGAGCTTAAAGATGTGGTTTTGTGCGCTGCGTTGGGGGATAGTTTTGAGCTGTTGGCGACGGGGAACCGCGACTGCCGGGATCAATGAGTTTTTGATCCTTGCGGGCGATGGCGACCGCAAGCAGACTTGCCGGACAATAGCCGGCGAGCATGGAGAGACCGGAATTGACGACTGACCGCAGCCGGGCCGGATCCGATAACCGCGCCGACGCGTCCGGCGCGAAGGGCTTTGGCGTTCGCCTGCACACGATTCTGTTCGCTGCCCTGGTTCTGGTATCGGCCCTGCCCGTCATCGTTCTGTCGCTCTGGACCTAGCGCACCGCGCTGGAAAACGCATATCAGCTGGTCCGGGAAAAACATCTCATCATCGCGAATAATCTGAGTGGCGTGTTCAAACGGTATGCCGATGACGTCAAACAGGGCTTCCGGGTGGCGGCGGAAACGGCGTCAACCTCCGGCAGCGACATGGGATACGACAGTTTTCTCAAGTCGCTGAGTTTCTGCAATCTCAACATCTATGACGGCAATTGGCGAAAGATCGCGGCGCTGGTTGATTCGCCGAAGGGACACCCGAGCGAGGCCACGCCTGAAAATCTCGCGCTCATGCGGCGGTTGATTCCCGCCGCGCCCGGAAAGGTCAAATTGACCAACATCATCCGCAATGAAGGTCAGAGCTTTTTCTTCCTGCTGATGCGGACAAGCAACGGCGCGATTGCGGTCGGGATGATCACCCCGGCCTTTATCCGCGAAGCACAGAAACGCATCGCCTTTGGCGAGCTGGGCCATTCAATGGTCGTCGATGCGCAGGGCATCGTCATCGCGCATCCCAACGGCGACTGGCAAAAGTCGGGCAAGGACGCCTCCACCCTTTCGGACGTGCAAAAAATGATGCGCGGCGAAACCGGCGTTGCGGAATTTTATTCGCCGCCGATGAAGACGGACATGATCGCCGGGCACACGTCGGTTCCAGGCGTCGGCTGGGGCGTCATGGTGCCGCAGCCGATCGCCGAATTGCGGCACCGCGCGGGCGAGGTTCAGGAGACGACGCTGCTGATCGCGCTGCTGACAATGTTGCTGGTGATCCTGGTCAGCCTCTGGCTGTCGCGCTTTCTGTCAAAACCGATCGAAGCCATAGACGATGCCGCGGTCGCGGTAACCGGCGGACGGCTGGACACCCAGGTCGCCCTTCCGGCCGGACTGACCCCGCGTGAATTTCACAGCCTGTCTGCGGCGTTCAACAGCATGGTGGCGGAGCTGTCGGAACGCGAGCGGAAATTGCGTATCGCCCGCGACGAGGCGGTGCTGGCGGACCGGGCGAAAAGCGAATTTCTCGCCAATATGAGCCACGAACTGCGCACCCCGCTGAACGCCATCATCGGTTTCGCCGACATGATGCGCGAACAGGTCCACGGACCGATCGGCGCGGAGCAATATGTCGATTATGTCAGCGACATCAAGAAATCCGGCGAACATCTGGTCGATGTCATCAGCGACGTTCTGGACATGTCCCGCATCGTCGCGGGTCAGCTCAGACCCTCACTGGCGGAAGTGGATCTGACTGAGGTGATCGATAGCTGCATGATGATGATTTCCGACCGCGCCAACCGCGGCATGGTCAAGATCATTCAACGGCTTCCCGACGCGCCGCTTCTGGTTCGCGCGGATGAACGGATGATGAAACAGATTATCCTGAACCTACTGTCGAACGCGGTGAAATACACCCCCGAGCAGGGAACGGTATCGATCATCGTCGAAATCGACCGCGAGTTCGGCTGCCGTATTTTCGTCTGCGATACCGGCATCGGGATAGAGCCCGACATGCTCGACAAGGTCATTCATCCGTTCGTTCAGGCCAAGCCCGAACTGGCGGGAACCAATGAAGGGGTCGGCCTGGGGCTGCCGCTGGTAAAATCGATGGTGGAAATGCACGACGGCACGCTGGAGATTGAAAGCGAACCGAACAAGGGCACCACCGTCATCGTCCATCTACCGCCGGAACGGGTGATCGAGCCAAGCGCGGCGGCCTGAAGCGCGCGTCTAGATATCCAGATTGACGACCTTCAGCGCGTTTGACTGGATAAAGTCGCGCCGTGGTTCCACCACATCGCCCATCAGGGTGGAGAATACTTCTTCCGCGTCATCGCGATGATCGATCCGCACCTGCAGCAATGACCGGTCATCGGGGTTGAGCGTGGTTTCCCAGAGCTGGTCGGGGTTCATTTCACCCAGCCCCTTATATCGCTGCACCGAGATACCGCGGCGCCCGGCACGCAACACCGCCTCCGCCAGACCCAGCGGACCGATAATCTTTTCTTCCGACTCCCTGACTTTCAGGGCTGCGGGACGCGCGTAGATTTCCTGCAGGCGCGGGGTCATCTCATCGAGCCGCCGCGCTTCGGCACTGCCGACCAGCGTGCCGTCTATGACATGGCGTTCGGTGACGCCGCGTAGCGTCCGCGAAAATTCAAATCCGCCGCCATCGAGAATTTCGACCGACCAGCCACGTTCGGCCTCCGGCGACAGACCATCAAGGCGGCGGCTAAGCGCCTGCGCCAATTGGGCCGACATTTCCGCATCCTCAAGCACTTCCCGGTTGAAGGCGCTGAGAATCGCCGACTGTTCGACGACCATCGGGTTGGAAACCTTTTGCAGGATCGGCTTCATCAGGGCGCGGGCGCGGAAGGCCTCGCGCACCGTCTCCTGCAGATCGACGCCGCCGATTTCGGCGCCATCACCGACCTGCAGCACGCAATCGCGCAGCCCGACCTGGATCAGGTAATCCTCCATCCGGGAATCGTCTTTGAGATAGACTTCCTCGCTGCCGCGTTTGGCGCGGTAAAGCGGCGGCTGGGCGATATAAAGATAGCCGCGCTCGACCACCTCTGGCATCTGGCGGAAAAAGAAGGTCAGCAAGAGCGTGCGGATATGGCTGCCATCGACGTCGGCATCCGTCATGATGATGATCTTGTGATAGCGGATTTTCTCGATATCGAAATCTTCCCGCCCGATCCCGGTGCCGAGCGCCGCGATCAACGTGCCGATTTCCGCCGATGAGAGCATCTTGTCAAACCGCGCGCGCTCCACATTCAGGATTTTACCACGCAACGGCAGGATCGCCTGGGTCCGCCGGTCGCGCCCCTGCTTGGCCGACCCGCCGGCGCTGTCGCCCTCGACGATGAACAGTTCGGCCTGGGTCGCGTCACGTTCCTGACAGTCGGCAAGCTTTCCGGGCAGCGACGAAATATCCAGCGCGCCCTTCCGCCGGGTCAGTTCCCGCGCCTTGCGCGCGGCCTCGCGCGCGGCAGCCGCCTCCACGACCTTGGCGACGATACGTCTGGCCTCGTTGGGATGTTCCTCGAACCATTGACCGAGCTTGTCGCTGACCAGGCTTTCCACCGCCGGGCGCACCTCTGACGACACCAGCTTGTCCTTGGTCTGGGAGGAAAATTTAGGATCGGGCACCATGACGGAGAGAACCGCCGTCATGCCTTCGCGCATATCCTCGCCCGACAGATTGACCTTTTCCTTTTTGGCGATCCCGGATTCATTGGCATAGCCATTAACCGTCCGGGTCAGGGCCGCACGGAAACCGGCCAGATGGGTGCCGCCATCGCCTTGCGGGATGGTGTTGGTAAAGCAGAGGACGGATTCATGATAGGAGTCCGACCATTCCAGCGCGACCTCGATCGCGACACCGTCCTGTTCGCCCTTGATGGCCACCGCTTCCTCGAACAGCGGCGTCTTGCCGCGATCAAGATAATTGACGAACTCCTTAAGCCCGCCCTCGTAGCACATCTCGACGGCGTTCGGTTCGACGCCACGGGAGTCGTTAATCGCGAGCGTGATGCCGGAATTGAGAAAGGCAAGTTCGCGCAACCGGTGCTCTAGCCGGGTGAAATCGAATTCCGTATTGGTGAAAATTTCGGGTGAGGCAAAGAAGGTAACCTGGCTGCCGGACGGGCCGTCCCAATCCGCGACGCGGGCAAGCGGCGCCGCGGCGGCGCCCTTTTCAAACCGCATGCTCCATTCCGCGCCGTCGCGCCAGATACGCAGCTCCAGCCAGTCGGACAATGCGTTGACTACGGAAACGCCGACCCCGTGCAAACCGCCCGATACCTTGTAGGAGCTTTGGTCGAACTTACCGCCGGCATGCAGATGGGTCATGATGACTTCGGCCGCCGACACGCCTTCTTCCTCATGCGTATCGACCGGAATGCCGCGGCCATTATCCTTGATCGATACGGAACCGTCGCCATTGAGCGTGACTTCGACGCGGTCGCAGATCCCGGCCAGCGCCTCGTCGATCGCGTTATCGACGACCTCATACACCATATGGTGCAGACCGGATCCGTCATCCGTGTCGCCGATATACATGCCGGGACGTTTCCGCACCGCGTCCAGGCCGCGCAATACCTGAATGGAATCAGCGCCGTATTCGTTACCGCCGTCGGGCGTTTCGGTATCGGGGGGAAGGTCGGCTGGTGGCGTCATGATAGTTGCCGTTTCTTGGTTAGCGCGCCGGCGCAATAGCGGCGTCGGCGACGGTGAAATGCCGGGCGGACGCGCCCAGCGATGAAAACAGGGTGGAATCGGTTCCGGTCATCCAGGCCTGCGCGCCAAGCGCGAGGATTTCCTCGAACAACGCTTCGCGGCGGACTTCATCCAGATGGGCCGCGACCTCGTCCAGCAGCAGGATCGGCGCAGTTCCGGCATCAAGCGCCCGCAACCGGGCATTGGCAAGAATGATACTGATCAGCAAAGCCTTCTGTTCGCCGGTCGAACATTGCCGGGCCGGCGCGTTGCGCGCGACATGGTCGACCTCCAGGTCGGATTTGTGCGGCCCGGTCGTCGCGCCGCGCAATATCGCGTCTTCTTCCCGGCCGTCACGCAGCGCGGCAAGAAATTTCTCTTCCGCATCGACCGCCGGCATTTCGGCGAGCCAGCAATCGACCGGGCCGGACAGCGAAAGCCGTGCCGCCGGAAACGGGCCGACCCCCATCGCGCAGGCCGGGTTCAACCGCCGGACAAGCGCCGCCCGCGCCGCCGCGACGGCCATGCCGCGCTCAACCATCGCCGCTTCCAGCGCGCCGAGCCAGCCGCCATCCGGCGCCCGTCCGTCGCGCCGCGCATCCGATAACACCCGCGCGCGGTCGCGCAGCGCTTTTTCATAGGCCTGCAGGCGCCCGGCATGGGCGGGATCGTCGGCAAATACCATACGGTCGAGAAAACGCCGCCGCCCGGAAGCGCCGTCGGTAAACAGGCGCTGCATATCGGGGGTCAGCCAGAGAACCGCGATCCGTTCGGCCAACGCGGCCTGGCTGCGCATTTCCTCTCCATCGATCCGCACGGTGCGCCGGCCATCGCCGGTTGCGGCGGGAACAAGACCGGTACCCGCATCGAACGGGCCGGCCGGGTCTTCCAGGGTGGCGGCGACCGCCCAGGCGCGCGGCGGCGCGTCCGGATCGTCGCCCGGTATGCGCCGCGCCGGCTCCGCCAGCCGGGCCCGGCGCAGCCCGCGGCCGGGAACCAGGAACGATACCGCCTCCAATACATTGGTCTTGCCGGCGCCGTTTGGCCCGGTCAGCACCACCGGGTCACCGCCTGTTTCCAGCCGGAGCGTCTCATAACAGCGGAAATCGGTGAGCGAGAGACGGGCAATTGCGACTCGGCGCGCCTGTACTTCAGGCGTGAGAACGAGATTTTCCAGGCTATTCAGGGTCTGTCCCCCGGCGTCAGACGCGCATCGGCATCAGGACATAAAGCGCGCCGGAATCAGTCATTTCGCGCACCACGGTGGGCGACGCGGCGTCGGACAGGGCGAAACGGGCGACATCGCCCTCGATCTGCTGGGTGATGTCGATCAGGTAACGCGAATTGAACCCGATCTCCAGCGCGTCATCGCCATAGGCGACCTCCAGCTCTTCCGTCGCGCTGCCGGCATCCGGGCTGGTCGCGGAAAGCACCAGATTGTTGTCGCCGAGCGTCAGCTTGATCGCGCGGGATTTCTCGGTCGAGATGGTCGACACCAGATCAACCGCGCGCTCGAACCGCTTGCAATCGACCTCCAGCATCTTGTCATTGCCGTCGGGGATCACCCGGTCGTAATCGGGGAAGGTGCCGTCGATCAGCTTGGACGAAAGATCGATCCCGTCGATGGCGAAACGGATGCGCGTATCGGACAGCATGACGGAGATATCGTCTTCCGCATCATCGATCAGCTTGCGCAACTCATTGACCGTTTTGCGCGGCACGATAACGCCGGGCATGTCCTCGGCGCCCGCGGGCAGCGGCGCCTCCATCAGTGCCAGCCGGTGGCCGTCGGTCGCGACGGCGCGCAAGACCTTGCCGGTTTCGCCATCCGCCGCGTGCAGATAAATCCCGTTCAGGTAATAACGGGTCTCCTCGGTCGAAATCGCAAAGCGGGTGCGGTCGATCAGCGACCGCAGCGTGTCCGCATCAAGCGTGAATTGCGACGGCATGTCGTCGTTCGACATGGAGGGGAAATCCTCGCTCGGCAATGTGGCGAGTTTCAGGGTCGAGCGGCCGGACCGGAGCGCGATCTGGCCTTCTTCCGAAGTGCCGCCCAGCTCAATCTGCGCGCCGTCTTCCAGCTTGCGCACGATATCGAAAAGCGTATGAGCGGGAACCGTTGTGGCGCCGGCCTGCGAGACATCGGCGGGAACCTTTTCGACGACGGCGATATCCATATCCGTCGCGGTAAGCTCGACCGTGCCGTTTTCATCCGCCTTCAGCAGAACGTTGGCCAGGATCGGAATGGTATTGCGGCGTTCGACAACGCTTTGGGCGTGGGTCAGCGTCTTAAGCAGCGCACCGCGGTCAATCGTAAAATTCATGGCGTCTATAAGCTGTCTACCCGCTAGTTCCTCGACCGCCCGGCATCATGCCCGGCGGCAACCGATTCGGCGGCGGAAAACCGCGAAAGCCAGAGAATCCGCGCGGCGTCCTGCCAAATCGACGGATTATACCATTGCAGAGAGAATCCCGCACGGGTTTAGAACAACAGAAAATCGCCCAGGTTTCGCGCCGCCGGGGGCGGTCTCAGCCCTCCAGCAGCCGGCGCAGGAGATCGACGTCTTCGGCGAAACAGGCGTCGGTCTGGCGCAGCTCCTCGACCTTTTTCACCGCATGCATGACGGTGGTGTGATCGCGCCCGCCGAACTTGCGGCCGATTTCCGGCAAAGACCGGGCGGTGAGCTGTTTGGAGAGATACATCGCGACCTGACGGGGCCGCGCCACGGCCCTTGCGCGCCGCGCCGAATACATGTCGGTCAGGCGGATATTGAAATGTTCCGCCACGCGCTTCTGAATTTCCTCGATCGTAACCCGGCGGTCATTGGCGCGCAGCACGTCATGCAGCACCTCCTGGCAGGCCTCGACCGTGATATCGCGCCCGACCAGCGTCGCGTGGGCCACCACACGGTTCAGGGCGCCTTCCAGCTCACGCACATTCGAAGTGATGCGATGCGACAGAAATTCGATGACCCTGGGCGGGATTTCGATGCCGAGCCTGTCGGCCTTGGCCTCGATAATACCGAGACGCAGCTCATAGGTCGTTGCGTGAATGTCGGCGACAAGCCCCCAGCCGAGCCGGGAACGCAGCCGTTCTTCCATCCTGTCGAGATCTGACGGCGACTTGTCCGCCGATATCACCACCTGGCGGTTATTGTCGACCAGATCGTTGAAGGTGTGGAAGAACTCTTCCTGGGTCGATTCCTTGCCGTTGATGAATTGCACATCATCGATCATCAGCAGGTCGACCGACCGGAACCGCTCCTTGAAGGAGACCGTGTCCTTGAAACGCAGCGCCCGGACGAAATGATACATGAACTTCTCGGCCGAGAGATAGACGACCTTTTTTTCCGGAAACTTTTCCTTTGTATGCAGCGCGATGGCGTGCATCAGATGGGTTTTGCCGAGCCCCACCCCGCCATAGAGAAAAAGCGGGTTAAACGGGGCGGTCTCGGAATCCGCGACCCGACGCGCGGCGGCATAGGCAAGCTCGTTCGGCTTGCCGACGATGAAATTTTCGAACTTGAAGCGTGAATCGAGAGGGGCGCTGATGCCGCTTGCCTCTATTTCGTCTTTTCCCAGGTCCGTATTGGGCGCGACGGAAGCGGGAGCAGGGGCGCGGCGCGCGACTCCTACCGGACGGACGACCTTTTTCGAAACCGGCGCCTGTACAAACACATCGACGGAGTCCACATCGGGATTTTCATCCATCCAGAGCTCACGCAGGCGGTCGCCATAATGGCTTATGACCCAATCGCGCATAAAACGGGTCGGCACTGAAATCCTGACCCTGCCGCCCTCGACGGAAACCAGCGTCAGCGGTTTAAGCCAGCTGCGATAGGAGGCGTCGCCTAACTCCGAACGAAGAATCCCCCTTACCCTCGCCCATCTTTGTGTTACCGCGGGATCAACATTCTGATCGGCCATTCGCCCAAACCCTCACTGCGCACCGTTAAAGTGTCGTTATCTCTGACGATCACCGAACACCGAGGGTGATTCGCCGACGGCTAACAGAGCTTGGCTGAACAAACGACCGATGATTCCGAGAAGCGGTAGAATTCACCTCTCGATAACAGAACCTCTTTCACTCAGAATATGAATAGATTAAGTAAAAAGATAAAATTTTACTTAAATTCTCAGTCTGACTACTTGATACTCAAGAGAAACGGTTCGTTTATTCTTTAATTGCCCCCGCGCTCGAAAGCCCTGACAATAAATCTATAGCAGAGAGCCGCAGACTGCAACGCTTTCCGGACAAAAAAATGCAAATTTTTTTATTGACAAAATTGTGAAATCAAAAATGTCACGACTCTTCAATCAGTTGAGAGACTATCCTGAATTCGGGTGGCATCGGATGCCCCTAAACAGCAACGGGTCGTGCCGGAGAACAAAAAAACCCGCTCCAGGGGAGCGGGTTTCGAACTCTCGTTTTGCAGTCCGTCAGCCGAGCGCGCGCACCTGAGCCGACAGGCGGGAAATTTTCCGCGAGGCGGTATTCTTGTGCACAACACCGCGCGTGACCCCGCGCATGATTTCAGGTTGCGCCGCCTTGAGCGCCGCTTCCGCGCCGGACTTGTCGCCCGCCGCAATCGCCAGATCGACCTTCTTGATAAAGGTGCGGATACGGCTGCGCCGGGCGCGGTTTACGTCGGTTTTGCGGGCGGTCTGACGCACGCGTTTCTTGGCAGATTGTATATTCGGCATATTCCAATTCCTGGCGCCACCGGGCGCGAAGCGGGCGTTTTATAGCGCCGGGGCCCCGGCGTCAAGCAATTCCAACGCCAAAGCCCCGGTTTTTTCAGCCTTTTTTACCGAATTCCGGCTTTCGCTTTTCGGTAAAGGCCGCCATTCCCTCAATCTGATCGGGCGTGCCGAAAAGCGACTGGAACAGGCGCCGTTCATAACGCACCCCCTCGCTCAGCGTGGTCTCAAAGGCACGGTTGACCTGTTCCTTCACCATCATGGCGGCGGGCAGGGACATATCGGCGATCGATTGCGCGGTTTTCACAGCCTCCTCGACAAGGTCATCGGCGGCGACGATGCGCGAGACAAGCCCGGCGCGTTCGGCCTCTTCCGCATCCATCATCCGGCCGGTGAGGCACATTTCCATCGATTTGGCCTTGCCGACCGCGCGGGTCAGGCGCTGGCTGCCGCCGGCGCCCGGCGTCACCCCGATCTTGATCTCCGGCTGGCCAAACCTGGCGGTTTCCGCGGCAAGGATGAAATCGCACATCATCGCCACCTCGCACCCGCCGCCAAGGGCGAAACCGGCGACAGCGGCAATGACCGGCTTGCGGCATTGCGAAACACGTTCCCAGCCATCGGTGATAAAATCCTGAACAAAGGTTTCGGGATAGGTACGGCTCTGCATTTCCTTGATATCGGCGCCGGCGGCAAAGGCCTTTTCAGACCCGGTCAGCACGATGGCGCCGATCGCGTCATCGCCCTCCAGCGTATCCAGCGCCTGGCCGAGCTCGCCGATAAGCTGGTCGGAAAGCGCGTTCAGCGCCTCCGGCCGGTTCAGCGTCACCAGCCCGACATTGCCGCGGGTTTCAACAAGGATGGTTTCGAAAGTCATGATGTCTCCGATTATCAGGGTTTGTGATCGATGGGTGTCAGCACAAATCCGGCTTCGAGCCGTCCATTCTGCTGTTTGAGTTCTATAAGCAGCTTTTCCGCGCCGCGCCGCCAGACCGCCGTCGCCTTTGATCCGCTGCGGCGCCAGACATTCTTGCCGGCGGCCGACCAGCCGAGTTGCGGCAGGCTAGCGGTGTAAAATGACATTACCGCGTCAATAGCCGCAGTGCCCGTGGCGGTGACTTCGGAAATGCGCCCTTGGCCGGTATCGAAAACCATGGCGGAAGATTTCTGTTCGGTAAGTCCGTCGGCCAGCGGCATATCGTCTATAGCGGTCAGAAAACCGCCATCGCTGCGCACCGGATGGGCGAGAGTCATCAGCGCCGCGAGCAGCAATGCTATGGCGAAGAAAAATCGCATGGCGGGGTTCTAGAGTATTTCTTTGCGGAACGAAACAGCCCGGCCCATCAACGTTGGCAAGTGGCGCAAAAAAATGTGGATCGCCCGGACTGAACGATCCGGCGCAACGGGCGCGCGCAGGACGGGCAGGGCTCGCGTTCGCGGCCATAGACCTTGAAACTGTGCTGGAAATAGCCGATCTCGCCGCTCGGGGCGACATGATCGCGCAATGTCGAGCCGCCCGCCGCGATGGCGTCAATGAGCACCGACTTCACCGCATCGGCGAGACGCAGGGCGCGTTGGCCCGATACCGTGTGCGCGCTCCGCCTCGGCGACAACCGCGCGAGCCAGAGCGCCTCGCACACATAGATATTGCCGAGCCCGGCGATAATGCGCTGATCCAGCAAAGCCGCCTTGATCGGTGTTTTCTTGCCCTTGAGCGCGGCGGCCAGAAACGCCCCGTCGAATTCATTGGATAAAGGCTCCACCCCCAGCCCGGCGAGCAGCGGATGCTCCGCCAGCACGACTTCGGCGCAGAGATCGACCAGCCCGAACCGGCGCGGGTCGGCGAAGCGGATGGCGGTCCCGTTGCCGACCAGAAAGGTAATATGTTCGTGTTTGGATTTCGGGTCAGTATCCGCGAATTGTTGATCGATCACCATTCTCCCCGACATGCCGAGATGGGCCAGCACGACCTGCCCGTCATCGAGAAAAATTTGCAGATATTTCGCCCGCCGGCCGAGCCGGATCACCCGCCGCCCCTCTATCGCCGCGGCGAAACCTTCCGGCACCGGGCGGCGCAAATCGCCCCGGTGAACGCGCACCTGCGATATCGGTTTACCTTCCATGACGACGGCAAGGCCGGTGCGAACGGTTTCAACTTCGGGCAGTTCGGGCATGGGGTTCCTTTTGCTTGCGGTTCCAGCCCACTCCCCCCTCCCGACCACCCATAAGGGGATTCCCAAGGTTGACCGGGAGGAGGGAGCGGGCTGGAGCGCGATCCTTTCCATAATGCTAGCGTGAAACAGACCGCTGGGCTATTGTCCGCCAATGAACGCAAAAGCGGATTCCAACAACAGAGTCAGGGATTTCGGCTTCGAAGAGGTGAAGCTGGATGAACACGCGGCACGGGTACGCGGCGTGTTCGATTCCGTCGCCGGGCGGTACGACCTGATGAACGATCTGATGAGCGGCGGTCTGCACCGGGTGTGGAAAAAGCTGCTGATCGACCGGCTTGACCCGCGACCCGCCATGCGGCTGGCCGATATCGCGGCCGGTACGGGTGATATCGCCTTTCGTATGCGCGCGCGGCTGGAACAGGCCGGAAAGAGTGGCCCGAAGCACCCGATTACGCTCTGCGATCCCAATAGCGCGATGCTGGAACAGGCGGAGAGCCGCGCCATCGATAGGGGGTATCTGTCCGGTTTCGACTTTGTCACCGCGCCCGCCGAATCATTGCCCTTTGCCGACCGGTCCTTTGATGGCGCGACGATTTCCTTCGGGTTGCGCAATGTGACGGACCGCGCCGCGGCAATGGCGGATTTTCACCGGGTGATGGATTTCGGCGGGCATTTTCTGTGTCTGGAATTCTCCCCCGCCGTATTGCCGGTTTTGAAGCCGGTTTATGACGCCTATTCGCTGAACGTACTGCCCTGGCTCGGCCAACGGGTCGCGGACGACGCGGAGTCATACCGTTATCTGGCGGAAAGCATCCGGACATTCCCCGAGCCGGAAACGCTGGCCGGAGAATTCCGCGCCGCCGGATTCGGCAACGTTACCTGGCAGCCGCTGAGCGGCGGCATCGTCGCCATCCATTCCGCCTGGCGTGTCTGACCGATGGGCCGTACCTGGCGCAGCCTGAAACGTCTCTTCACGATCGGGCGGACCCTTGCCCGCCATGACGCGCTGTTCCCGTTGGAACAGGCCGGGGTGAACCCGAAACTGGTGCGCAACCTTCACCGCCTGGCGATGATCGGCCAGAAACCGGCGTCTGAATCGGCGGATAAGCGGGCCGGCGAGCGTCTGGCGCTGGCCTTCGCGGCGCTCGGCCCGGTCTTTATCAAGCTTGGCCAGGCCCTGTCCGTGCGGCGCGATCTGGTGGGCGATGATATAGCCGAGGATCTCTCTTCCCTGCAGGACCGTCTGCCGCCTTTTCCGGCATCGGAGGCCCGGGCCGCCATCGAAAGCGAGCTGGGGCAGCCGGTGGAGGAACTGTTTTCCGAATTCGATGATCAGCCGGTCGCCGCCGCCTCCATCGCCCAGGTGCATTTCGCGGTCACCGCCGAAGACGAAAAGGTCGCGGTCAAGATTTTGCGGCCAGGAATTGAACGCGCCTTCGCCCAGGAACTCGATTTGCTGTCCTGGCTGGGGGAGTGCGCGGAACGCTATGTGCCCAAAACCCGCCGGTTGCGCATTTCAGAAGTTATTGATGTTATTGCGGAAACTGTTTCCCAGGAGATGGATTTGCGGCTTGAGGCCGCCGCCGGCGATGAACTGCGCGGCAATTTTGCCGACGATGAGAGTTTCCATGTGCCGCGAATGGACTGGGCCCGCACGGGCCGCCGGGTGCTCACGTTGGAACGGGTGGACGGGCTGTCGACCGATGAGGTCGAAGCGATCCGCGCCGCCGGGCACGATACGGAAACGCTGGTCGTCAATATGGCGCGGCTGTTTTTCCTGCAGGTCTTCCGTGACGGTTTTTTCCACGCCGACATGCATCCCGGCAATATGATGATCGCGGAAGACGGCACCATGCAGCCGCTGGATTTCGGCATCATGGGACGCATCGACCGGCGCACGCGCTATTATCTCGCGGAAATGCTGATCGGCTTTTTGAACGGCGATTACGACCGCGTCGCCAGGGTGCATTTCCAGGCGGGTTACGTGCCGTCCGGCCAGTCAGAAGAAGCCTTCGCCCAGGCCGCCCGCGCCATCGCGGAACCGATTTTCGGATTATCGCTCAAGGATATATCGCTCGCCCGGCTGCTGGCGCAGCTTTTCGACGTAACCGAACGGTTCGACATGCAGACCCAGCCGCAATTATTGCTGCTGCAAAAGACCATGCTGGTGGCGGAAGGGGTCGGTCGCCGGCTGCATCCCGAAACCAATATGTGGGAACTCGCCCGGCCGCTGATCGAGCAATGGGTGGAGGATCATATGACGCCGGAGGCGCGCGCCGCCGAGATCGCCGCCGAGGCGGGACGGGTCATTGAACGGCTGCCCGCGCTGATTTCCGACATGGAGGAAAGTATCGGCTCGCTGGGGCGCGACGGGCTGAAACTTCACCCCGACAGCGTGGCAGCCCTGCTCGCCCGCGAAAAATCCGGATCGCGCTGGCCGCTCTGGGCCGCCGCCGGGGCGATCGCCGTGTTTCTGGTGGTGTTTTAGGCGGTTTCCAATACCTCCTGGCCCTTTTTTGGAAACCTGGTCAGGATTGACGCATTCCTTTCTGGACAAGCCCGGAGGGTGATATGGCACAGCCTCTAGAAGACGCGGCTATCAAATCAATCAAAACCCTGTCGACCGGGTGGGGCGAACAGCACCGGGAACACCGCCATGGCAGCCTTTTGCCCCAAATCTGGTGGGTTTTGACGTCGCGAAGCTGGATCAGGATACCGCTGCATTGCTTCGCGATTGAACATCGGGACGGGTTGATCCTGTTCGATACCGGGATGGACCCGGCTATCAAGCTGGATCCCGGTTATATCGACAGCGCCGTCGGCCGGTTCCTGTTGCGCAGAATTTTCAGGCTGCATATCGGACCGGAAGACGCGCTCGGGCGGCAATTGGAAAAACATGGCCATGCCGCCGCCGCAGTCGCGAAGGTAATTGTCTCCCATCTCCATTTCGATCATATCGGGGGGATTTCCGATGTGCCGCAAGCGGAATTGCTGGTCAGCTAGGACGAGTGGGCGCAACTGTCGCTTCCGCACCCGGAACGCAAATGGATATTGCGGGATCATATCGAGTTGCCGGGCGCAAAATGGCGCCAGATCGCCTTCAAGCCGGTGAAAGATCCTTTATTTGAGGCTTTTGA
>Ga0181585_10001543_pt1 | contig 20272 bp, 18 predicted proteins | sample 071ome_29_FD_132469 | JGI IMG/M metagenome (GOLD analysis project Ga0181585, IMG submission 132469) | Coastal salt marsh microbial communities from the Groves Creek Marsh, Skidaway Island, Georgia - 071407BT metaG (megahit assembly) | ecosystem: Environmental > Aquatic > Marine > Intertidal...
CTCCCTAATGGATTTGCTCAACAAAGAAAAAGAACGCATACAATGCGTTGTTTCAGAAATGGCAATTCCGGGGGCCGTACCTATAGGAAAAGCACAACAACCCCAACTATGGGATTATGCAGATGGTAAAAACACGCTTGAGTTTCTTCAAACCCTGTAAACTGTTAATAAACCATCCAAAAAATAAATCGTTAGAATTCATTTATCCATGAGAACTTTCGATATTTGCAACTGATATTTACAGCATGAAAAAACATAATTTTAGCGCCGGACCAGCCATCTTACCACAAGAGGTCTTGCAGCAAGCCGCAGATGCTGTTCGTGAACTCGATGGTATCGGGCTTTCACTCATCGAAATTTCTCACAGAAGCAAGGAGTTTATTGCTATTATGCAAGAAGCTCAAGGTTTGGTTTTGGAGTTGTTAGGAATCGAAAACAAAGGGTACGAGGTACTTTTTTTACAGGGTGGTGCGAGTAATCAATTTTTGATGGTTGCCCAAAACCTACTCGAAAAAAAAGCAGGCTATTTAAATACCGGAACCTGGTCGTCTAATGCCATCAAAGAAGCTAAACTTTATGGCACCGTGTATGAATTGGCTTCTTCTAAAGAAGCAAACTTCAACTATATCCCCAAAAACTACTCGATTGCAGAAGATCTGGATTATGTCCATTTGACCACCAATAACACCATTTTTGGAACCCAGCTCAAAACACTACCCGATACGGACATACCCCTAGTTGCGGATATGAGTTCGGATATTTTTTCGCACCCATTTCCTTATGAAAAATTAGCCCTTTTTTATGCGGGAGCACAAAAAAACATGGGCCCAGCAGGAACCACCCTCGTTGTGGTCAAAAAAGACCTCTTAGGCAAGGTTTCTAGAACCATACCCTCCATGCTCAACTACCAAGTACATATTGACAAAGAGAGTATGTTTAACACCCCACCTGTTTTTGCCATATATACCTCGCTACTCAATCTGAGATGGATCAAAGCGCAAGGCGGTTTGGATCAAATCGGTAAGCTAAACCACGAAAAAGCTGCGCTGATTTATGATGAAATAGATCGAAACAGCTGTTTTTCTGGCTTTGCTGCTAAAGAAGATCGCAGTATCATGAACGTTACATTTAATCTAAACGATCCTTCAAAAGCAGCAGCTTTTGATGCCCTTTGGGCCGAAAAAGGGATTAGCGGACTCAAAGGCCACCGCTCTGTTGGCGGATACCGTGCCTCTATCTACAATGCAATGCCTATTGAAAGCATCAAAGTACTTGTCGCTTGTATGCAAACCTTCGAAAAACAACAATAAAAATAACGTATGAAAATTTTGGCCAATGATGGAATTTCAAAACTGGGCGCCGAGGCGCTACAAAAAGCTGGTTTTGAAGTTGACCTTACTCAAGTTGCACAAGAACAACTTGAACACTATATCAACCAAAACCAAATTGTTGGGCTTCTTGTACGCAGTGCAACAACCGTACGTAAGCCCCTTATTGACGCATGTCCGAGCCTAAAACTAATTGGCCGGGGCGGTGTTGGTATGGATAATATCGATGTTGACTATGCAAAATCCAAAGGGCTACATGTCATCAATACGCCAGCCGCATCATCGGCATCAGTAGCAGAACTGGTTTTTGCGCACCTCTATGGCGGTGTTCGTTTTCTTTATGATGCCAACCGCAATATGCCCTTGGAAGGCGAATCGAATTTTAAAGGGCTTAAAAAAAGTTATGCTAAAGGTATCGAATTGCGAGGCAAAACACTCGGAATTGTTGGCTTTGGACGAATCGGACAAGAGGTTGCAAAAATTGCCATTGGCGTTGGCATGAAGGTTATTGCCAGTGATAAGTTTACTGAAAACGCCACAATAAAAGTACCGTTTTTTGACGGTCAAACAGTTAGCGTAAACATCAAAACACAATCTTTGGAAAGCTTGCTACAAGAAGCAGATTTTGTAACCTTACACGTACCTGCTCAAAATCAATACGTGATAGACACAAAAGAGTTTGAAATGATGAAAAAAGGAGCCGGAATCATCAATGCCGCACGCGGTGGCGTGATCAACGAAACGGCGCTTGTAGAAGCATTGGACAGCGAACAGCTCTCTTTTGCAGCATTAGATACTTTTGAGACCGAACCGACACCACACATCAAGTTATTAATGCATCCAAAAATTTCACTAACTCCCCATATAGGAGCTGCTACATTAGAAGCACAGGATCGTATCGGCACAGAGTTGGCAGAACAAATTGCTCAATTATTAAAATAAACCCTCTAGGTGTTAGAACGGTTAAAAAAGAAATGGGGAATCAACTCCAACTTACAATTAACAATAATCTTTATTGTCTTTGCAATAACAGGATCGGCCAGTGTAAAGCTCGGTGCCCCAATTTTAGAATACTTTCAGTTTACAGCCGATCGTTTCAAAGACCTGCCTTTTCCAAACTTTTGGTATTATAGCCTCAGATTAGTTCTTATTTTTCCAATCTATCAGATTCTTTTGATAGTGGTGGGTACAGTTTTTTTTCAGCATAAATTCTTTTGGGAATTTGAAAAAAAAATGCTTAAAAAACTTTTTACCTACAAGAGAAAAAAATAACGTGATTAGGACAATCTAGCACTGATTAAGTTCAAAAACTCATTCCGGGTATCAGTGTCTTTAAAAGCTCCTCTAAATCCTGAGGTGGTAGTTAGCGAATTTTGCTTCTGTACACCACGCATCATCATACACATATGCGAAGCTTCAATTACCACAGCCACACCTTGCGGTTTTAAGGTTGAGTTGATACAATCTAAAATCTGTTCAGTTAGTCGTTCTTGAACTTGTAGACGACGACTAAAAACATCTACTACGCGAGGAATTTTACTCAGACCCACTATATGACCATTGGGGATATATGCGACATGTGCCTTGCCAAAAAATGGGAGCATATGGTGCTCACACATGGAGTACAACTCAATGTCTTTTACTAACACCATTTCATTATAATCTTCTTTAAACATTGCACTTTGCAATATTTGTTTGGGGTCTTGTTCATATCCGCCAGTAAGAAATTTCATTGCCTTGGCGGCCCGTTCGGGGGTTTTGACTAAACCCTCGCGGGTGGTATCCTCTCCCAGCAAATCAATAATCTCTCGATAATTGGTTTTGATTTCATCAGTAATTGGAAGGGTTTGGATGTTAAAATTTTCATTCATTTAATTAGCATTTTTTTATGTTGAATTTTTAATCTTTTCAATTTGGGTTGAATCACAAATTGACAATAAGGGTGATCGGTATTTTGGTCGTAAAAGTTTTGATGCTCTTCTTCTGCTTTATAAAACACATCAAAAGGCTTAAGCTGGGTGACTATCGGCGCATCAAATATCATCTGATCTTCGAGACTCGTCATTACATAATCAGCTGTTTGCAATTGATCATTATTGGTATAGAATATGGCAGAACGATATTGTGTTCCATGATCAGCCCCCTGACGGTTAAGCGTTGTCGGGTCATGAGACATAAAAAAGAAATAGAGCAATTCTTCAAAACTTACTATTGCAGCATCAAACCTTATAGCAACACCTTCGGCATGACCAGTACGTCCTGTACAAACTTCACGGTATGCAGGATTTTTGATAGATCCACCTAAATAACCTGAGGTCACATCATAAACCCCCTCTATGTTTTTAAAGATGGCCTCTGTGCACCAAAAACAACCTCCAGCGAAATATGCAGTTTCCATTTTGTTTAAGATTTATATAGTAAATATAAACAAATATTTGTCTGCTGCTAATTTTAAATAAAAATAAAAGGTTGATGCATTAAAAAAAAGAAGGCTAAGAGCCTCAGAAGTCCGTTAAAAAAAACAAAAAAACAGTACCTTTAACACATGTCAGACTTAATAAGTGCGCATCATCTAAGCAAACAATACGGCAACCTTTCTGTGCTCAAAAACGTAAGCCTCAACGTTGGCGATAAAGAGGTACTAGCCATTGTTGGCCCTTCGGGTGCTGGCAAAACTACTTTGCTCCAATTGTTGGGGACCCTCGAAAAGCCAGACCGCAATCCAGCCACACAGCTAACTTTGCTGGGAGAAGACATCCAAAAGTTGTCCTCCAATGCTCTGGCCGCTTTTCGAAATAAGCATTTGGGTTTTATTTTTCAATTTCACGAATTATTGCCCGAGTTTTCAGCTTTAGAAAATGTATGCATGCCTGCATGGATCGGTAAAACCCCAGACAAAAAAGCGCGTCTTCGAGCCAGAGAATTGCTCGAAATTTTGGGCCTCTCAGACCGGGCAGATCATCGGCCAGGTGCATTGTCGGGTGGTGAACAACAACGCGTAGCGGTTGCCCGAGCACTGATAAACAAACCTCAACTAATCTTTGCAGACGAACCCAGTGGCAACCTTGATAGCGAAAGTGCCTCCCAATTGCATCAACTTTTTTTTGACTTAAAAGATCAATTTCACTGTAGTTTTGTGATCGTAACCCACAATACCTCCCTTGCTAAAATGGCCGATCGCATACTGACCCTAAAAGATGGTCAAGTAGTACAATGAACAAGCAGGACCTCAAACTATTTTTAGAAGAAAAAGCACAGATCTACGAACATCCTCGGTTTTTAGACACAGATCCGATACAAATTCCTCATCAATACCAAGAAAAGCAGGATATCGAAATTGCAGCATTTCTAGCTGCTACCATTGCTTGGGGCAATAGAAAATCCATCATTAACAGTGCTGAAAAAATGTTGAAATTGATGGGAAATAGTCCCTATGATTTCATCATGAATCACTCTCCTGAACAACTCGAGCCCCTCAAGGATTTTGTTCATAGAACGTTTAATGGTGATGACTTTATATATTTTGTCAAAGCCTTAAAACACCTGTTAGAAAAACATCAAGATCTAGAAGCCGCCTTTGTCAATAATAACCCGCATCGACCGATCGGTGAGTTGCAGTATGATTTCAGAAGTCGTTTTTTGTCTTTAAAACACGAAAAGCGAACCGAAAAACATCTGGCCAACCCTCTTTCGGGCTCCGCAGCCAAGCGCATCAATATGTTTTTACGTTGGATGGTTAGAAGCAATCGCAATGGCGTTGATTTTGGTTTGTGGCAATCCTTATTGCCCCGTCAATTATCGATTCCTTTAGACGTGCATTCGGGCAATGTTGCACGCAAGCTTAAACTGCTCAAAAGAGCACAAAATGATGCTAAATCGGTTGTAGAATTGGATCAAGCCTTATCGGTTTTTGACCCCAACGACCCCGTCAAATATGACTTTGCGTTATTTGGCTTGGGAGTTTTTGAAAAATTCTAAACACTTTCGTTCTTTACATTACACAGATGTTTCTTATTTTTGTTTGGTAGTTCGACATAAGGCTGCTTTCAGAAATATGAAAATTCTTCTACGCAATGCCATTATTGTAGCCCCCAATCAAGATCTTCATTTCAAACAAAAAGACATACTGATCGAAAACGGTATCATTACTAAAATTGATACTCAGATTGACCCAAAAAATGTACAATGCATCCAGGCCGAAAACCTGCATGTATCTGTTGGGTGGTTCGACCCGCATGTGAGTTTTGGTGAACCCGGGTTTGAAGAACGAGAAACTCTAGCAAATGGCTTGTTGGTCGCAGCAAAATCAGGATTTACCGCTTTGGGGATCAATCCCAATACTGATCCAGTTATTGATAGTCATTCTGACATTAGCCACCTTTATAAAATCGGCGCGACTTTCTTGACTAACGTCCACCCTATTGGCTGCCTGACTTCAGAAGCTAAGGGCGCAAAAATGGCTTCATTATATGACATGCAATTGGCAGGAGCTATGGCTTTTGGTGACTATAAAAGTGCCATTCATAATGCAAATTTGTTAAAAATAGCGCTCGAATACGCACAAAGTTTTGATGGTGTAATTATGTCACACCCTTCTAATAGTGACCTAGAGCAGCACGGTGTTGTTCACGAGGGTATTGCCAGTACGCGCTTGGGGCTTAAAGGCATGCCCCGAATTGCAGAATCTGTACAAGTAGCCCGAGATTTGGAACTTCTCAAATATACAGAAGGCCGATTGCATATTCCTTTTATCAGCACCAAAGAAAGTGTTCATCTCATTCAAAAGGCAAAAGCTGAAGGACTTCGCGTGAGTTGCAGTGTGGGGCTTCCTCATCTCTTTTTTGACGATCGGAAAATTGAAAATTTTGAGGCGCAATACAAATTTTTTCCTCCCCTAAGAACACCCGAAGACCAGAGCGCATTGCGTGAAGGCCTTCTCAATGGAACCATTGATATGGTTAGCGCTATGCACGAGCCTATCAATATAGAATACAAAGAGTTAGAGTTTGAGTACGCCGCTGCAGGCTCCATTGGTCTCGAAGCCTGTTTTGGAATTTTGAATAGTGTTTTTCCAATCGAAAAAACCATCGCTTTCCTAACACGCGGCCGGAGATGCTTTGGACTCGAGGTACCACAAATCAAAGAGGGTGCGCCAGCCAATCTTTGCTGCTTTGATCCCGACACGCACACCACACTTACCAAAGAGCAGTTGACTTCTACGTCCAAAAACTGTGCATATCTTGGCGAAACATTAACGGGCCGTGTTTTGGCAACGATCAATTCGGATAAAATGCAACTAAATAATGGCTAAAACCTCTTCAGAATTGGATTATCTTATCCGTCCTGCACGTTCACAAAGCAAAAAGACAGCTGCTTTGATTCTCTTACACGGCTACGGAAGCAATAAAGAAGATCTTTTTAGTTTTGAGCATTTGCTCCCCAAAGAATACACCGTTATTGCTTTAGAAGCGCCCTTAACACTTATGCCAGGGAGTTTTGCTTGGTACGAATTGCGCCTTTCGGAATCTATGGAAAAATGGACCGATGTTGATCAAGCCAAAGCCAGTATCCAACGCATAAGAAAGCAACTCCGTTACCTGATTGAGACCTATGATTTGGAACCTTCAAAAATCAGTCTTATTGGATTTAGTCAAGGCGCCATTTTGAGTTGGTGTTTGGGGCTTGACTATCCCAAAGAATTTCAAAAAATCATTGCTTTGAGTGGTTATATTCATAGCGATTTACTCCAGCAACCAATAGCAAACTATAAAAACATTAGAGCATTTGCTTCTCATGGCACCAAAGATCCTGTACTGCCTATAGAGCTACCTATAAGAACCGTCCCCGAATTACAGAAAAACAATCCTTTAGTGACGTTCAAAACCTACGAATCTGAACATACAATAAACCAATCAAATTTTATCGACATGTTGGATTGGATCAATCAACACCAGTAGTTTGAGGATAAAGAAGCTGATCGATAACTTTAAATTCAATCTGATCAGCCTCACTAATTTTATAGCCCAGCAAAACTTCTCCCCAATACGTTCCGTCCGAAAAGTCTGCGATGACCCATTTGTGATTGAGCACCTTAACTTTGTTGAAGAAAAAAGTACCCGACATACCCTCAAAAGGGATCAATGGGTTATCGGCCTTTTTAAGGTTCATTTCATATATGGCATCCATCAAACGTTGTTCTAACTGCTTAAGATCACGGCCCTCAAAATAAGTCGAAGCGCCGGTATTTCCTTCCAGAGTAAAATATTGTTCGTCATCTAGGCGGCTCTCAAGACTGTCTTTAGCTTGTTGAAGCAAGGACAATGCATTTTGATTGGCGACCCATTGTTGCTCATAACTTCGGAGTACTTTGTTAGAATTGACCATCTGAAAAATAAACAGGACTACCGTAAAAAGCAAAAGGTAAAAAGTGATTTTCTGTTTCATAACACAAACCTATCAATTCGAAGTGATTTGCAGGTCGTCATGGGCCAAAAAAACGTTTTTAGGCAATGTTTTTTCTACCTCAGCATGAAATCCCATTAGATGGCTAATGTGAGTCAAATAGGTCCGTTTGGGGCGTATCAACGCAATCAACTCAAGCGCCTCTTCTTTGTTGAGATGTGAAGGGTGTGGGGCTTCGCGTAGGGCATTGATAACAAGAACGTCAAGCCCCTGCAATTTTTTGATTTGATCAGCTGAAATGGTTTTGACGTCCGTCAGATAAGCAAAATCATCAATTCGGTATCCAAATACGGGTAAGTTTTGGTGCATAACCTCTATAGGCACTACTGTTTTACCAAAAAGATCAAAAGAAGTGTTCTTGTCAACGCGATGAAGTTGCAACTCAGGAACTCCAGGATAGCGATTTTTAGTAGCAAATATGTAGGCAAAACGTGATTTTAGTGCTTCCTCTACCCGATCGTCTAAAAAAACGTTCAATTTTCCCTGCCTGAAGAAAAATGGACGTAAATCATCTAGCCCAGCGGTGTGATCGGCATGTTCATGAGTAAATAACAGGGCGTCTAAGCTGGAAATTGGATGGGTCAGCATTTGCTGTCTAAAATCCGGCCCGCAGTCGATCACCACGTTTTGATTGGCCCATTGGATCAGTATAGAAACACGCAATCGTTTATCTCTAGGGTCAGCACTCAAACAAACGGGATGTGTACTTCCAATAACCGGAATTCCTTGCGATGTACCCGTTCCTAAAAAAGTTATTTTTAGCATGATCCTAATCAAAGATAAATATTTGCCCATAAATAAAACATAGGTTACTTTTGTCAAAAGCCCAAGTGAATGACCTCCTATCTAATCGGTGATCAATCTTTCGAAAACATCCCTTCCATTGAGGCCAAAGCGCTTCGCATAAACCTCAATAAACACATCTACGGTACTTTTGCCGAAATCGGCGCTGGACAAGAAGTAGCCCGTCATTTTTTTAGAGTTGGTGGTGCCTCAGGAACGATTGCCAAAACCATTAGTGCGTACGACAAAAACTTTAGTGACACCATCTATGGTGAGGAGGACGATGGTCGTTATGTTACCGAGACCCGATTAAATCGCATGCTCAAACATGAAATGCGGTTGTTAGAAAATCGTATTCCGGGGGAAAAGCAAGAAGAAAAACTCTTTTTTACCCTAGCCAATACCGTTGCCACTATTGATTTTGCGAAAAAATTTAAAGGCCATGGTTGGATGGGAATTCGTTTTCAAGTAGCGCCAAAATCAGAATACAATAACATCGTATTGCATTTCAGGTTTCACCAAACCGAAGCTAAACTCCAGCAAGAGGTATTGGGGATCGTTGGGGTAAATCTCATTTACGGTGCTTTTTATAAGTACAACGAACCCAAAAAACTGTTGAGATACCTCTATGATCATATCGATAAAGACGCTTTAGAAATCGATACCATCAATTTTTCGGGTCCCGTTTTTAATGAAGTAGACAACCGCTTGATGAGTTTACAACTCATAAAAAACGGCATGACAGAAGCAGTCATGTTTGACGGTAGTGAAAATAATGTACTACCAGCTCGCGTACTGTACAAGAAAAACATATTAGCGCTTCGGGGAAGTTTTAGACCCGTAACCATGGTCAATGTTGATATGTTTCAAAAATCTTACAACATTTTTGTTAAAGAACCCAATGTAGAAGAGGATAAAACCGTGGTTGTTTTTGAAATCACCCTGTCCAACCTTATGGCGCAAGGCGAATTGGATGAGAAAGATTTTATGGATCGTGCCAAACTTCTTTGCAGCTTAGGCCATACGGTAATGATTTCTAACTTCAAAGAATATTTTCGTCTTGTTGATTATTTTTCACACTATACCAAAAACCAAATGGCACTAGCCATGGGGGTCAATAACTTTTTAGAAATCTTTAAAGAAGATTACTATGACGATCTGGGTGGCGGAATTCTTGAAGCCTTTGGGAAAATGTTTCACAACAACCTCAAAGTTTACCTCTACCCCATGGAGGAAAAAGAAACCGGTAACATCATCAACAGTAACAACTTGAGATTGCATCCACGGATGAAAGAATTTTATAAATTCTTCAAGTACAACGGCAAGGTGGTAGATATCTTTGATTATGAAGAAAAATACCTCAATATCTTTTCACGCGATATTTTACAAAAAATCAAAGATGGTGAAGAAGGTTGGGAAGAAGGCCTACCTACCGGTATCGCAGAGATGATCAAAGAACAACATATGTTTGGCTACAAAGACAAAAGGTAGTCCTATGCTTTAGAGTGCCAATAACTGACTGGCGTGTTCTTTTGTTTTCACTTTATCAATAACATGAACAACTACACCTTCTTCATCCATAACAAATGTTTGTCTATGAATGCCATCATATTCACGTCCCATAAATTTTTTCGGTCCCCAAACTCCAAAGGCATTGATCAAAGTTTTATCGGTATCTGCTAATAAGGGAAAGGGAAATTGATACTTATCGGCAAAATTCTTTTGTTGCTTTTGCGTGTCCGCGCTCACCCCAAGCAAATGGTACCCCGCGTTTTGAAGCGCTTCATAATGGTCTCTCAAATCACAGGCCTCTGCTGTACAACCCGGCGTATTGGCCTTTGGATAGAAAAAAACTACCCATTTTTTACCTATAAAATCATCGAGACCAATTGTTTTTCCTTCATGGGTAATCCCACTAAATGGAGGAACTTTATCCCCTACTTGTAATGTTTTCATGCAATTTTTATTTATTTGAAGTGAAATAACAAAAAAATTCATGACCAAAAAAGAAAAAGTAGCCTACATAATTAAAGTGCTGGACAAATTGTACCCCGAAATCCCCCTTCCATTGGATCACACAGATCCATATACCTTATTGATTGCAGTATTGCTATCGGCCCAAAGTACAGATGTCCGCGTAAATAAAACGACACCTATACTTTTCGCAAAAGCGAAAACACCACACGAAATGATTCGATTAGACATCCCTACCATTCGAGAAATTATTAAACCTGTGGGGCTGTCTCCTGCAAAAGCAAAAGGGATCTATGAGTTGTCGCATATTCTAATCAACGAGCACCAAGGTCAAGTACCACAGAGTTTTGAAGCCCTAGAGGCCTTGCCTGCAGTGGGACATAAAACGGCCAGTGTTGTCATGTCTCAAGCTTTTGGGGTCCCTGCATTTCCGGTCGATACACATATCCATAGGCTCATGTACCGATGGGGATTGTCCAAGGGCAAAAACGTGTTACAAACCGAGAAAGATGCAAAAAGACTTTTTCCCAAAAAACGATGGAATGATTTGCATTTACAGATCATTTGGTATGGTAGAGAATACTGTCCAGCACGCGGATGGAAGATCGAAAACGACCCCATTACATTAAAAGTGGGAAGAAAACCGATATTGAAGCAGATGGGGGTATTTAAGCTATCGTCTTAACAACTATATTTTGACCGTACTGCAAAATTTTTTGAATAACTAAGGATACGGTCTATTGTTGACCTTTTGGGGAGCGCAGTTTGGGATGTGGTATGATAAAATCTTGCGTAATCTTCAGGCATTCGATAGTGTTTATATATAGAACGCCACAAGGATTGATTTCGTATTAGGTGGTCAAAATAATATTGTTAGATGCTACAAGCTTTCTAAGATTGATAACCGCATAGCGCATTCTACCTAAGGCAGTATTGATACTCACTCCCGTATTTTCTGCAATTTCTTTAAAACTCATATCCTTATAAATACGCATCATAAGCACTTCGCGTTGATCCTCTGGAAGTTCTAAAATCAATTTTTGAAGGTCTGCTACAATTTGACTTTCAATAAGCGCCTCTTCTGCACTAACTTCAGCGTTACCAATAAATTGAAAAATGTCAAATTCTTCGTTTGTTTCATAACGTGGAAGGCGGTTGTGCTTTCTAAAATAATCAATTACCAAGTTGTGCGCGATACGCATGACCCAAGGAAGAAATTTGCCTTCTTCGTTATAAACACCATTTTTTAGAGTACGGATGACTTTAAAAAAGGTTTCTTGAAAAATATCTTCTGCAAGTTCTCGATCATGAATTTTAGAAAAAATAAAATTGAAAATGCGTTGTTGATGTTTTTCTATTAACAATTCTAAAGCGCCTTCGTTGCCATCGATATAGTTAGCAACCAAAAGAGAATCGTCAGAATAAGTAGCGGAAATTGAAGCCATAAAAAATTACTTTTATCCCAAATTGGGCGATTAAAACGATAAAAATTAAAAGTAATCTTGTGCTATAGGCATAAACTTATAAACTCAAAGATACGTTTTTTTTAAAACCCAATCCAAAAAACAATGCATTTTGCTCCATGGGCTGTTTTAACAGTAAAATATTTTATTTTTGCCGCTTAGCCTTGTTATGAAAGATATCCTAGAAAACGACCCAAAAAAATACATCATCATCAAAGGAGCTGCACTCCATAATTTGAAAGGTGTGGATGTCTTGCTCCCCAGAAACAAATTGATCGTCATAACAGGCTTGTCCGGGTCCGGCAAATCTTCATTGGCCTTTGACACTTTGTACGCCGAAGGGCAAAGACGCTATGTTGAGAGTTTGTCCTCCTATGCACGGCAATTTATGGGCCGTTTGAGCAAACCCAAAGTGGAACAAATCAAAGGAATTGCCCCTGCTATTGCGGTCGAACAAAAAGTAACCAATTCTAATCCACGCTCGACTGTTGGTACCCGAACCGAAATTTATGACTACCTCAAATTGCTTTTTGCACGAATCGGACAAACATACTCCCCAATATCCGGTGAACGGGTAGAAAAAAATGTAGTATCTGATGTTGTAGATGCCATTAAAAAAGAACTAGAGGGCGAAAAAATCATTTTACTTGCCCCGGTACTCGAACATGCTAAAAGAACTCCTAATGAAGTTTTCCAGATTTTAAAACAACAGGGTTTTTCAAGAATATATGTTGACGAAAGCATCGTGCGTCTCGAAGACCTTGAAAAAGCACCTAAATCAAAATTTGAATTGGTCATCGACCGCATTATAGTTAGGCATGACGAGGATTTTTACCACCGCCTTTCAGACACGATAGATCTTGCTTTTTATGAAGGCAACGGGAGTTGCAAACTCGTACGTTTGTCCGATGGCTCGATTCAGACATTTTCAAACCGCTTTGAGCGTGACGGCATGACATTTCTTGTGCCCAATGTGCATCTTTTTAGTTTTAACAATCCCCATGGTGCTTGTAAAAAATGTGAAGGATTTGGAGATATAATTGGCATCGATCCCGATCTAGTGATTCCAGACACCAGCAGGTCAATCTATGAAGACGCCATCGCACCTTGGCGGGGCACGGGACTGCGCAAGTATTATAAAAAATTAATAGACCAAGCCCATCACTTTGATTTTCCGATACATAAACCCTATTTTGAACTTAGCCCCGCTCAAAAAAAGACGTTGTGGGAAGGCAATTCGTTTTTTACAGGAATCAATGGTTTTTTTGCACGCATTGAAGCCAAAAATTATAAGATTCAAAATCGGGTGCTACTTTCTCGCTACCGCGGTAAAACCGAATGTGATGCTTGCGAGGGAACACGTTTGCGAACAGAAGCACATTATGTTAGAATTGGATCCAAAAGCCTCCCCGAACTTTTGCACATCTCCTTGGATGCATTAAAAGTCTTTTTTGATTCGCTGACTTTAGAAGCACACGAAATGGCTGTTGCAGAGCGCTTAATAAAAGAAATCAAAAGCCGCATAGGCTTTATGCAAGATGTTGGTCTGGGCTATTTGACACTTAACCGCAAGTCCAATACCCTTTCGGGGGGCGAATCTCAGCGCATCAATTTAGCCACCTCTTTAGGGAGCAGTTTGGTTGGTTCTATGTACATCCTGGACGAACCCTCTATTGGGCTTCACGCACGAGATAATGAACGCTTGATTGGTGTGCTAAAAAGACTTAGAGATCTCGGAAATACGGTCATTGTGGTTGAGCATGACGAAGAAATTATGCGGGCCGCCGATAAAATAATTGATATCGGTCCAGAGGCAGGAATCTATGGTGGTGAAGTCGTCGCAGAAGGAAGTTTTGAAACCCTACTCAAGGCGGATAGTCTAACCGCACAATATTTGAATCAAAAATTAAAAATTCAGGTCCCCGAAAAACGTAAAACCACCAAAAATTTTATTGAAATTTTTGGTGCCCGTGAAAACAATCTAAAAAATATCAACGTCAAGATGCCCTTAGGCCTGCTAACAGTGGTAACGGGCGTTTCGGGTAGCGGCAAATCTACTTTGGTAAAAAAAATACTGTACCCTGCCCTGCTTCGAGAAATGGGTATTTATGCCGACAAGCCCGGTGATTTTACCCGTTTGACCGGCCCCTTTGAATTATTAAAAGCGGTAGAATTTGTCGATCAAAACCCAATAGGAAGATCTTCGAGGTCCAATCCCATCACCTACATTAAAGCCTACGATGACGTCCGTGCACTCTATGCGAACCTATCGCTTGCAAAAGCACGAAACCTAAAACCCAAACATTTTTCTTTTAATGTAGATGGCGGACGATGTGATCTGTGTAAAGGCGAGGGTGTGGTGACGATTGAAATGCAATTTATGGCCGATGTAGTACTCGAATGTGAACATTGCAAAGGAAAGCGTTTTAAGAAAGAAGTTTTGGAGGTTAAATTTCAAGGGTTGGGCATAGACCAACTTTTGGATTTAAGCGTCGAAGAGGCCATTGCGTTTTTTGAGCAACACAATCAAACAAAGCTGGTCAAAAAACTTCGACCGCTACAACAGGTCGGCTTGGGGTATGTGGCCTTAGGGCAAGCTTCTGCCACTCTTTCTGGTGGTGAGGCCCAACGGATAAAGTTGGCTTCTTTTATCAGTAAAGGGGCAACTAAAGATAAAGTCCTTTTTATCTTTGACGAACCCACGACTGGCCTACATTTTCATGACATCAACAAATTGATCCAATCGTTTCAATTGCTTTTAAAACAAGGACATAGTTTGGTTGTAGTAGAACACAACTTGGAGCTAATAAAATGTGCTGATCACATCATAGAGCTGGGTCCAGAAGCTGGAGATCATGGTGGATTTTTGGTAGCGCAAGGCACCCCAGAAGAAGTGTGTCAAAACTCAAATTCGCACACGGGGCGCTTTCTGATCGAAAAATTGAAATAATTATTTTAAAAACTTTTTGGCAACAAACTTTATATCATCGGTAAGCCCCCAAAAATAGGCTACCGACGAAAACAAAACCGTAATCGCTATGGAACGTAATACGATTGCCCAAATTGGAGCAAGTTCGATCTCAAGCACGCCAAAAATGATATAAAGGCCCAAAACCAAAAGAAGAATTTTTATGGTATGCCATTCAAAAGGATGCATTTTGAAATACTTATATATCAAAATTATTTTGAGCACATTGGTAAACATAATAACTACAAGCGTAGCATAGGCAGCCCCAATAAGCCCCATTGAAGGAATCCACAGCATATTGAGTCCTACCGCCATCAAAGCAGCGATTATGGAAAAAAACATGATGTAGCGGAAGTGTTTCGAATTGCCAATGATATTGTTGAGACAACCCAATGACATGCTGAAAAGTTTTCCAACAGAAACAATTGTAACCACCAAGATGGCCGAATCGTATCCAGGTTTATTTACCAAAGCATAAAAATCTTCAAGATTGAGGTTGATAATCAGAAAGATAAAGCTGCAAACGACCAATAAGTTTCGAGATGATTTTTTCAACAACTGTTCTAAAGCCATTTTATCGTTTTTGTTGATGGCCTTAGCGACAAGAGGGCTTACAATCTGAAACATGGCTCTACCCGGGGCTTCTACTACAGTAGCAATAAAAAGTGCAACACTGTAATAGGCGACATTTTCCATTGCGACCAAATTGGACAACATTGACTTGTCAATATCTAGTATAAAGCTAGCTGCCATGCCAGACATCAAAATCCAAAGGCTATAGGTAAGTATGGACTTAAAATTTTTGGGAAGATCAAAACGAATTTGGGGGCTATAAATTTTAAAACTGTAGCCAATTACTATGAGTAATCTAAGATAATAGCCCACCAAAAGGGCCAACATAAATTCATTAAAGTTTAAAACCTCTAGTGCATAGCAAGTCAGCAAGCCTAACAACAGCAATCGAGGATAAAACTCCTTAAGAAAATTGCCAAAAACCGAATGTAGATGAACGCGCAACCAACTAAAAAATATTTCGAAATAAGCAGTAGCTATCGCCACCAAAAGAATCAAAAAGGCATACTCGCCCATTCCCGAATTAGAGGCTGCGACAAATTGCACGACCAAATCATAATTGAACCAAAAAAAAGCACTGACTAGGGCAACCACCAACAAAGGAGAAAAAATTGAGAAATTTAAAAGTGCATCTCGATCCTTTTTATCTTCAAAAGACGAATAGAATTTGATGATCGCATGTTGCACACCAAAGGACAAAAAAGGCTGTAACAAATTGGAAAGCGCCAAAATTGCAACCACTAATCCTTGCCGCGTACTTCCTAAAAAAGTCGGGTAAAGATAAAGGGTATTGATTGCTCCTAGCAAAAAAGCCAACCCAATACTGATAAAATTATAAAACGATTGTTTAGCGATGATGCCCATAGGCTTGGGTGTTGTTATATTGTTGAAACACAAAAAAGGCCAAAATAATTAGAATTAGCATCAAGCTAAGCCCTCGAGCAAGGCTGCCATAAAAAATAAAGCTTGGCTTAAACTCAAAAGATATAATATGCTTTCCTTTAGGCACATACAAACCTCTTAAAATATAATTTGCAGGATAATATGACGTCGGTTTTTCATCGATTGTAACTTCCCAACCTTTGGGATAATAAATTTCTGAAAAAACAACAAATTGATCTGAAGCGGCATCAAAATTATAGACCAATTTTTGCGGTTTGTTTGTGATCAATTGTATCGAAGCCAAAGAATCTTTTTGAGGCATCAGGCCGTTTAGCTTTTCATAATCCTCGTAGTTGATCGTAGCGTGATTTTTGAAATCCAATGTTTTTAGCGCTTGCAATTCTTCGTCTGCAGAACCAACAACAATCAAACTGTCAACAGTCCAGGCATTGCCAAGGGCGTTTGGATTAATCAGTGCTTTGGGACTGCCTCCTTCGTCAGAAAACAATACATATTTTGTATTAAGCATGTCCAAAAACCCTTCAATTTGATGCGCGACAAAATAATCATATGCTTCTTGAAAACGACGCAATTTGGCGCCATGATAACCCCCAATTGCATTGTGAAAATAGGCTGTTCGAGCACCACTCAAACGAAGGTCTGGTTCATAAACCCGATACCGGGTCGTGTCCTGCAAAATTGTCTGATCTGCAGGCATGGGGTAATGCTGGGCCTGGTATTGTCGTTTTGTGACAAAATTGCTGCGATCGGTGTAGCGCTCTGCGATTCCCCATAGGTCTGCCATGATGACAACCAGTAAAAGGCTTATAAAGGTTGTGGGTTTAATTTTTTGGATTTTCAAAAAATAAATCAACACCAAAATTGCAGTACAAAAGGCCAAAGCTCTTAAAACATCTTCGTTAAAGATTGTTTTTCGAGCAGCGACAATCTGATCCATAAAAACGGGGCCATAGGCCTGCTCGAGCATCTGATCGATCGGACCACTATATGTTAACATCCCCTGAGATAGATATAAAACCACCAAGCCGCCCATAAAAATTGCTGCTGCACGGAGTGTTTTGTTAAAAGGAAATTGTGAGGACTTTTTAAGCCATTGTGAAACCCCGAGCGCTGCCAAAACTGGAAAACACAACTCCAATATAACTTGCGCAGATGAAACGGCTCTAAACTTGTTATAAAGCGGAAAATAATCGATCAAAAATTGGGTGATGACGCTTACATTTTTGCCCCATGAAAGGACCAAAGACATCAAAATTGCAGCAAGCAACCAGCGCTTTTTTCTCCCTTTCAGTGAAAAAAGCGCCAGAAACGCTAAAAAAACGATGCTAATTCCTACATAAGCAGGCGCTTCTAAAATGGGTTGATCCCCCCAATAGGTCGGCACCGCCTTTATAAATTCGTCTGCCTGACTTCGGGGTACGCCTTGTTGTATTAGAAATGAGTACAATTCGGAATCCGTTCCCAAATCTTCACGGGAGCCCCCGCCGAGTACACGAGGAACTATCAGGTTAAGACTTTCAAAAATACCATAGCTATATTGGGTAATGTAGTCATAATCCAAGCCCGATTCTTGTGCTTTTGGAAGTCCCTCCGGAGAAAACTTGAGCGTACTGGGGCCGCGCGTGCTATATTGAGTATATTCGGCAGTTGCCAAAAGTGGTGTTGCATTTAGACCCAACGCCAAAAGTGCAGCGCTTGAAAAAATCAACACTTTTTTGCCAAAAACCTTTAGGGTCTTGTCCTTGAAAGCCGCTACTCCATAAACCAAAACAAGAACCCCCATAAGCAAAATCAAATAATAGGTCATTTGGTAGTGATTGGCCCGAATCTGAAGTCCTAAAGCCAAAATACTCAACAGCCAACCCCAGCGTTGGTTGCGATTGAGAACCATAAAAAACCCTGCCAAAACCAACGGCATGTATGCGATAGCCTCCGCTTTGGTGTTGTGACCGACTTGTAAGATAATCAGTAGATAAGTTGAAAACCCAAAGCCCAGAGCCCCCAAAAGGCCAACCCGCCACGATAGCCCCCAGACAAGCAGTAGGATATAACTGCAAAAAAAGTAAAGAAACAGTAAATGTGCAGGACGTGGAAAAACCCTAAATATTTGATAAAAAGGGGTCAAAACATCCAAGGGATATTTGACGCCCAGTTGATAGGTGGGCATCCCGCCAAAAGCATTATCAATCCAATAGGTTTCATGACCTGTTTTTTCCCTCACCTCATTGAGTTGGCGCGCCATACCTTCATACTGTTGAATGTCGGACTGCAAAAGTACCTTGCCGGACAACAAAGGATAATAAAAAAGTAATGACAACACTCCAAAAACACCAATGACAATCAGATGTGGGGTTAACGATTTCCAGTCGATGGCTTTAATCCAATTCTTCATAGTCAATATATTCACCAAGATCTTTAGTGGTTTCTTTGGTTGGGGCATTGTGATGCGCCTGAGTTTGTTGCTGTTGCATTTTTTTGGACAAACGCTGTAAGAAGAATTTTAAAAGAAAAGGAGCTGCTAACCTTAGAATGAAAAGTCCGGTGATTAGAAACAGAAAAAATTTCAACAATCCTAACAAAAAGTATACCTTTGATTTGTATCAAAATTAAAGAAAATTGTGGGATCCCAAGCGGAACTCCTAACAAATTTAAAAGTCGATTTGCATTGAAAACGCCCGTCTATTATTTGTCTTATCTCACGATTTTTTTAAGCTTTGTGCTAATTCAGTACTCTTATGGGCAATACACAGATCAAATAAACTCCAACCGCCCCGGAATGTCCATTGGCGCCTTTGCAGTAGGTAAGAATGTGATCCAGGCAGAGGCAGGGATGGCACTTCGAAACTACCAGCATAACGGCTATAACAATTCTAACGTAAATGGGCTGGTAAACTTTATGTCACTACGCTGGGGATTTTTGTTCGAAACCCTAGAGCTCACGTATGAGGGAAGTTTTATGTGGGATCAGTTTGAAAATAAAATGGCCGGAGATCCCATACGCAGTAATAGAAAAGGTTTTCTTCAAAACTTTTTGGGTATAAAGTTTTTGTTTTTTGACCCCTTCAAAAATCCAGAAGAAGTCAATATGTATAGCTGGAAAGCCAATAACGGGTTTAAGCTAAAGCATCTTATCCCTGCACTATCGCTTACAGCTGGGGTCAATCTTGACCCCTTAAAAGAAAACCCCTACTCCTTCGGCAATGTCTTCAACACCCTATATCGCCCGCTTTTCTTTCAAAATCTTGGACAAACCATGGATACCGAACCGCGGATGAGTTTGCGTGCAACACTGGCATCACAATCCCATTTTTTAGGCACTTGGGTATTTGTAACCAACTGGAATGTACATCGGATTCTTACCGATTATATCGAAAAAAGCTATCTCCTCACCCTAACCCACACCTTTCACCCACTGTGGTCGGTATATTTAGAAAATCAAGGGATTTATAGTGATTTTTATAAAGACACCCTATTTCGAATTGGGGCCGCCTATTTGGTCAACAACAACATGCAAGTAGAAGCTACCTTGGGCAGCAATATTAAAGACACACCAAGCCAATTTTTTGTCAATGCCGGTGTGTCCTACCGCCTGGATTTTCATAAAGACTTTAAAAGTGGTGAAGAAATCCAACAAAAGGAGGCTAAAAAAGAAGAACGTAGCTTGAAAAAAAGCCTTCTCAAAGCCAGCAAAAAAGATAAAAAGCGTACACGAAAAGCCAGAAGAAATTAACAGAATGAAGGGAGAAATTGTAATTAAAGAACTTTTTAACCGTCAAGAACTTAAAGCCTTTGTAAGCTTCGGTCAAGCGCTCTACAAG
>Ga0181585_10001550_pt1 | contig 20216 bp, 17 predicted proteins | sample 071ome_29_FD_132469 | JGI IMG/M metagenome (GOLD analysis project Ga0181585, IMG submission 132469) | Coastal salt marsh microbial communities from the Groves Creek Marsh, Skidaway Island, Georgia - 071407BT metaG (megahit assembly) | ecosystem: Environmental > Aquatic > Marine > Intertidal...
CAGAAATAGAAAAAGTACATAAAAACTTAAGAAAAATTGTTAATAAAGGTAATGCCCAGAGACTTAGTGAAGCAATTCGCAGTTTATAAGTGTTTAGATATATATTCTCTTATCTCATCCACGGAAAGAAAGTTAGAGTTTTTTGAAGAGTTGTATTGAAATCCATCTGAAACAAGCTTCCCTTCCTCTTTATTTATTGCAGTAAAATAGTCAATGTTTTCGCTGAAAAATTGAATTGAAGGTGGAATTAAAAAATAATCTTGAAATTCGATAACTTTATGAGATTCATCAGCTGGACACATCACTTCATGAAGTTTTTCACCTGGCCTAATTCCAACTTCGCTATAGTTTGCTCCTTTTTCTACTGCCTCCAATACATCTAAAATATTTACCGAAGGTATTTTCGGAACAAAAATTTCTCCTCCTTTCATTTTATTAAATGTATCAAGAACAAAATCAACACCTTCATCTAATGTGATCCAAAAACGAGTCATCCTTTTGTCAGTTATCGGATATGAGTCCACTTTTTGTTCTTTAAGATTTAGGAACAATGGCACAACTGATCCTCTCGACCCAAAAACATTTCCGTACCTTACTACAGCAAATTTGAGATTTGCATTTCCTGATATGTTGTTTGCTGCAGTAAATAACTTATCTGAGGCTAGTTTTGTAGCACCATACAAATTTATTGGATTCGCTGCCTTGTCAGTAGACAGCGCGACTACTTTCTCTACTTCATTGCTTATAGATGCATCAATAACATTTTGTGCCCCCAATATGTTAGTTTTAATACATTCCATAGGATTGTATTCAGCAGCTGGAACTTGTTTTAGTGCGGCAGCATGAACGACATAATCAATATTTTTCATGGCCATATCTAATCTTTGTAGATCTCTTACGTCGCCAATAAAAAATCTAACTCTATTTCCTTCAATATCACTGCTATTTGTTTTTTTTAATTCTTCAAGTATTTGATACTGTTTTAGCTCATCTCTTGAATACACAACTATTCTTTTGCAGTCTGTTTGATCTAATACTTTCTTTAGAAATTTCTTACCAAAAGACCCAGTACCACCTGTTATTAAAATTGATTTATCTTTAAGTTCCATACACCCTAAAGAATAGTTGATTTTTGACTTAAAATAGTTTGAAATATATTTTCTATAAATAAATTTTTATAATCAGGATTTATACTATTTATTTATATTATTTATCATATTTCTATGAGATTTTTCAAATTATTTTGTTTTCTTTTTATTATTAGCTGTTCTAGTGCTAATGAGAACAGTATCAGTACAGACTCAGCACTCACCTCAGAACAAGAAGTCCAAATTGCTCCAGAACTTGTAGTATCAGCAGAAGTAGATTCTTCTGATGAAAATCCCTATGACTACAAAAATCATTCAAAATACTATATATGTAATGAAGAGTGTAAAGACAATACTAAAGTTCAAAACAATGGAAAAATCCGTGGTGAACTCATTTTACAAGTTGAAAATGAGATAATTTCAGATTTAGATTTTTTATCTCAAAACGAGATTCTTTTGACAGCACATAATGCCGGAAAAATATTATTATATAATATTTTGAATGAATCATACGAAGTATGGTTCGATATAACTTCTTTAGTTCTTGTAAATGGAACTCAAGAAACTGGAATTCATAACATAGAATATTCAAGTAAAAACGCTGAACTTTTTGTTTCATACACTAGTAAACAAAACAGATTTATTGTTTCTAAATTTAATATTAATAATATGAATCCGGACATAACCTCAGAACTTAAATTGATTGATGAAAACCATCTTTCATCATCACACTACTGCGGAGCACTTGTTCTAGATGATGAAAAAGATAGATTATTTGGCTGCCTTGGGGACAGCCAGCTTGACCAATTATCACTAGTCAATTGGAATTTACATGGATCAATATTTTCAATAAATACTGTTGACGGAAGCCCACACAAATTAAATCCTACTGCTAATTCTGAAAAAGAATTTAGTACAGATGCTGTAATGAATAGAGGTTCTTTTGAAGCAGACAAACGAATTATCGCAACTGGATTTAGAAATCCTTGGAATTTTTCGATATCAAATAATGGAAATTTTTTGGTTGTTCCTGATGTTGGGTGGTCTTATTATGAAGAACTTAATACGATCAATTTACAAGATAATAACTCAAAATTTTATGGTTGGCCTTTAGTTGAAGGTCCTTATTTTAGAAAACATTTTGCTAGACAACTATTAAAAGCCCCAATAACTAACTTTTTTACTACTGAAAAGGATATTGCAACTGATATAGCTTTTAACAACTCTGTTCCACCTGTCATTTATTATTACCATGATGACAACGCTGCTTCAATAATTGGAGGTCAGTTTTTTAAAACGAGTAATTCTTTGAATGAATACTATATTTTTACTGACATGTTTACAGGTTACTTTACACTTGTTAAATTTGATGAACAGGGTAATGTCACCTCCCATTTTCACCTAACTAAAGAGATTGATAATGAAGCTCCTATAATTTCTCTTGAGAATGACTTCGATGGGAATATTCTAGCAATCCTTGCTGATGGATCAGTTTACAAATTAGAAATTGATTTGGAATAATTACTATCTTTTAATTTGCAAAATTTTATATTTCAATGCTTCAGAAATAAAATCAAAGATTTTGGTTTCTTCTTTTAATATGTTCGAGTTTGGTATCGGATAACTTTGATTTAATAAATTTTCAATCATTAAATTAGTTTCATTGAAATCGAAATTGTAATCTTTTGTTAATTCAAGGATATTCATTTTTAATTCCTCTTCAGAATTAGGAGTGAAGACCATATTGTTATATCTATAGTAACTTTCTCCAAGAACTATTATTTTTTTACCACAAAACAGCGCTTCTATTCCGGAAGTGGAGTTAATTGTGATTAAGCCCTTACTTTTCTTTATAATCTCTCTAATTGGAAAATTAGGGTCTATAAATACCAAATTATTGTAATTCTTTTTTAATTGTTTAATTTTTTTATAGCTAAGCATACCGGGGTTTACTGGGTGCTCTTTTATAACTAATGTAAAATTAATTGGCAAGTTTTTTAATATTAAATCAATATTTTTATATGTATCTACAAAATTAGAACCTCTTACAAGTAGTTGTTCATCATAAGGTTGATTAAGAGGATATAAAATAAAATTATCTTTTATATCACTAATGCTTGTATAAAACTTTCTATTTCTTAAAGAGTTTATATAAGAATTTAACCTCAGCCACGAAATATAATCTCGTTGAATTAAAAATTTTATGATATTTTTTAATATATTTAGAAATTTTGTAGGTGTGTAGTTTTGACTTTGTGCCATAGCTCGTGATGCTAGATTATAATTTTCTTTAAGCATTGATTCTTTAAGATTATTTATATGATGATTTAAAGATTGTTTATCCCAATTAAAGTCAAATTCTGACTTGTAATTAATATCCCAATAAAGATCTGCACAAAACCATAGTCTATATGACTCATTTCTAGGATTTAAATAATCACTATATAGTAGCTTATAAGCTAATTTATTATTCTCTACTGAAACCAAATGTGGAATCGTCCAAATCATATGTGCTGCTGCACCTGAAAACATGAGGTCAAAGTTATTATTATTTATTATTGATCTTGATGCCAGTATGAAATTTTTTTGGTCATTAGCATTTATACTTTTTTTCTTCATCACAAATGATGGGTCGGCTTTATAAATTTCTTTGTTTTTCCAAATTTTTTCATCTAGTGTAATCTTTTGATTTAAGTCAATTTTTAATATTTCTTGAGATATTGATATATTTCTATAAATAGTCTTGACTGGATTTTCTGAAATTAAATAGAATTCAAACTTCTCATTGTCAAGATCCATAATTTTGATTACATTTTCAATAGTATTGCTATATTCTTGGTCTCTCACACAGAATGCGATTTTAAATTTATTCATATAAATATCTATACCATCATTAATTTCATCTAATACTATATAATTTAAATATATATTATGAATTTAAAATTTCTACTCAAAAAAGCTTTTCCTATATTAAGGGGGATGAGATTACAGGTTTTTAGTTCCCTAATACTTTCACTCTTAGGTGCTATTTCAGGAGGGTTGAGTATAGGTTTAATTATCCCATTAATTGACGATAATTCAGAAGAGATTTTTGAGGAACTTGGTATCGATTTTTTTAGCTCATTAGTTTCAAATGATTTTATATCTAGCGAAAAAGATCGTATACGTTATTTAGCATTTTTAATTATAGTTTTTGCTTTAGTTGAAGCCTTGATGACAGTTCTCTCAGCTTTTATATCCGTTAGATTAAGTTCTAAGATAGTGTCTATACTGCAATCCAAGTTGCTTAATAAGCATTATCAATTAGATCAAAAATATGCAAATGAAATTGATACGGGTTACTTTTTTTCACTCATAAGTTCCAATAGCTTAAATATAGGTTCTCTTGTCGGAATAATGTTGAATGGAGTAAAAAATATATTTATTGTAATAATTTATTCTTACGCTCTTCTTAAAGTTTCCTTGCTCATGACAATAAGTGCTTTTTTTCTTCTCGCCGTATTTTCAACACTAGTAAAAGCATATTTTGGCAGCAAATTAAAAACTCAGTCTGAAGTTGCGCTAAATAGTTTGGAAACATTGAATGGATCATTAATTGAAAATATAAAAAATATAAAATTTATTAAATCTAGCGGACGTTGGGAAGATTTTGAGAATAGGGTTAAGTCATTAGTGGACGACTATCAAGATCAATGGGTTAAAAGAAGTAATATTAATGCACTTTCAGTCCCAGTTTTTAATTCAATAAACTCGATATCAATAGCATTTTTATTAATTGCAGGTACCTACATTATCAACCAGCCACTGGAAGATTGGATTCCATTAATGGTTCCTTTTGTAATAATTATATTCAGGCTTATATCTCCAATTAATTCATTAAATTCTATAAGAATAAGGATTGAAGGTGTATATCCAGATTTAATAAAAGTTCTTGAATTTTTAGATACTAGCAAATTAAAGAATTATGAAATTGGTAAAGAAGAATTCAGTAAATTAGAAACCAACATCATTATCAAGAATTTAAAGTTTTCTTATCAAGAGCAGGAGCCTTCAATAATTAATAACTTGAGTTTAGAAATAGAGAAAAAAAGAATTACGGCACTTGTAGGACCTTCTGGTGGAGGAAAAACTACTCTTGTCGATTTGCTATTAAAGCTTTACGACTACGAGTCTGGCCATATCGAAATCAATAATTCGCAACTCAAAGATATCCACACCCCTTCCTGGCAGCAAAAAATTGCTTATGTTAGCCAAGATCCTATTCTTTTTAACACTTCAATAATTAATAATTTGAAGTGGTTTAGTCCAGATTCATCTAAAAAAGAAATTATTGATTCTCTTAAAAAAGCTCAGATATGGGATATGGTGAAAAATCTAGAAGATGGTCTTGATTTTATTATTAAAGACAATGGTTCTGAATTCTCTGGGGGACAGAAACAAAGACTATCCATTGCCAGAGCCTTATTAATAGATGCCGAAGTGTTAATTTTTGATGAGGCGACAAGTCAAATTGATATTGGTGCTGAAATTGAAATTTATAAAATTTTGTCAACATTAAAAAAGAATCTTACTGTAATTGTTATTGCCCACAGATTAAGTGCACTTGAAGATGTCGATAAAATTATGATTATTGAAAAAGGTCAACTTACAAATTCTGGAAGTCATGTTGATTTAATGAAATATTCAAACTTTTATTCAGATTCAATAAATAAGTTAACCTAAAATTATTTCAATACACTTCTCACTAGAAGTGAAACTAAAATCTGTAATATTTTTAGAAACTATTTTTCGTCTAATAGATTTTTCGGATTCAGAGAGTGAAAATTCTGAATTTATATATCTTTCTAACATTTCCTCAAAATCATCTTTTTGAGAACATACAATATATTTTTTTGGATCAAGTTCAGGACCTACTATTAGATTTTGATTGTCACCATTAGATACATTCCATGAAGGATATATAAAAAAACTATCTAAAAAAAGAGTTTCTATAACTGAAGTTGTATTGGTTCCAATTATAATTTTTGAATTTTGGATAATTTTTGAAAATTTATAATTATGTGAGATAAATAAATTATTTTTTTCTTTTATTATTTTTTTTGAAATCAATCTACCTTTATCACTTTTTGTCTTTGTTTTTACTAAAAATTTAAATTTAGGATATTTTTCGGATAATGAATTAAAAATCTCTAGAGCCTCGTCAGATGTGGTAGTTAATTTATAACTCGGCAAAGAGAAATCAAAAAAAGTAATTAAATTAGCAGACTTTTTTTTTCTGTATTTCTCATAAGCATCAATCCTAGGTATGCCCACTGAATATACGGAAGATTTATCTATAAATTGAGTACTGTCAAATACCCTAAGCGCATTTTCACCAAAAACAAAAATTTTATCTATAGTTAATTTTTCAAAAGCAGTTGAGCTGTAATACTTGCGGAGTAGGTTTAGTTGATTTGGACTGCCTATGCTTTCCCTGTATAGCACACAAACACTTATATTGTTTTTAGACAAAACTTTTGTGAACTCTTGCACCTCCCAGTAGTCAACATTTGAAAGAAGAGTAGTGTGGATATTAAATCTATAAAGATATTTTTCATAAACATATATATAGTAATCCTGTAATTCTTGCTTTTCAGCTTTTAGAACTTCAACTTGATTTTCAAAATTTACAATATTGTCATGATTTTTGCCATGAATTACACCAATAGTTTCATTCCAATGCTTAATATCTGAATTATTTCTAAAATGGTAACTACTTTGAAATTGAAATTCATTTGATATAAATATATCACCTAAAAAATAAAATAATTTTCTTGATATAACTATTAATTTCACATTTTTGTTTTTTCGCAATTCTACCGCATCAAGATTAAATCTTGGCCTATCTATACCAATTATTAGAGGTTTTCCCATCTTGAAAATAAATTGGGGGAAGTTTTTTATAAAAATATAAAAAAATACAATATTAAAAAGAACCCTGTCTTTTTTTTGAATTATTAAGTATCTAAGAACATTCTTAATTTTTCTTTTCATTGTACAATATTATATTGGACATAATAATTTTAATTAGTATTAATTTGTTCAATCAATAAGGTATGAGTATCAAAAAAAAATTATTGCATCATTTAATCAGTAAATCTATTAAGAAAGAGCGTTATAATTTTTTGATTTATTTCATTTGCATTTATATTCTCTTTTATAACAAAAAGAGTAGAACTACTAATAAAACTGTTGGCTTAGCGTTTGAAAAACCAAGATTTGATTTAGATATAAACGCTCTATCAATTTATTCTGACTTAGAAATATTAAAAATTCCATTAAACCTCTCCACATCTATTGGAAGTTATTTTTTGCCCAAAGAATTACAAAGTCAAAAAAACTACCACATAGAACTAGATATGGAGTATGAATCATCAAAGAAGATCTATTTTGATTTTTTAGAAAACATCTTAGTTAAATTTTGTAAAATATTAAATATTAAATTTTTGATTGTAGGAAATTTTGATTACTGGGAACACCAAGAATGGTCTAGAGTACTTGCCAAATTCGAAATCCCTACAGTTTGTATTTATCGAGAAAGCTACTCTTGGAATTCTAAGATCTTATGGAGAAAAAATCTTTATAAATATTACACCAAAAAGCTTCCTCCAATAGAAATTTGTGTTTTTGGAGAACAAGCCAAAACTTGGATGAAAACATTACCTATTTTAGATGCACATAATATACATGTTACAGGTTCTCCCAGAACAGATTTTTATCCTGAATATAACCATAAAATTTTAAATACTAAGAAGGATTTTGTTGTTTTATTTGATTATTTTAGTCAGAATTATGGAAGTGTTGAAAGTTGTGGTCATCACAAGTTTATATTCATGAATTTGATGGAAAAAAAATGTCAAATTTGTAATTTAGTATACAGCGACATCAGTGGTGAAGTTATCAGTAAGTTTATAAATATTTCTCAAAATCAAGATTTCAATCATTATAAATTTATTATTAAGACCAAGAATAAATCTTATACCACTTTTTTAAAAGACACCTTTGCTAAGGAGTTGGAAAATACAGTAAACATGTCAATAACAGATGAGGTCAGTTTTTCTGATATATTATCTAGGTCAAAAATAATTATTGGAAACATTCGTTCAACAGCTGTTGTAGAATCTTTTATTTCTAATGCAAGAATTGTGTTGCCTTTATGGGACAATCAGAAAAATAGTATGATTGACAATAAATCTAATTTAGAATCGCTAGGAATTAAAAAAATAGTAAATTCTAAAAATTTTGAAAAATATGTCTCGGACAGTATCAAAACTAAAGAGAATATATCTCAAGAAGCTATTAAGGAACGCATGGAAATTATTGAAGATGGTATTTACAAAATCGACGGTTTATCATCTAAGCGTGTTCAAAATATTGTAGAATCATTAATAAAATGAAAAAAATTACTATTATTCCAGCTCGTTCTGGAAGCAAGGGAGTGCCAAATAAAAATATTCTGAAACTTGGAGGAGTTCCAATGTTTGCCTGGTCAATAATTCATGCAAAATACTATTCATGTAAAAATGATAAGATTTATGTATCTTCCGATTCAGAAGAATATTTAGAAATTGCAATTAAATTTGGAGCAATTCCTCATAAAAGATCTCCTTCTTTAGCTAAAGACTCAACTAAAACCGAACCTGTAATGGAAGAGGTTTTATCCACACTAGAAATTGATGATGAAGATTTAATAATATTGTTGCAGCCAACAAGTCCGATTAGAAAAAAAGAAACATTGGATAAATTGATTAGTGCTTTTGATGATCAAGAATGTGATTCTGCAATTACACTTTCAAGGTTTCATGGGTTTTTATGGGAAGATCAAAATAAATATAAAAAACCCCTATATAACGAACGCCTAAGAAGACAAGATATGGAACCAAGATATACTGAAACTGGTTCAGTTTACATAACAAAAGCTAAGCAATATAAAGAAACCTCTAATCGCATATCTGGAAATATTAAAGGAATTCAAGTAACGTTTGAAGAGTCTTTGGAAGTTGACACTATTGAAGAATTTGAAGTAATAAAAGCATATCTTGAAAATCATGCTATTGATTGGGATATTGAAAAATGAAAACCTACTGTATTGATATAGATGGAACGATTTGCACCATTTCCATAAATGACTACTCTGCTGCAGAACCTTACTTTGATAGAATTGAACAACTGAATTCGTTATACGATGAGGGGAATAGGTTAATTTACTTTACTGCTAGAGGATCTTTGAGTGGCCAAAATCACAAAGAGTTAACAAGAAAACAACTTAAAAAATGGGGAGTCAAATATCATGAAATATTATTTGGTAAACCTGCAGCTGATTATTATATAGATGATAAAGCAAAAGATATTTTTTTATGGTTTGAAAATTGAATAACTACTTATCATCCAAAAAAGAGTTGATAGTCTTAGAAGTAGCCAACAATCACCAAGGCGACTTTGAACATGCACTAAAAATAATTGATACTTACTCTGAAATTACTTCTGGTTATCGGGAGATATTTAACTTTGCAATAAAATTTCAATATAGAAATCTCAATACATTTATCCATCCTGATTTCAAAGATTCTGACCTAAAGTTTGTAAAAAGGTTTTTGAGTACTGAATTAACTGAGTCAGAATTTATTAATCTTAAAGAACATTCTGAAAAAAAAGGATTTATATCTATGTGTACTCCATTTGATGAAGATTCTGTGGAAAAAGTAGTCCAACATGGATATGGAATATTAAAAATAGCAAGTGCTTCGCTAGATGACTGGCCTCTTTTAGAAGCAATTTCGAAACATAAAAATATAGAAGTAATCGCCTCTGTGGGTGGATCTTCTCTAGAAAAAATTAAAAGATTTTATTCTTTTATGAAAAATCAACAAATTCCTTTTGGTTTAAATTATTGTGTAAGCTTATATCCTTCAATGCAAGAGCAATTAAATTTATCTTTTATACATGAGTTAAAAAATCATTTTAAGGATATAAAAATTGGTTTTTCAACACATGAGGGTCCTAATTCATTTGAAACTGCGGGTTACGCATTACATGCAGGTGCTAGTATTTTTGAAAAACATGTTGCTCTGGAAAATACTGAGAAAAAATACTATCAGAATGATTACTCAGTGTATCCTTCCCAATTAAATTCTTGGTTAGATAAACTTAGTGAAGCAAAAATTATTTATGGCAATCCAGAATCAAGAGATAAAATTGTTTTACTTGAACTCGCAGCTCTTAGGGGGTTAAAAAGAGGTGTTTTTGCCTCCACAGAAATTGATGTTAATTCTGAGGTCAATACTTCTAATACATTCTTTGCAATTCCTGCAGAAGAAAACCAACTGTTGTCTAATGATTTATCAAAATTTAATCAAATAAACATTAAAAATAAAACATCTGGTAACGCAGCAATAAATTATGACCATGTAACCATTGTTAACGAGAGAAATTTTATTGAAAAAATTAGGGATGAAGTAAAACTAGATTTAGAAAATAATAATATTACAACCCCCAAAGGAGTTGATCTTGAAATTTCTCACCACTATGGAGTTGATTCATTTTATAAGTTTGGAACCTGTATGTGTACTCTTGTAAACAAGGACTACTGTAAGAAAATACTGTATCAATTTCCAGGTCAAACAAATCCAGAACATTTTCACAAAATTAAAGAAGAAACCTTCATCTTGCTGGAAGGAGACTTAAGAGTAATTATTGATGGAAAAATAACAGAAATGAGAAAAGGAGATATCCTAACAATAGAAAGACTTAGTAAGCATTCTTTTTATTCTCATAAGGGTGCAATATTTGAAGAAATATCAACTGAACACATGTCAAATGACTCTTTTTATACTGATGAAAAAATAACAAATAACAAAAATAGAAAATCCAAGATACTTTTAAACTAAGTTGCAAAAAAAGTATATTCCTTTTTAATTGATAATGCTAGCCTAAGTTGTAATGCGTAATGAAATTGTATTAAATAAGACTAAGGTTGGTGAAAATCATCCTGTGTATATAATTGCTGAATTGTCAGGTAATCATGGAGGTGATTATAACAAGGCAATAGAAATAATTAATAAAGCAAAAGAAGCTGGAGCTAACGCAATAAAACTACAAACATACACGGCTGATACTATAACTCTAAAATCAAAAAAAGAAGATTTTATTCTTCCAAAAGACAGTCCTTGGGAAGATAGTAAAACTCTTTATCAACTTTATTCGGAAGCATTTACTCCTTGGGAGTGGCATCAAGGTTTATTTAAAGAAGCAAACAATATTAATCTAGATATTTTCTCATCACCGTTTGACGAAACTGCAGTAGATTTTCTTGAAAATTTAAATACACCATTTTATAAAATTGCTTCGCCAGAAATATTCGATGTTGGATTAATAAGAAAAGTAGCAAAAACTAAAAAGCCTGTTATTTTATCAACAGGAATGGCGAACAAAGACGATTTAGAGCTAGCCATAACAACACTTCGTCAAAATGGATGCGATGATATTATAGTTCTAAAGTGCAATACAGCCTACCCCGCACCTTTTTCCGACATTAACTTGAAAACAATGAGCGACTACTTATCATCATTTAAAGTCCTAGGAGGAGTTTCTGATCATACTTTAGGTATTGAGGTTCCACTGGCTGCAACTGCATTAGGTGCTTCAGTTATTGAAAAACATTTTGTGCTGAGTGGTGATGAAACAGTAGACAGTTTTTTTTCATTAAATGAAGCTAGCTTCAAAGATATGATAAATAAAATCAGAAATATTGAGTTAGCTGTTGGTAAAGTAAATTATGAAGTTTCAAATGAGTCTAAAAAAAATTCCTGGGCAAGAAGGTCCCTTTATTTCTATAAAAATGTTAAAAAAGGTGAAAAAATTAAAAATACCTATAAGTCTGTAAGACCTGGATACGGCCTTCATCCAAAGTATTACGAACAAATAGTAGATTATGTTGCAAGTAAAGATATTGAGATAGGCGATAGGGTTGACTGGGAGTCGATTCAAAAAGATAAAAATTGAAAACTGACGTTACACTAATTCAAGCTAGGAGCAGTTCAACAAGACTGCCCAATAAAGTTTCCAAAACTATCATGGGCGAGACTCTCATTGAAAGAATTTATAAAATTTCAAATATGTCTAAAAATAGCTCAGAAAGTGTAGTTTTAACCTCAGAATCAAATTCTGATGAAAATTTATGTTCTATGATGAATAAGCTATCAATAAATTATTTTAGAGCAGATTTAGACAACGTTTTTATTAGATACAAGAAGTATTTAATAAAAAATAAATTTACAAATGGTTTTTTTGTTAGATTAACAGCAGACTGCCCTCTGCTTGATTACGATATAATTGATCAGACAATTGAAGAACATATTGCAAGCAATAATGATTACACAACAACTGATCATGGAGGTTCTTTTCCGTTGGGGCAATCTGTTGAAGTTGTCAATGTCGATAAATTTTTAAGTATCAATGAAAATCAATTGGATAGCTTGGATAAAGAACATGTAACTAGGTACATCTGGAAGAGACCTAAATTATTTAAATGCGGAAAAGTTACTTATGTTAATAAGACGGATTTAAATACAAGCAATGTGCGACTAACAGTTGATGAAGAAGAAGACTTTACATTGATTGAACTTATAATTAAAAATTTGAAATATAGGGATGACAAATTTCCCAATTTAGAAGATATATTAAATTTTTTAAATAAAAATAAGAAGCTATTAGAAATTAATATGCAAGTTGAACAGGTATCTGTCGATTGATTTATTGGAAATTATTCATTGAAAGAATAAAATTTTCTTTCTTAAGGGACTATTACTATTTGTTCATATTTTACTTTTCAAAAATAAGTAATAATTTAATTAAAAAAAGGTTTCTATGGAATATAAAATTTAAAAAAGTAGAAAAAAAAGAGCCTAAAGGCAAAACATTGCTTTTTTTCCCTTCAATGTCAATGGGTAAAAGTTCATTTTTGGATATAGGAATCCGTAGTTTTATAGAATCTTCTAAAAAAGAAAATATTGAAATTGATTTACTACAGTGCTTTGGAGGTCTAGATTTATGCCATCTTGGTGGAAGCCCCTTTTCAGCAAAAACGGCTATGCCATGTAAAAGTTGTAAGTTAATTAATAGTGAAATATATTCAGACTTAAATATTATAAAATTTCCTGAAATACAAATTAATAGGAAAGACTCATTGGATTCTTTAACATTAAATGAATTAATGAGCTTTAAATACAAGAATATCGAAATCGGAAATTTGTTAACTTCAACAATAATTTGGATTAGGCGCACTTCAATAATTGACGACAGCTTCAAGCCATACTTTATAAAGGGTATAGATTCTTCAATGAAATTAATTAATTTTTTGGAAAGTTTTGATTTAGAAAGCTATGATTCAGTTTTAGTTTTTAATGGATTAAGCTATCCCGAGTCCATTCTCTATAAAATATGTAAAAATAAAAAAATTAAAGTCGCTACATTTGAAGGTGGTCTAGATGAGAGTAGTGCTTATTCCATTGAGTATAATTATGGATATACTCCTCAACATTTTTTTAACTTCAGAGATATAAGAAAGAATAACTCTGGAGAAAAGAGAACTAAAAAGAATTTTCCAACTGCTAAATTAGATAATTTAAATTTGTACAAAAATATTGAAGATAAAAAAATTATTTCTATTTTTGGTAATGTTAGTTGGGATACTTCTCAATTTATCAGCAATGATCTATATAAAAATATGTTTCAATGGCTTGAGAGCTTAATCCCAATAATTCACAAACATAAAGAATACTATTTTATCTTCAGACCACATCCTGGTGAGTCGAGAAAAGTCAAAAATACCTGGTATGGCCTAGAAAATTGGTACTCAGAATACCTAGAAAAAACTCCAAACACTCTATGCATAGGTCGGGATGAAGTATTTGATTCTTACGATTTGATTTATAGAAGTAGCTTAGTATTAGTTTATAATTCAACAATTGGAATAGAGGCCGTCTCAAGGGGAAGAAAAACCCTCACTGCGGCTAAATCTCACTATTCAAATATTGGATTTATTAAAAATTTAAAGAATACAGAATCTTATCTTCTTGAAATCGAAAAAATCCTTATGCAAAAAGATTTTTCAGTCAACAAGGAAGACATACAACTTGCAAATAAATATTTGCATGCGTTAAGAAATAATGTTTCTTACAATCTAGATAATTTTGTTCAGAGTGATAAAAACCAAAAAATATCAGTGAAAAATATTGAGTTGCTTGGTGAAGATTTAGAAATCAGAAATCTAGTGAATAGTTTGCAAAAAGAAGTCAGCTTAGAAAGATTTTTTAATAAACCATGAAAAAGTTAAAGAATATTCTTGTTACACAAAAATTGGACGGAGACACGCTTAATGATGTAGCAAGATTTATTTGGAGATTGAGAAATGAAGAGAGTGCTAGATTGGTGTCTAGAAATGCTTCGATTATTTCACTTGAAGACCATCTTGTTTGGTTTAATAAAAAAATTAATGATGCTGGGTGTTATTTGTATGTTTTTCAACTTGGAAATAATATGGTTTCAATGGTTCGACTTGATTTTATAAAAGAAAAAAGAGTTTATGAGATAAGTGTTATTGTGAAATCAGACTTTCGAGGAAAAGGGATATCTTCGCAGAGCATTAAACAGATACTAACACTGCATAATGAACTACCCATACATGCAGAAATTAAAAAAAATAATAATGTGAGTCAACGTCTTTTTGAAAATTTAGGGTTTATAAAAATTGCTCAAAAAGATGAATTTTTAGAATACAAGCTTATATAAAAATATTTATTTACTAAGAACTACAATAACAAAACTTAAAACAGAAACGTTATTACTGAATTGAAATATTACTTGTGTTTAAAAAACATATTTTATAAGATTGAAAAATATTACATTTTTAGATCTTTAATTATATTTTCAATTGAACTATCTTGAAAAAATCTTCTGATGTGTCTTTGATCTTCAGTAGAAAGACTGATTCTTTTTTCTTTGTCTAAAAAATTTTTGAACTTAATTTTGAACTCATCTATATCAACACAAAACCCATTTAGCGTTGTGTACATTTGTTTTGACTTTAGATCTTGCTTCATGAACTCCTGAGTTAAAACTTGTGGATAGAGAATTGTTGGTTTGTTAAATAAAATAGAAACTAAATTGACACTAGTATGCATTCCAATTACAAAATCTATGTCTTTAAATGAATTATAAATAGATGTTCTCAAAAAACTATAATTTTCAATTCCAACTTTTTTTAATATTTTATTAAAACTCTTAAAATTTACATAATAATGAGGCTTAATCAAAAATCTAAATTCATATTCTGGGTAATTTGAAATACAGTCTTTTAAATTTTTAAAAAAATCATAGACATCTTGATAAATATATTTTCCCGTTCCCTGCCCTAATTTTCTACTAGAACCAAAATGCCTCACATTTAAAAGAACATTCAATGTTTTCTTAATTTTGCTAGAAGAATTATCTGAATAAAGATCAATATAAATATTGTCAACACCTGGGTACCCGACAGTTTTGTAAGTAATATCTGATAATTGATTTATGACATATTTTTGTTCCCTAGCCATCCAGTATTCATAATTTGAAGGAAACTTTTTAATAGGTCTCTGGTTCTCTTTATATTTACCAAAAGGAGTTATTGGTCCCCACTGCACTCCTTCAATCGTATATAAACTTACAGGAACACCAATAGTTTTTAATGAATAATGCTCTACCCATTCAAAAATTTTATTATTTATTTTTCCATTATCTAAATCATTACGAGTATCAATCATGACATAGTCTGGCAGGCCATTGAAAAATTTCTCAAAATACTTAACTGGGTTTGAATAGTAACTTATGAAGTATTTAAGAAATTTTCTTAAGATTTTTTCTAAGGGGTTATTGATATTATCTCTATTTTTCTTGCATATGTTTTTTATGATTTTTGAAATAGACGGTGATAGGAATAAAGTATCTACAGATGTTACAAATGAAATTTCTTTGTTCTTTTTAAGCAATTCTTCAGGTTCATGATCAAACCAATTTGAGTATGATGGTTTTGTGGTAAATATTAAAATTTTATTTTTTTCACTATCTACGAAGTCAAATATTGGTAATGTAAAATCTAAACTTGGGCTCTCTTCTATAATTTGTAACACTTTCATTTAAACCTATTTTGATTTTACCTTATTGGCCTTCTACATTCTCAAATATAATAAAGGCTCTCTTAGCTTCCTAATGAGTAATACACCTATATCAAGAATAATATTTAAGTTATAATCTAAAGTAACTTATTCAAGTTTACATAATCCTTTGGTGAACATTTCTGAAATTACATTAATCTGTGGTGAAATTCCAATTGACTTTAATAAAGAAGTAATAACTGGTTCGAATTATATATTTAATATTGATCCAAATTTTGCACCCACAACAAACACAAGCACTTGCGCCCATTGAATCTGCAACACAATCACTTAGAGTTTCGTATTGCTTGCAATCCTCACAGAATATAAATCCTTGAATACGAAACTGTGATACAATATCAATTATAAACCACCTTTAAGTCTCCCTCTAAAAGAAGAAACATTTATTCTTTTAGAGGGAGACTTAAGTGTGAATGTTAATGGAGTTGAAAATAAAATGAGAAAAGGTGATATCTTAATGATCAATATGGGAGATTTACACTCATTTACAACAAATACTGGTGCTATTTTTGAAGAAATCTCAACAGAACATATCTCTGATGATTCTTATTACACAGACTCCTTAATAAATAAAAATCAAAATATTAAAATCTAAAATTTCATGAAATTGATTTATTTAAATTTATATAAAGTTATTAATAAAATAGCTTCATCATTATATTCTTATCTAAATAATCCAAAAAGAGTAACAAAAGAAATATTAAGTTACAAAATTCAAAATATTAAATTTATGTATTCTTCAATTCCGAAATTTATTAATTTTGTTTATATATTTAATGAAATGAAAATTAATAACATCAAAGGTTCGATAGTTGAGGTTGGAACAGGAAGTGGACTCTCTCTTTCTCAAATTGTTTCATTACGAAACCTCTATTTTGAGGAAAAAAATATATATTCTTTTGATACTTTTGAAAATACACATTCAAATAATCCTATGCGTAAAGCTAGTCAGCTCGATGACTTATGTATCCCAAATTTAATAAATGCAGGAATAGAAAATCCAAAAGAAGAAATTATTTTTGTAGTAGGTGATGTTAAAGATACACTCAAAGAATTCAATAAAGAGATTGCTTTTTTACATATAGATGTTGACCTGCCAGAGGTTTACGAAATAGTTTTAAAAGGGCTCTGGAATAATCTGGGTACAAATTCAATTATTGTTTTTGATGAGTATGACAAAAAAGAAGATATAAAAAAATTTGGTAATATGAAATTAGTCATAGATGATTTTCTATCTGACAAAAATTTTGAAAATATAGAAGATAATAATATTAATAGATATTGTATAAAAAAATTATGATACTTCTTTAGTTAATGTTAAGTTAGTTATTTTTATTATTTTTTAAGACATCTAGAGAATATCATTTAGAAAAAATCGTTGATGATTAATACACTTGTTAATACACCTGTGAACGATAACTAAACAGTATTGTAAATTACTGAAATAAAGAGATTAGACCTAAAATATTTCTTTATGAATGTAGAAAAATACTTATTGGTGCAGTTATTGTTTTAATATCTTGCTTTGTTATTAATATTTCTTTTGCATTGATATCAATACCTTTTGTACTACTGCTCTCGCTATTTTAAACAATTTGTTCTCTTTAAATATTTATGTGTGACATATAAATATAGAGGGGTCAATATTGATATATCCATTACTTTTATGCAGAGTTGCCTTACATTTCTTGAGGGGTAACACATAATAGTTTTTTTAAAGTATAAATATATAACAATTAGGTAATGTTATAGTGTGAATTTAATCTTTAAATTAATAAATATTTCAGATATTAAAAGAATATCGTTTAGAGAAGACATAACTGGACTAAGAGCAATTGCGGTTTTAGCAGTTGTCTTTTATCACGCAGAGATAGAGTTGTTTAAAGGTGGCTGGTTGGGTGTTGATATTTTTTTTGTTATTTCTGGATATTTAATTTCCAACATTATTATCTCTGAACTTAATGAGGGAACTTTCACTTTTAAAAACTTTTACCTCAGAAGAGTGAGAAGAATTCTTCCAGCACTTTTTTCTATGTTGCTTTTAACTATTCCATTTAGTTACTTCTTACTAACACCGAAAGCTATAGAAGAATATGTCAATTCTATGATTGCCTCTATTTTCTTCTATGCAAATTACTATTTTCAGAATTTAGATTTTTATGTAGCAGAATCAACAAAAGTCATGCCTTTATTGCACACTTGGAGTTTAGCAATTGAAGAACAATATTATCTACTTTTTCCTTTATTTGCATTCACTACATATAAATATTATAAAAAATACTTTGCTTTTTTAATGGGATTTTTAACTATTGGATCAATTTACATTAATACATTAAGCCAAGATACTGAAAAGTTCTATAAAATTGAATTCAGAATTTGGGAATTACTAATAGGTGTCTTGGTGATGATCATAAGTAATAATTTCAAATTAAAACATTTGGAAAAAATAGGCATTCTGATGATTTTTATTCCCATATTTTATTTTGATGATTCATGGATTAATCAAATCGAACCAAAATTAATAGCCTTAACAGGAATATCTCTTGTCATTTTTTCGAATACTAAACTAACAGTTCTTACAAAAATTTTAACTTTAAAACCATTTACAATCATTGGACTTAGTAGTTACTCAATCTACTTGTTGCACCAACCATTTTTTTCATTTATGCGCATTTATTTAAGAGGTCGATTGTTAAATTTAGAATTCAAACACATATTTCTATCCATATTATTAGTCATAATTCTTGGATATATATCTTATTTATATATTGAAAAAAAATTTTTCCAAAAAGATAGTCTCAAATTTTTACTTGTACAATTTATTATTATTTTAGTTTTTTCTATTTTAGTACTAATAAATAATGGTTTTTCCTCCAGATACAATGATGGCTATTCTACTTTAGATAAATATTCTAGTGAATTTCAAAGAGGTGGGAAAGTAACCTCAGATTGTATTGTTGAATTAAATTTTAGTCATAAATTAGGATGTGGGCTCGACTATCCTCGTGAAAATAAAAATCTTATTTTAATTGGTGATTCACATCTCTTAACGATAGCTAAATCCTTAAAAGATGTGATTCCTGTCGAGGAATTTAATTTCTTTACAGTCATTGAACAGGGATGTCCTTTTGTAGTGCCTATTGAAAATAATCTTTCAAGAGCAAATTGTCCCAGCGAAAAAAAGGGGGAGGTCGTGGAAGATTTACTTTTGTCTGGTGATTCAATAATTATTTTTGGAGGAAGAATGCCCTGGTATTTTAATGGAAAAGCATTCGAAACTGACTTAGGAACAAGTGGTGATGATATAAATCCAGGAAATAATGATCTTCTGATTGGATTAAAAGAAAATATAGAATTTTTAAGTAAAAATTCCCAGTCACTTATTATTGTTTATCCTATACCAGAGCTGGGATACTATCCTCTGGAGGTTTATGTTAATGGTTATCTAAATATTAATGATGAAATAACCTACAATTACAACTACTGGAAAGAATACTCGAACGAAGTTAATTCACTTTTAGATAATATTTCTTTACCTAATATTGAAAGAATAAAATCTGATCAATATTTCTGTGATTCTTATTTTTCTAACAGTTGCACCTCATCATACAATGGAGAATTTTTTTATTGGGATGATGACCATTTAACACTAGATGGTGCATCACTTTTAGTAACCAACATATTCGATTTAATTTATGATTATTAATAATAATTACCTAGACATTGAGCTGTTCATAGATTGGTACATAGTTTGGGTAGGGATACCGGAAAACCCTAGTGGCCAGAGGCAGAATCGAACTGCCGACCCCTTGTTTTTCAGATAAGGGCTAACCTTTTGACCTTAGCTAAGTATAACTTATTTAAGTTGATTTTACGCTCG
>Ga0181585_10001554_pt1 | contig 20200 bp, 18 predicted proteins | sample 071ome_29_FD_132469 | JGI IMG/M metagenome (GOLD analysis project Ga0181585, IMG submission 132469) | Coastal salt marsh microbial communities from the Groves Creek Marsh, Skidaway Island, Georgia - 071407BT metaG (megahit assembly) | ecosystem: Environmental > Aquatic > Marine > Intertidal...
ATAAATTCTTTTTTAGTTAGCTTATATTCTTTTACCAACTTGGTAATCATCTTACCATATTCTGCGGGATCTACCTCAGTATCATCATCGTAAGGCACACCTAAACCACCACCTAGGTCAATAGTAGAAATTTCTGCTCCTTTACCTTCTAATTCGATAACAAACTCGAACACTCTTCTAAAAGCTGTTTCAAAAGCACTGATATCCAGAATTTGTGAACCTATATGAACTGAAAGACCTCTAAAATCGATATTCTCAGACTTGCAAGCAAGCTTCACTGCTTTCTCTGCTACTTCTATATCGATACCAAATTTATCACCTTTCTTACCAGTAGAGATTTTCTTATTTCCACCAGCACCTACATTAGGGTTAATTCTAATTGCTAGAGGCGCAACTGTGTGCGTTGCTTTAGCAATTGCGTTAATTTCTCTGATCTCTTCTAAAGATTCAGCGTTAAATTGGTGAATTTCTTCTTGTAAGCCATAAGCTATTTCATCATCACTTTTACCAACACCTGAAAAGACGATTTTATCATGAGGCACGCCTGCAGTTAAAGCCCTGTAGATCTCACCTTGTGAAACTACATCAGCACCAGCCCCCTGATTCGCCAACAAATTTAAGATCGAAATATTGCTATTTGCCTTAGTTGCAAAGCAGATTAATTTATTAGGTAATTTTAAAGCCTTATTCATTACCTCATAATGCCTTTTTAAGGTAGCGCTAGAATAAAGATAAAATGGAGTCCCTACTTCTGCTACGATGTCTTCCACCAAAACATCTTCTGCGTATAATTTACCCTTCTTATATTTAAAGTGATCCATTACTAGCCTCTTTTTTTGCTAAATTACTATCTTCCGGTAGATATAATTTTCCCTTCTTACCACATGAAGAAATAATTACAGATAATATTATAATTCCTAGAACTTTATGCATATTTCTTTGCCGCACTCTTTATAGCTTTTTTAACTTCGCTAGGTGCCGTACCGCCAAAAGAAGTACGAGACTTAACCGAATTTTCTACTGTAAGCACCGCAAAAATATCTTTCTTGATGCGCTTTTCTACCGATTGTAACTCAGCCAAACTAAGCTCACTTATATCACATTGCTTTTGCTCTGCTAGCTGCACTACTCTACCTGTTACATGATGTGCATCTCGAAATGGCATTTTTAGAGTTTTAACTAAATAATCAGCTAAATCGGTTGCAGTAATAAAACCTTTCTCCGTTGCCTTTTGCAAATTCGTCTTATTCACTTTTAGATCAGACACCATGCCAATCATTGCCTTTAAGGCTACAATTACCGTATCATAACTATCAAAAACCGGCTCCTTATCTTCTTGCATATCTTTACTATAGGCTAAAGGTAAACCTTTCATAGTAGTAAGCAAAGTCATCAAATTACCATAAGCACGCCCGGTTTTACCGCGAACTAATTCAGCAGCATCAGGATTGCGCTTTTGCGGCATGATTGAGCTACCAGTTGTAAAGCTATCTGAAAGCTTAACGAAGGCAAAGCCTTGACTCATCCAAATTACCAATTCTTCTGCAAAACGACTCAAATGACTCACACAAATGCTTACATTACTCAAGAAATCTAATGCAAAATCACGATCAGATACGCTATCTAATGAGTTTGCAGTCGGCTCTTTAAAACCTAAAGCTTTTGCTGTTTTCTTACGATCAATCGGAAAAGAAGTTCCAGCAAGCGCCGCAGCTCCTAAAGGACATTGGTTAGCACGTAAATTAGCATCACTAAAACGTGACAAGTCACGACCTAGCATCTCCACATAAGCATGTAAATGATGTGCAAAAGTAACTGGCTGTGCAGCCTGTAGATGGGTATAACCAGGCATAATTGTTTCTAAATTTTTATCAGCAAGCTTTAGCATATTCTTAATTAGATCTTTTAATAAGCTAATTACTTGCTCATTTGCCTCTCTTACAAATAACTTAAAATCTGTGGCAACTTGATCATTACGTGAACGCGCCGTATGCAACTTGCCGGCTACATCACCGATAATTGTTTTTAAACGAGCTTCAATATTCATATGAATATCTTCTAGCTCAGGCTTAAATTTGAATTTACCCGCTTCAATTTCTTGTTCGATTTGTTTTAGACCTTTAACTATCTTTGCCACTTCAGTCTTATTTAATATTTTGGTAGCTCCTAACATTTCAACATGCGCTAGAGAGCCTGCGATATCTTGTTTATATAGTTTCTGATCAAAAGCAATTGAAGCATTGATGTCTTGCATTACTTGATCTGGTGCCTTGTTAAAATGCCCTCCCCACATTGGGTTAGCTTGGCTTTTTTTAGTCATTTTTTCCTTTAAAAATTATATTAAATAATTATATTTCTTAAAACCTTATTATATAAACATGCAAAAACAATCTTTTAATCTTTTAGCAATTGCAGTTACCGCACTTATTCTAGGAAGTATCGGGTTTTTACTTTATAACAAGTTTTTTAAAAAAATCGAGCTAGAAAACATACATGTTCCTCAGGCAGAAATTGGTAGAATTTCACCACCTGAAACTTTACCCGATTTTACCTTCTTAAATGAGCAAGGAGAAGAAGTGAATATCAGCAGCTTCAAAGGTAAGGTTTTAATTATTAATTTCTGGGCAACTTGGTGCCAACCCTGTGTAAAAGAGTTACCACAATTTGATCAAATGGTTGAGATATTTGGCGAAGAAAATATGCAAATTATTCCTATCTCTATAGATAGCGCTGTTGATATGGGAAAATTAAGAAAATTCTATGGCAAATATGATATTAACAACCTGAAACTCTATAAAGATAAAGATCTAAGTGCTTATGAGGCGGTAATGTCCTTTGGTGTACCTACAACAATTTTAGTGGATCGTGACTTTAAAGCACATCTCAAGGTTTCAGGATATTTAAATTGGCAGAATCCTGAAATTATGAACTTAATTAATAGTTTATAATGCAAATTCAAAAGCAAATTGAAACCAAATTAACAGCTCAGATCAATTGTAGTAATCTTGAAGTTATTAATGAATCCCATCTACATGCTGGTCATAATGATTTCGATGGTACAGGAGAAAGCCATTTTCGCATAAAAATAGCCTCCGGTGATTTTAAAGATCTAACACGCATCAAAATACACCGCAAAATTCATGAGATTTTAGCCGAAGAGCTAAAAACCATTCATGCTCTAGCAATAGTAATATTATAAGAATTATTGCTTATCTGAATCAGTTTTTATATAAGTGTAAAAAAAGATCTTGTATGAAAAAAGCATTCTCCCTTGTGGAACTCTCTATTGTAATGGTAATTATTGCATTGATAGTAGCAGCTATCTTTGGCAGCTCTAAATTGCAAGATAAGGCAAAATTGCAGGCTGTCATTGTTGAGATCAAAAATATTCAATCTGCTGTATATAATTTTCAGACTACTTATAAAGACTTGCCCGGTGATATGAAAGACGCTTATAATTATTGGGATTCTAAAGATTGTGGTTTTGCAGCCAATGTAAATGGCACTAGGCAAGAACGCTGCAATGGTGATGGCAATCAACAAATGGGTTGGGATGGGCAAAGTGGTCACTGTTTAGAAATGCATAATTTCTGGAACCATTTGCATTTTGCCGATTTACTTCCTGCTGTGCACTTAGATTGTTATGCTTATTATGAGTCTCGTAAATTAAAAGGCTTAACTATTGCCCCTTTTTACCTTAATCTCACAAGTAGCCCTGAATTTGGCAGATCTGCCAATGTCTACAGAATAGGTGCTCAGATACAATCAGAATTAGACTCAAATCCCAACCATACTTTTAAAAGTTACGGAAAATTCTTTACACCTAGGCAAGGAAAAGCAATCGATGAGAAAATAGATGATGGTATTGCTTATAGTGGATTGTTACAAGCAGCTAATGGTTACGACCAAGCTGGAACCCAAGGTAGTGGCTGCTCTTTTGATACCTTGAATACTACTAATAGCACAGATTACATCTTAACCAATACAACGAAAGAATGTTATCTCATGCTGCCGATCGAGATAGCACACTAAACCGCTATAGCATCATGCAATAGCACGCCTGAATAATCAGACATATACATGCGGTAGCTATTTAGCTTTTCTGGGTATTCTAGTCCCTTAATAATTGATAAAGACCTTAATATAGCAAAAAGATGAATATCCGCTTCACTTAAAGTACCGTTCACAGCACCATCATTCTCGATGATTTCATTAAGTTCTTTAAAAAGCTGGTTAACCTCTAACTTATATTCTTCTGCTCTAGCTCTTTGTTCAGGAAAATCTCCAATATAGATTTGTTTTCTCTTAATGAAATATTGCTTGGCTGACTCAGTAGCAAACTCTTCTAAATATTCACCTGCCTCTGCTTCTACCCATGCCGGCATGGTTAATTTATACATATATTCATTAATATCTTCGAACCATTTCTCTAATTTAGCATTACGCTCATCACCAACTAATAGTTTATTGCCATAATGATCATCCACATAACGCACTATATCCATGCTTTCTGGCATGAAGCTACCATCTTCTTTCTCAAAAATAGGCACCATTTTCTGACCTATCATTGCAATAGGAGTGTCTTCATCGTCATTTAATAAAGTAATTAATTTAAAATCCAGATCTTTGAAGCCAAAAATCATACGGGCTTTGACACAGTAAGGGCAATGATCATAAACATAAAGTTTCATGTGGCTTATAATTTTGTTATATCAACTCTATATTATAGATTTCTTGAGAGAGCAACTTATCTAGCCTTTAAACAAAAAAGCACATTCAAACGAATGTGCCTAATTGTTTTATATTTAAGCTCTAGATTTAAAGCTATCTCATCATCTCAGCCGGTTCTGGAGCAACCTGAGAAACCTTAGCCAATTGAGCAGTATGCTTCCCTACGACAACTTCATTACTAGCCTCAACTTCTTCTTCTCTTAATGCATTTCTTAGATCAAATACCCTTCTAGAGCCACAACAGCTACTTCTAACTTCTTCTACAGATGAACAGATTTCTTCAGCTACTGTCTTTGCAAATTCTTCACGCCTTTCTGCGGCAAGCTTCTTGTAATCGCCTTTAGATAGCTCTTTTTCTTGCGCTTCTAGCTCTGCTTCTAAACCTTCAGCTCTAGATTTTACTGCCTTATTTATATCTACAATATGCTGTGCCGTAATAATAATATGTCCACCAAAATTAACATCTGGGCTTGTCCCCCTCTTACCAGTAAATGCTGTTTCCATAGCAAATATTGTAAGATCATTTTTATCCTTCATCTCAGCTAGCTTGCCGGCTTCTGCTTTTAAGCGAGCTGATTCAGTATTTTCAAATACTTGCTCCCAGAATGCTGTTAATGTTGGATCTGTTTTTTTCTGAAATAATGCTCGCATATTAACCCCGTAAATTTAAGTTGTTTTTAATGTGGCGAAAATATAACATTTTTTCTACTACATAGCAAATGGTAAAATATATTAATTATGGTTGCGGCGCTGCAGACTCACTAACCCTAGCAGCATGCTCTTTAGGAGTGCTGGGCCCCTCAGCAAGTATCTGTTCTATATTGTTTTTAACTTCTATCTTTAAAGATGCTCGCCTAAAATCATAGATGCCTCCAGATGTTTTTACATTCTCTAGATATATCCCTGCTTCTTGTCCTAATCTCATTTCACGATTTATGGACTCATTAATATTTACTACCTGCCTTAAAGAAATTAGATGCGGGTCAAGCCTAATAAAGTCTCCTTCTGTATTCATAATGTCTCTATTCCCGAAAAAGCCCAATCCAGTTACTAATGTTGCCTCTGTATCCATGCTCTCTATATCTGCTAAACTTTCCGCATGCTCTATTTGGTCTTTTTTATATTCTTTTAGAAACCCTCTCCAATAGGTTATTCTTGCCTGTTTTTGATAATCATAATTTGATAAATTAGTTGATGCTCCTGCGCCCATATTTGTCACCCCGTAAATTTAAGTTTAAAAATCTGTTGCATATATATAACATGTTTTTAAGAGCTTGGCAAATTGAGTAGAATGGTATTATATAAAATTATGCAAAAAATTATCCTTTATATAGCCCTATTATTTACCTTATCCAGCTGCATGCATGGCAAGATCCCTCATAAAAAAGAGCAGCTTAGCGATCATTTAGTAAAGAGTGATGAATTAAGAAAGTTTCGTAGCTTTGAAGCAAAATCTATGAATCTGGTTGATAAAGAAGCTTATTTTTACGAGCGCCTAAAACAAAAATTTATAATTAAGCCGGAATATTTAGTTAAAAGATATCATGTAAGAGATGGCTCTTACACAGATGCATATATTGATGAATCTTTATTATTTCTTAGCTACCTGGCCCTTAAATATAAAGAAACCAAAGATAAGCAATATCAGAAACTGGCTCATAAAATTATTAAAGGTTTATATTTCTTAGAAAATCTGGATGGTTTTAATGGTTTTCTACCGCGCTATGTTATTGATCAAGATGACAAATATGTCATTGCAAAAGAACAAATTAAAACTAATAGCTATGCCCTACTCGCATTTGCCTATTTGATTTCTTATCAGAATTTTGATGCTCCAATTATAAAAAAACTTCTAACTAAACAAATCACCACAATTTCTAAATATTTCTTAGATAATGACCTAAATTTGGTTAAGCCTAATGGCGAAGATATTAAGTACGCCCAGCTAAAGGCAAAAATAGTAACCAGTAGACAACTAGACGGGCTAGCTTTTTTCGAAGCTGCCAATGTTTTAGTACAAAACCCAGAAATAAAAGCCGAAATTGAAGAGAATCTTGCAAAAATTTATCATAAAAAATATCGCAAAAAAAATAAGAACAACCATGCACGCTTTTTAGGCTTCTGGGAGTTTGCCTCACCTTCTTCTAATTGGTTAAATTTTATAAAACTCTATACCGCAATTAAAGCTACTAATGATGAAATCTATAAAGCAATGTTTGAGAAACTTTATTTTGAGTTAGCTAAAGAACATAATGTTTTTTACGATTTGCTTTATGTAGATATTTTCCCAGATACAAGACAAGCAAAAATCTCAAATATTGCCGCAATCTTACATAGCTTCCCGCTATCACTTAACAATAAAGAGGTGTTAAACAGTAAACGCGCTGATCTAGAACTTAAAAAATTTCCTAAAGTAATTAAAAATAAGCGTTGGGTAGAAGTTAAGAACCCTTTACCAATCTATGAACGCCCTTTAGTTTATCATGAATGGAAACGTAATCAACTACGCGTGAATGGTAATTTTGGCATGGATGGTGAAATTGAATTTTCAGGCCTTGATTATTTACTCGCTTATGCTTTTTATAGAAAAAAATAAAGGAACCTGCTTATGTCACTTATTTTAGCCCTAGATCAGGGCACCACTAGCACCAAAGCACATCTAGTTAATGAAAAAGCACAGATAATTTATACAGCACAGAAAGAAATAGGTTTGATTCTGCCGAAAGATGCTTATGTAGAGCAGGATCCTGAAGAGATTTGGAATTCGGTGGTATATTGTTTAAAACAAGCTGCAAAAGAAGCTAAGAAGTTAAAAAAACAGATCTTAACTATTGGTATTACTAACCAAAGAGAAACAACTTTAGTTTGGCATAAGAAAACTGGCAAAACTATCTATAACGCCATCAGCTGGCAAGATAGCCGTACAGGTGATAGCTGTAAGAGATATTCTAAGCGCAACATTAATTATATAAGCAAGAAAACTGGACTATTATTAAACCCTTATTTCTCAGGCACTAAACTTAAGTGGCTGATTGAAAACAAATTAAAAGGTAAGAACTTAGATAATTACGCTTTTGGTACTATTGATAGCTTTCTAGTTTATCGCCTTACCGGCGGAAAGATTCATGCAACCGATACTAGCAACGCTTCTAGAACATTGATTTTTGACATCAAGAAAGTCTGCTTTGATGACAAGCTATTAAAGCTGTTCCACGTGAAAAAAACTATGCTGCCAGAGGTTAAGAATTCAAGCGATGATTATGGCATTACCGACAAGAAGATTTTTGGCCAAGAAATACCTATTAGTTCGGTAATTGGAGACCAGCAAGCAGCAACTATTGGGCATTGCTGTTTCAAGAGCGGAGAGGCTAAAGCTACCTATGGAACAGGTTGCTTCGTGATGGTTAATACAGGTAAGAAAATTGTTAAATCAAAGTTCAAATTATTAGCTACTATTTTATACTCACATAAAGGTAAAACTGAGTATGCTTTAGAAGGCTCTGTTTTTTATGCTGGATCAGCCTTAAATTGGGCGCGCGATAATCTTAAATTATTTAAAGACTTTGATAGTGCAGAAAGAGCCATTGCTAAATTAAAAGATAATGGCGGTGTTTATGTAGTTCCAGCACTTTCAGGTCTAGGCGCACCACACTGGGATGATCGAGCTAGAGGTATAATTACTGGTTTAAATAACAAAGCCACAGACGCGCATATTGCCAGAGCAGTATTTGAATCAATTGCCTATCAAACCAATGACCTGATGGCAGCTATAGCTAAAGATGGCTTCAAGATAAAGAAACTGCAGATAGATGGTGGAATGTCTAAAAATAATTGGTTTAACCAGTTTCTAAGTGAGATAATAGGTGCCCCTGTTAATAAAGCTAATACCGCAGAACTAACAAGCTTAGGAGCTGCCTATTTGGCTGGGCTAAAAATTGGTTATTTTAAATCATTCTCAGAAATTTCTAAATTGCATAAAATCGCAAAAAGTTATTCTCCAAAAAAATTAAGCAAGGGAGAAAGAGCCAAATTACTCTCGGATTGGTCTCGTGCTATTAAGCTATGCCTCATTAAGTAATTAATTATTAAGCTTATGATTTTCATATAATTTGCCATTGACACAATAAATTACGTATATAATAATTACGTTATGTTAAAGGAGAATTATAAAAATGATAAGTATGAGTATAGATACGCTACAAATAAGTAAAGACCTAATAAAGGCTGGATTAGAACAAAATGTTGCCGAGAATCTGGCTCATCATTTCAAAAAACAAGAAGAGGAGTTTCTTAGCAAGAAAGAGGCTGAAGAAAAATTAGCCACCAAAAACGATATCGAAGAAGTTAAACTTAACGTAGAAGAAGTTAAATACGATGTAGAGAAACTGAAATATAACGTAGAAGAAGTTAAATTCAGCATAGAAAAGCTCAAGCTAACGACTGAAAAAGATATCGCAAAAGCCAAATCTTCTATCATTATGTGGAATGCCACACTACTAACAATTCAGTTTGCTGCTCTAGTTAGCTTCTTTCAGTTTGTGAAATAGCTTTGCCTGCACAGCATGGCACAGGCAAAGTTTTAGGTCTATCTAGTAACTTAATTTTGCACCGATGAAGAATAATCTAGGTGCGCTTACTCTAACACCATATGGGTGTCTAGCTGCTACATACGTATTATCAAAGATGTTTTTAACATTTCCATATACTGAAAAGTTTTTGCTTAATTGATAATTAGCTGCAGCATCATAAGTCGTATTTGCGTCAGTTGTCAAAGTACCAGCTGCCGATGTGTTCATAGCATCTTGGTATTTCAACGATACTTCTGCATTAAAATTGTTTCTTTCAAAACCTAGTGATGCATAAGCAGTGTTTTCTGCAACATATGGCAATTGATCACCTGCAGTTACATCGCCCCAAATATCATAGCTTGAATTAAAACTATTTCTAAATTCTGCTCTAGTATGGGTATAAGTAATTTTAAGAGGCAATTTAAATGCATTAGTTAGATTTCTAACTAAGTTAGTATCTGCTGAGAACTCAACACCAAATGCATTAACTTCACCACCATCAAATTGGTCACCAATATTACCAGAACAACCACTACCCGCTGTACAAGTACCTAGTAAATTCTCATAATCATTAAAGAAACCTATTAACTCATAGTTAATTTTGGAATTAACAACTCTTGTACCGATTTCGTAATTAATTGACTCTTCATTATCAGCAACATTTGAACCAACACCTGTTGCAGGAGCAAACCCTTTAGATACTGTTGCAAAGATTTGCTGATTTTTATTTAAGTCATAATTAACTGCAAGAGCTGGCATTAGCTCATCAATTGAATTCTCGCTCACTGAACCAGAAACTCTTTGGTTTAACTTATAATGAATAGATTCATAACGAAGTCCTGGAGTAATAGTCCATGGACCAGTCTTAATTTCATCACTAATATAAGTAGCAACTGCGTTACTCTCAGTAACCTTGTTATTACTATCACTAGAACCCCAAGCTCCAAATGATTGGATAACCCAGTTACCATTACCGTCTATGTCCCAATTATCAGTTTTCTGGTATCTAGTTTCATCATCAAAGTGATATCTTAAACCAAAATCAATATTATGATCTAGCTTACCAGCCACCTGATAATTAGCTTTAAAATCTACACCTTTAGTATCATATTCTCGATTATTAGCCTTAACTTTTAAATAATCATTAGCACTACCAGTAGTATCGGTATTTCCTTTTAAAGCATCAAGATAGGTGCTATCTAATAGAGAGTTACTTAAACTCTTCTGAGTCCCACCTAAAACTACCTTGTCTAATTTATACCAGTTTCTTTCAAACTGATTATTATAGAAAGTTGTCGCTAAAGATAAATTATCAGCCGGCTCAATATAGTGAGTTACTTGGAATTGCTCCTGAGTACCATCAAATTTATCTTGCTCAGTAGCAGTATATCTTTGATAAGGATTAGCCTCATAATCAGCATCTGCTAGCCCTAGATATGTTTCACGTGAAATTTCTGCATTTTTAGCATATTTGAATTCTAAAGACTGGAATTTGTTGCTTCCTGGTTTAGAAGTAAATCTTAACTTTGTTACCAAGTCATCTATATCAAAAGCTCCTGCAGCTTCACCTTTTAATTTTTTAAAACCATCTGCCTCTACGTGATTAAATTCAGCTAATGCCCCTACATTCTTATAGTTACTACCTACTGTAGTAGAAAACTTAGATGCGCCGTGATTTCCATAGCTGTTTTTAACTTCGGCTATAGTCTCATTTGGAACTTTTTTAGTTATAATATTTAATGCACCACTAGTAGTACGAGGTCCGGTTTTAACTGCACCCGCTCCCTTTAGCACTTCAATTTCTTCAGCTCTTTCTACTTTTGGAAAATAATAAGCAGATGGAGCAGAATAAGGTGCTGGCGCAATTAAGATACCGTCCTCCATTAAAGTTATGCCCTGAGACCTCTCAGACTTACCACCACGAAAACCAATATTAGGTCTATGGCCATAACCATCTTCATTATATCCCTCTACACCTGGTACAGCGCGAAGGACCTTGTCTATATCTTGATATTCATATAGATCTAAATATTTCTTATCTATTACTGTAGCAGATCCAGAAGTCTTAATATCACTTCCTGCTCTAACTACTATTTCTTCATGTTCATATTTACCTTCAGCGGCATTTGCGCTTAGACAGCTAGTTATTAAAGCTGACGTTACTAATAGTTTTTTTAACTTATAATTCATATTCTTTACTCTAATTAAATGATAATGAGAATGATTCTCAATAGCATATAAGAGAGTTTTTTATAGTTGTAAAGAGGTTTCTTCACTTATTTGTGTTTTGCCTCTAATTATGCTACAATGCGCTCAACTTAACAATGGGTGTATATGAGAGAAGAATTAAAACAAGCTATTATTAATCAAGATAATGCGAAAGTAAAAGAGCTAGTACGACTAGTCGATATTGCAGCAGATACAAATGCGCTTGAGCGTAGTCAAGATCCCTTACTCTACGTAGCTGCAAGCGTAAATAATCTTTATGCCGCAGAACTATTATTGAACGCTGGTGCTGATATAAATGCCATTGGAGGCTTTGACGAAGCTGAAACCTCTTTGCACTTGGCTACTGAACGTGGATATGAAGAAATGGTCCGACTATTAATAGCAAGAAAAGCTGACCTTGAAGCTAGATCTGGCAGAGGGCCGCATACCCCCCTAGATCAAGCCGTTTATAAACCAGCCATAGCTAAAATATTGTTAGAAGCTGGGGCAGATCCCAACGCAGACCTCGGAGGTAGAACTCCTTTTTCTTCTTTTTTAATATCTGCTGAACAAGAACATATAGAAGAACTATTTCATTTATATATAGAAAAAGGCGCTGATTTAAACTACAAAACTCCAGAGCTTGATACAGATTATTATGGATATCGAGCTGGTTTATTACTTACTGACACCATATTGGATAATATAGACGGCCTGATAGAAGCAGCAGCAAAAGGGAGATGGGACAGATTCTATATGCTTGTAGAAGCAGGAGCTCCCTTTAAACATAATGAAGCCGTAGGCTTAAATATTGTCAGAAGGGCTCTGCCACTCAAAATGCTTGCTAAATGTCCAACTGAACAAGTAAGGCCCTTAATGGAGGCACTGGGGAGTATTATGTGGACAGAACAAGCTGATGGCAGCTATATCTTAAAACCAGCAAGCCCCGCTTTATATAAGAAGATAACAACCATCTGTTCACGTGTAGAAGCCATCTATCCAGATAGTGAGGCTGGCAGAACGGCATTTATCGCTGAAGCACTTCCAGTTGTTAGAAATATCGTAAATCACAGGCATGATATAACTAATATGGTGAGCCTATATAATCATAGCAAGGATTTCTTCTTAGATAGATGGGATGAAACTTTGAACCTTATGATACTGGAACGCGTCGGACTGGGAGATGTTATGCCAAATAAATCTATGAATCCAGAGCAACATGATAGAGCAACACAAATTCTAGAAATTATTAGTGAAGAAATATTAAACCCGAATATCAGAGCTGGTATTACCAAAAAAACAGCTGCTGATTCAAGAGCTAGGCAAGTATGCGGAGCTGGACGAGAGGCTGGAACGGTAACCGTAGATGTAGAAACCAACAAGGAGGCAAGGATACCTCACTATATGAAGCCAACTTTTTCAGCTAAACAAAAAACTGTAGCAAAGCCTGAGCCTAGAGCAGATATAAAAGCTTTAATGCAAGATATGGCAGAATCTCATGGCAGCCACGTAAAGAATATACAGAAATTGCGTCAATTAGGGATTAGAGCTAGATAATTAGCAATTCTTAAATTGCCAGTTAAGTAAAATATCTTATTTTAAATTACAGCACTAAAATATCCCATGATTGGAAGTTTGTGAATGAAGCTAATTAAAACACTTAACTGGCAAGACCCATTAGAGTTAGCTAATCATATTGCTCAGCAAGCAGAGCATGTGGCTTTTCTATATTCTGGCGCCAAACATTCATATAGTGGCGATCAGTCTTTCTTAGCTTGGGATGCCGTTGAGGTTTGTGATAATTATGTAGAACTTGCGTCAAAAACCACAGAAGATCAAAATATTTATGAAAATATCTGGTTTGGCTATTTTGGCTATGAACTAAAAGATGAATTTATACAGAAATCATTAAAAACTCAGCATAAAAGCCTAAACCTTCCTAAAACCCTGTTTTTTAGACCTAAAAACCTCCTAGTGTTTCAACATGAAGAACAAGAAATCAATTTTTATAGCGTAGATAACAAGGTTCTGGATCTACAACCTGCTGCTCTAGCAACTGAAAAGCCGGTTCTTAGCAATCTCGCCTCTAATATGACTAAGTCTGAATATTTAGATAAAGTACGAGCGATACGTAGTGATATAATTGCTGGTAATTATTATCAGGCCAATTTAACCAGAAAATTCTTTGGGGATATAGAAAGTCAGAATAATTTTAGTATTTATGCAGATTTAACTGTAAAAAGCCCCGCGCCCTACTCTAGCTACTTAAGATTAGGAAATTTCGAGATATTATCCTCTTCTCCTGAGCGCTTCTTACATATTGATAATTCAGGACTCGTAAATACCAGGCCGATAAAGGGCACTATAGATAAAACTGCTAGAGATAGTCTCAGATCTCTAAAAGAAAGCAGCAAAGATCGAGCAGAGAACCTTATGATTGTTGACTTAATGCGCAATGATCTAAGCATCACAGCTAAAGCAAATTCGGTAAAAACTGATAGTTTATTTGATATTGATAGCTTTAGCACTCTGCATCACATGTCTTCTAGTATTTCAGCTAGAAAAGATGTTTCTAGCCTTGAAGTTATAAAAGAAGCCTTCCCTCCAGGATCAATGACCGGAGCCCCTAAGATTGCTGCTATGAATGCTATTGCCAAATTAGAAGATTATGAAAGAGGCATTTACTCCGGTGCTATTGGGTATTTGGGGGGCGATGGTAGTGTTGATTTATCGGTAGTTATTCGCACTATTATTATTCAAAAAAACAAATTCGAGTTTCAGGTTGGTGGTGGTATTATCTATGATTCTGATCCTGAGAAAGAATGGCTAGAAACCCTAACTAAAGCTAAAGCCATTTGTAATACAATGGGCATATCAATTGATGAGATAGCTACAATTTAATCCTTCCAAAAACCCTTATTTTATGCTAAAATTTAGCATTAGAGAATTTAGGGATTATAGGATATGTTGGAGAAAATCTGGGAAAAAGGTAGTAGATATACCGTACAATTAGTCAAAAACTATAGAGCTCCATTATTGCGCACAGTATGGCCAGTTCTAGCCGAAATCTCCCAAACCCAAACACGCAATTATAGAAACAGCATAGCGGAACAAGATGTGTTGCGAGGAAAGAAAGTCCCAGCTACACAAAAACGCTCAATGGTATTTTGGGCCCAGCCAGCCACGGCAGACAAGTATACAAAAGTAGATTTGGTAAAAAAAATTAGAGCTGGAGCCTTTAAAAGCCGTGTGAAACCAGAAACTATGACTTTACTTTGTGAGGTGCTAGAAACACCTTTTCTATATGCCAATTTCTACTCCATGCAAGCAAATTTTGAATTAGGCTATAAAAGACAAGCTCTAGACTTTGAGAGCAACCAAGAGCCGATAATCCTACCAATAGCTGTAGATGAAATCCCTATGGATGACAAACCTATGGGAGTAGGACATGCTTTCACCGCCTATATAGGTAAAACTTTTGTCTTCTTATGCGATAATAATGGTAATAAATATGATCACCATTCTGGTTATGTAGCTACCAAAAGGAACATTATGGCTTTTCTAGAAAAAAAAACAGGAAAGAAAGTCCTTACCAACCAACAACCTACCTATGAAGAAAAGAATCATTGTGCCTATGCAACATTAGAGACCATAGCAAAGCTACAAACTATGACCGAAAGAGAGGCGCTTGATTGTCTTTTAGGCATTGAATTTCTGAGCAAAGAAGCACGACTGAGAGAATTTCCTTCCTATTCTTTGAAAACCCTCGCCCACTTTGCGAGACCAATTCTAGATGCCTATGTCAGGGAGCATGAGGAACAGGCCTGCAGGGAAAGAGGATTAGCTCCACCAATTGAAGTTGAAGGTATAGAATTAGATTTAGAAACGCCTGTGAGATCTAGCGTCGCTAGGCAGGCTATAGCAACCGATGTCTATATCGATGAGGAAGAAGAAGAGCTTGCCGAATATGGCGGGGCCACCCTATCTGGTGGAACACCTTTTATGGTGAAAACTACTAAAATGTCGGGAGATCTAGTATTATCTAAGGCCAGATCTGGGCTAATAGCTACTTTAAGCGAGGCAGAAATGTCAGCACTTAGTGAAAAAATAGCTGAGCACAACCCAGCTGCCAGGCTAAAAAACACTAGCTGTCATAATGCCAGCGCTCCAGCTATTATGCACTCACTGGGTGAAGCCTTGAGATATAATATCACTTCCTTTACTGAGGAGCCTATTATTGTTACTTACACTATTGGTGGAATACAGTGCGGCGCTAGAACGGGAGGACATTGTTTTACAATATATGCAGGAGCAGAAGGTATATTTTTATGCGATAATAACGGTGAAAAATACCGAGCAGAATCTACTGGAGAGCTTACTGACTACAGCGTGGTTAAAGATTCTATTATGTCTCATTTGCAAAATATAGCTACCGCTCATGGCCTAAAAAAAGAGCAAGTCCTAACCAATATTAACCCAACTTATAATGACGCAGAAAATAAATGTTCATTTGCAGCAATGTCTATGGCTAAGAAATTGGCAGAATCTGCTACAGCATGGGAAGATCTTTGTGCGATAGATACAAAATCAAGAGCTGAATTAGATGAAGAATACCCTTCATCCAAACTTCATCGCTTGCCCTCTTTTGACGGACTAGCCTTGTGTACATCCGAGTTAGTGAGATAGGGGTAAATCAGAATGAGATCTACCGTTAGACCCAAACCAAGAGAGTGGAGAGAACACCTAGAACTACATGATGAATTAGGGTATCTAAAGAATGTTCTCGCATGTAAATATTCATGCTTGTCCTCCGGTGGTTATGAGCTAGTCTGCAAGGCCTTAGAAATAAATACCATAGATATGGATTATTTCTCCGAAGACTTAGAAAGCTTAACAGATATATTAAGCACAAAACTGAGCAAATTAAGTTGTGCACGCCCTTTAGTACTGAACTTAGTGGTAACCGGTATTCCTGTAGGTACAACTCTAGAAGCTCATGCCTTCACTTTATTTGTGGGCGAGCATAGCTGCTTCTTTGTAGATAATAATGGGGAAAAATATAAAGATACCTATCCATATTACAGGAAAATAAAAACTCTACTAACCGAAGCTCTAGGCGAATATACCAAAATGGAAGTATTTTGTAATAGAAAGCCAACCTATAATAAAAAAGGTATTTGTTCTTTTGCATCAATTGAAACTGCTGCATTATTCCAAGATTTGATAGAAGATGATGTTAAGCAACTGCTTGAACTAAACGAAAAAATTCTTGAGAATAACGAACCTGTATTCCCTACCAGAGACCTAATAGAGCTGCCAAATGTAAGGGATAAACTAACAAAATACACCTTAGAACTTGAAAAATCCCATAAAGCATCTATCTCCCTATAACCTACATTAAAACCGTAAAAAGTTATGCTTGTACTGAGTTATTTTACTATATGCCAAAAATAGAATTTCTCATTAAATTTTGACTATCCCTGAATATAAGATCCCAAATGTCGCAAGGGTAAGAGCAGAAAAAAAGCACATTAGCTTTTTTTTCAAACGAACGACCTTTAAGTTAGCGAATATTACTAAAATTTATAATTTTAGTAATTGAGCTTACGCAAGGGCTGGGTGAGTTAGTAGATTTATCTACTTACGAACAATAAAATGTCAAAACCATTTTATAAAAAGTAACCACTCAGCAATTTTCCAAAGGAAAGAGCTGTAATATTTACAAGCACTATTTCCGATTAAACCTTGACTATCAACAAACATAAGATTAATAATGCACACTCATTCCTAAGTGTCGCGGGGTGGAGCAGCCCGGTAGCTCGTCAGGCTCATAACCTGAAGGTCGTTGGTTCAAATCCAGCCCCCGCAACCAATTCCAGTAAGGGTTTCTTCTAAACCCTAAAATTCCCAAATCCCAATAATGCCGCGAAAATGCCGCAACTTTAACAAATCTCATGAGTTTTTATAAGACCTTAAAGGAATTCATTTAGGAATTTTTAATCGAAATTTCTTATCATTTTAACATAAAAATATCTCAATAAAACCAATGAATATCTGGGTTTACAGCATAGAGCATTCTAAAGACGACCGTTAGGTAAATATTGTGAGAGTCAGTTAAAGAAGTCGGTATAACAGAAATTAATCAGGATAATTTAATCGACGCACCCGACGTATCGACGCTCAATTACCCTATATAACGAGCTAGCCATACAGTATGTTCACCGCAATCTTTATCTTTTTCATTGTAAAGAAGAACTTCAAAACCATGTTTCGTTAGTAATTCTCTATATTCTTTTGGATCAAGACTTGCATGGTAAAAATCAAACCCTTGCATTTCGCTAATCACCTCTCCATGATGGTGACCTGATGTAAAAAGTAAAATACAGTTATTTTTTGCATGTTTTTCAAAGATAGGAAACATATTGCGTTGGTCATCATGGTTCAGATGAAAAAAGCTATCCCAAGCAATAATGGCATTAAATCTTTTCTTTAAATTGCATTTTCTCATATCATCTAAAATCCATTCATGAGATGGAAAGCGGTTTAAGCATTTATTAATCATATTTTTTGCCCCATCCAGCCCTGTAACTACAAAACCTTTTTGAATAAAGAAGGAAGCTATGGGATGAGCACTTCCACAACCTAAATCAAGAATTGATGACTTAGAGGGAATATTATCTAGAATTAAGTTAAGATAGCTCTGTTCCATTAATTCTTTATTTTCACTACGACAAGAATCAAACCAATCGGATATTTCATCATAGAGTTCACATATTTTTTGATCAGGCTTATCCATAATTTTATATAATCATTATCAAACTCATTACCTCGCAAAATATGAGTTTTCATTTTCGAACTTTTGTGATGATATTATTAACTAAGCTGCAATAAGAAATCAAAAGAAATACTGGTTAAATTTGGATGCATTCAGCACCAGTTCTTCAATTTAACCAGTCAAAGAAATAGTTTCTTACTGATAGAGGGGATATTTTAAGAATTTAATTTTTTCTTCTTTCTTCTTAATTCACTTTTCAATTTAAATTTTCTGCGTTTTTCAGCTATCTCAACAGGGTCATTTATGATTTGCCTTTCTGTGAGGTTAGCCTTCTTATCAAAGAGCCTAATATATCTAGTTTTCCCTCTATCTCTTACCACTTCAATTCCAATTTTCTCAAGACTTGGAGTTAATCTGGCTAGAGCTTTGGAAAAAGAAATAGCATTTCTAGGAAATTCATTACCAACGAAGGGATGAGTTTGAGTATAGTGATCTTCTAATTGCTCATAAACATCGGTAGGAGTTCCTTCTAAAGGATTAAATCCTACTTTCAGATATTCCAGAATTGTTATGCCTAAAAGAGAATTATTTACGTTATCATAATTAGACTGCATTAGGTTTTCCTGATAAGCCTCTTCAAAGCCTTCATAATATTTGTAAGATGAAGGATGCACCTCATCAAGAGCTATTCCTATTCTAGCGAAATCTGACATTCTAGGTAAATTATCAGTTTCTATTTCTGGTAAGATTTCCAATATTTTAGAAGTAATATCAAGAATTCCACCTAGAATTTTAGGAGCATCATTTTTAAAATTTTCTAATAGATATGCTTCACTCTTTTTTACCTTTAATTTTGGCAACTTTATAATAATTGACCTTTCAGCCAAATCACCTCTATTTATAATAGTTTCGCTAATTCCATTTAGAATTATTGGGGCAGAAACCGAAAATTGAACCGTTTCAGAATCGGTACGAAGCTTTCTTGCAGCAAAAGATGCACCTGTTGAGATTTTGGCCAAACTATCAGATAATTTTGGAGGTAGGAATGAGACATTGTCAACTCCCAAATAATAGCCTGTATTGGCGACTATCATTAAATCTCTTTCATTATCTGGTATTGAAGGAAGAGGAGTATAGCTATCATCAATCAAACTTCTAATAATTCTACTGGTTGTGCTTTTACTAGAGCCTTGATCTCCAGATAGATTAAGAATTACTTTAGAGCCAACTAATTTTTGAGGAAATAATGTATGAATTATCCAAGTAAGAATTAACCTAAAATTCTCTTCACTACCATAATTGATATAATTACGCAGCAATTCAACATCACCATTTCTTTCAGGAATGAAAATATGTTTCATTGATGAGTTGCGACGAAACATTACATCATGATTTTCAACAATATCCCAACCATCAGGAGTAATTTTTACTGCACGCAATTTATCATCCAGCAAATCGAGATATAAATTTCCATCCTTTTCGCCAACTCTTACAAAGGATTCTGTGCAGATAGAATTTCTACGAGCTAATGATTCTATAAATCTAGCTCCAACTCTCATATTAGCATAGCTCAAAGCATGTAATTCATGTTCAAATGATTTACTTACTACAAAATCATAAAATTGTTGCGAATCTAATGTACAAGCTCCTTCATCTCCTAAAAACACAAATATTTGGCTATTGGTTTTTATTAAATCCAAATCATAACGCAAAATCACTTTTACAAGATGATAAGCCCCACCTTCGCTTTTAAGAAAATTACTTCTTTTTTTATTAATATTAATACTATAAATACGACAATTGTTAGAATTATTAATAACATTATAGAATTAAATTAGATTTTATTGAATTAATTTATAATATTAAATAATAATATAGTATGGATAAATTAAAAATTATATTATTCTTATTTACTATG
>Ga0181585_10001555_pt1 | contig 20192 bp, 19 predicted proteins | sample 071ome_29_FD_132469 | JGI IMG/M metagenome (GOLD analysis project Ga0181585, IMG submission 132469) | Coastal salt marsh microbial communities from the Groves Creek Marsh, Skidaway Island, Georgia - 071407BT metaG (megahit assembly) | ecosystem: Environmental > Aquatic > Marine > Intertidal...
AGTTGCTTATCGCCATGACCTTGAAAAGGTGCCCCATCCGGTCCGCCGCGATCAAGCGGTGTGTCGCTTCGCGCATTTCCCGCCCGGCGTCCGCCGTCGCTTGTCCGGCGATCTGTTCCGTTCTTTCCACTATCCCCAACTCGGTAAGGAACGCGCCTTGCAATACCGGACCGGAAATCCTGATGCCGGGTCGACCGGCGGCTTTCGCCAAGGCGGCGAAGTCGACATGGGCGGTAAGATCGGCTTCACCCGGGCGGTCCAGCACCGGCTGGAATTTGTGGCCGCGCACGGCTTGCAACGTATCGCCCGCACCATGGCGAACATGGCCATAATCGACGATCAGGGCGGCGATTCCGTCCCTTGTAATCCGTTCCGCCAGGAATGCGATGAGCGCCGTGCCCGGCGCGCATATTTCAGATATCGCGCCCGGCTCGGCAGACTGGCGAATCTCTGCGGGAATAGCGGCCACGCTGCTGTTTGGATCATCGATATCGACAAATGTGAGCGCGCCATCGTCCGACAGTCCGACGCAACGGCGGCGCCAGCCATCTTCCGCGCGGATGAATTGTTCAACGGGAAGCGCGTCAAGGAATTCATTGGCGACGATCAGCAGCGGGCCCGCCGGCACCTGATCGAAGGAATCATGCCATTCAACCGCGATATCACTATGTTTCTTCGCCAGGGTTGTTTCCTGAATGGCGCGCAGAGTTTGGCTTGTTTCCATCAGATGGACCGTCAGGGAGTCCGTAAAGCCGGGTACAATTGCCGCAGCCCGCAGGATATCGGCCATCAATGTGCCGCGGCCGGGTCCCAATTCGACCAGTCTGACCGCGCCGGGGTTGCCAGCCTGTTGCCACATCACCGCCAGCCACATTCCGATCAGCTCGCCGAATACCTGGGATATCTCGGGCGCCGTGGTGAAGTCGCCCGCCGTCCCAAGCGGGTCGCGCGTCCGGTAATAGCCGTGTTCGGGATGGCCAAGCGCGAGCGCCATGAATTCGGAGACCGGAAGCGGCCCTTCGGCGCGAATCCGGTCTCTCAATATCGTCTCCAGCGGCGTCACGATTGTCGCAGGGAACGCCGGACCAGCCACAGCCCGGCCAGAATGACAGGCAGGGACAGGATTTGTCCCATGGTGATGAAACCGAACAATACGCCGAGATGGGCGTCCGGTTCCCGTACGAACTCGACCAGATAGCGGGAAAGCCCATAGCCCGCGAAAAACACGCCGGCAACGAGACCGGGACGGCGCAAGGCCTCAAAGCGGTAAATCATTACGGCGAGAACGATAAAAAGCAGCGCTCCTTCAAGCGCGCCTTCATAAAGCTGGCTGGGGTGGCGGGGCTCGGGTCCGCCCCTTGGAAATACCATTCCCCAGGCAACGCCGGTGGCGCGGCCGTAAAGTTCTCCATTGATGAAATTCGCGATGCGACCGAAAAACAGCCCGATCGGCACCGCCGCACATATCAGGTCGCCGAAGGTGAACAGTGATATGCCGCGCTTGCGGCAAAACAGTATTGTGGCGGCCAACATGCCGAGCGCGCCGCCATGGAAGGACATCCCGCCATGCCACATTGCGGGAATCTCTGAGATGTTTTCGAGGAAAAACGCGGGCTTGTAAAAAAACATATAGCCAAGCCGCCCCCCCAGAATGACGCCGAGCGTGGCCCAAAGCAGGAAATCGTCGATGTCCTTCTTTTCAACGGTATGCGCGGGCTTCCCTGTCAGGGCCAGCATATAGCGCCAGCCAAGTACCAGCCCGGCGACATAGGCAAGCGAATACCAGCGGATCGCGAGCGGACCGACCTCAAGGGCGACGGGATCGATTACGGGGAAGGGAAGCGCCAACATCCGGTTTGTTCCGCGCCCGAATTCTACAGGTAAGGGTCGTCGCGGGTCAGAAAATCGCGCACATAGGACTGGACGCCTTGCTCTACTCCGGCAAAGGGGGCGTCATATCCTGCGGCGCGCAACGCGCTCATATTGGCTTCGGTGAAATATTGATATTTCTCCCGGATCGCGAGCGGCGTATCGACAAAACGGATTTCGGGTTCTTGCCCCAGCGCGCTGAACACCGCGCCCGTCAGTTCCGCGAAGGATTGCGCCCGACCGGTTCCGAGATTGAACAAGCCGCTGACCCCGGGATTGTCCAGCAGCCACATCATCACTTTCACGCAATCGCCCACCCAGACGAAATCGCGCATCTGGCCGCCGTCGGGATAGTCGGGATTATGCGACCGGAACAGGACCGCCGGTCCGCCCGCGCTGATTTCTCGAAAGGTTTTCAACGCGACGCTGATCATGCCGCCCTTGTGATATTCGTTGGGGCCATAAACGTTAAAGAATTTGAGACCCGCCCATTGTGGGGGGGCGCCGGACGGTCCAAGAACCTCCAGCCGCCGCGCGACCCAGCGGTCGAACAGATGTTTACTCCAGCCATAGGCGTTGAGCGGTTGCAGGGCCGCCAGAGCGGCTCGGTCCAGCCCATCGTTGAATCCCGCCTTCCCGTCGCCATAAGTCGCCGCTGAGGAGGCATAGATCAACGGGATCCGGCGCTCCGTGCAGATATTCCAGATATCGCGCGACAGGCGGAAATTATTTTCGATGATCAGGTCGGCGTCGGTTTCCGTCGTCGCCGAGATCGCGCCCATGTGAAAGACGGCTTCGATACGGTTGGCATTGTCATGCATAAAGGGCAGGAGCGCTTCCGGGGTGATGATCTCGGCCAGATCGCGCTTTGCGATATTGCGCCATTTCTCGTCCGTCCCCAGCCGGTCGCATACCGCGATATCCTGTGTGCCGGAATTATCGAGCGCCGCGACGAGGTTCGATCCGATAAACCCCGCGCCGCCGGTGACGAGATACATGTGCCGTTGGCTCCGCTTGAATTGCCATTCTCTTATAAGGTTCGCGCAACCGCGCTTCAAGCATCGTGAAATTGCCGCTTGCCGCGCATTCCGGCGCGGCCCATATTCAAAAAGAAAGGCACCGCACGAAGAAAGAACGAAAGATGCAATCCCGGAACAAGTTTTTCGACGACGCCGCGAAAGTGGCGGGAAGCGCCGCCGGCGCATTTGCCGGAATCCGGCGGGAGATGGAAACGTTGGCGCGGCAACAGTTGGAACGCATGCTCGCGTCGATGGATCTGGTGACACGCGATGAGTTTGACGCGGTCAGGGAAATGGCGGTTACCGCGCGCGCCGAACAGGAAACATTGCTTGCACGAATCGCCGACCTCGAAAAAAAACTCGAAAAAAGCGCCAAAGCGCCAGCGAAAACCGGGAAAACCGGCGCGCGCAAGACAAGCGGCAAGGCCCGCGAGCGCAAGGATGCCGCAAAATAGCGGGTTTTGGCCCGTCATCCTTCTGAAATAAATTTTTCCACAGATAACATCGGTCGCGGCCCAATCAGTGCTTGCACCGTGACACCCCATTTGGCACCCTAAATATAGTGTTTGGCATTTCGCGAAACACCAAATAACCGGCCAAACCACAAAATATGGATGGCTGGCCGAATTTGAGGGGAAGAGGGCATGACGGGTGTTGCGGTCAAGGAAGTCGAAAGCGTTATCGCCAACCCCATCGATACCATCGAACAAATCGCGACGGCCAATGACTGGTCCTATGAACGAAGCACGGATGACGAAATTGTCATTGATGTTTCCGGTCACTGGACGGAATTCCGGCTCTTTTTCTCCTGGCTGCACGATATTTCGGCGATGCATTTCGCTTGCGCCTTTGAACTGAGTGTCCCCGATAACCGGCGCGCCGCGGTGCATGAACTACTGGCGCGCATCAATGAGGGGCTGGCGATTGGCCATTTCGACCTCTGGGCCGACAGAGGCTTACCCGTATTTCGCGCCGCGTTGTTGCTCCGCGGTTCGGGCGGTGCGACGGTCGAACAGCTTGAGGATCTGGTGGATATCGCGCTGACCGAAAGCGAACGGTTCTACCCCGCATTTCAATATGTCACCTGGGGCGGGAAGACACCGAGCGAGGCTGTCGACGCCGCGCTCTTCGAGACCGTCGGCGAAGCCTGACCGGTCCGATGGTCGGTACCAAGCTGCTTCTTGCCGGATGCGGCAAGATGGGAGGGGCCCTCCTTGACGGATGGCTCAATCAGGGAATAGCGAAAGAAGAAGTCTACGTCGTTGAGCCCTTTGGCGGCGATGCGGTCGCCGAACGGTTCGGGGTGACGGTACGGACGACGCTTGAGGAAATCCCGTCCGGGTTTTCTCCGAACGTCGTTGTTTTTGCGGTCAAACCGCAGGTTATGGATGAGGTGGCGCCGCCCTATGCCGCCTTTAATGGACCCGGCACGGTGTTTATGTCGATCGCCGCCGGCCGGACAATTGCTTCGTTCGAAAGGCTTCTCGGCGACGCCGCCGCGATTGTCCGCGTCATGCCCAATACGCCGGCCGCCGTTGGCCGCGGTATTTCAGTTGCGTGCGGAAATGAAGCGGTCACGCCGGATCAGCGCTCGGCCTGTCTCAGTCTGTTGGAAGCGGTCGGCGAAAGCGCCTGGGTCGATGACGAAGGATTGCTTGATCCCGTCACCGCCGTATCGGGAAGCGGGCCGGCCTATGTTTTTCTTCTGATCGAGACGCTCGCCGCAGCGGGCGTAAAAGCCGGGCTCGCGCCGGAACTTGCCGAAAAGCTCGCCCGGGCAACGGTTGCCGGATCCGGAGAGTTGGCGCGTCAGTCCGATGATCCCGCTTCTACCTTGCGGGAAAATGTCACCAGCCCCGGCGGTACGACGGCAGCGGCGCTTGAAGTATTGATGGGCGACGGTGGAATGAGAGAATTGCTGGAGCGGGCGGTTGAGGCGGCGACGCGTCGGTCGCGTGAACTCGCCGGTTAGTCAGCGCCCACCTGCGGTGGCGCCGCTCTCGCCTGCGAGGCTGCCCAGAATTTCCTTCAGCCTGTTGAGTGCGCGGACTTCCAGCTGACGAACACGCTCTTTCGAAAGCCCTAACTCCGCGCCGAGTGCGGCCCGGCTGGGCGCCTTCTCGGAAAAAAAGCGCCGGCGGATAATGGCCAGTTCGCGCGGCGGCAACGCCTTCAGCGCCGACCCTAATTTCCGCCGCCAGAGGCGCTGTTCGCTGGCGGCGAGGAGCGCGTCCTCAGGTGTCGGTGCGTTGTCGCGCAGATTTTCCAGAATTGATGCACTGTCGGGATCGTTTCCGGATGGCGCATTGAGCGATTGGTCCGGTTTCGCCATGCGACGGGCCAGCGCGAAAACCTCGCCGACCGTTACATTGAAGCGTTGCGCGAGGGACCGGGCCTGATCTTCGGTCGGCAGTGAATCGTCCGGTTCTTTTCCGGTCCGCCGCATAAGATGAAAAAATATTGATTTTTGCGCCGAGCTGGTCCCCATCTTGACCATGGAACGCGACCGCACGACATAATCCTGAATGGCCGCGCGAATCCACCACATCGCGTATGTCGACAGCCGCACGCCCCGGTCCGGATTGAACCGTTTGACGGCTTCCATCAGCCCGACAGTGCCTTCCTGCAAGAGCTCTGTCAGCGGGTGACCGAAGCGCCGGTATTTGCGGGCGACGAAAAGGACGAAGCGTAAATGGCTGAGCACCAGAGAGGCCGCAGCCGCCTTGTCCCCGGACTGCACGCGGCGGACAAGATGAACTTCCTCGCCTCTGGACAGGCGTTTTTGCCGCCGGACGAGCCCGAGGAGGGAATTAGGTGGTCTTTGCTGCATGAGTCGGCAGTCAAATGCGAATATCCACAGGAAAATCGCACAGCGGGCGGGCCGGATCAATCACTGATCTTGATTATCCTTATTGGATTTGGACGGGCCCCTGCATAGAATAGCCCTGTCTGAAAGGGGTGCGTAATGGCGAAACGACCGCAAAACCAACGCGACAAAATCCTTAACGCCGCTTTGTCTCTTGCCGCCGACCAGCCTTGGAACGCGGTTTCCCTTGCCGATATCGCGGAACAAGCCGGGGTCGATTTGGAAAAACTTCATGGCGAATTTCCCTCGCGCGCCGCGATCGTTGCGGCAATGATGGATCGTACAACTGCCCTTGTTCTGCGGAATTACGATCCGGCGGATCGCGGCGAGCCGCCTCATGACAGGCTGCTGGATGCGATGATGTGCCGGTTAGACGCCTTGTCCGGAAACCGCGAGGCAATGCGTTCCGTGATCCGGGGTCTGTTGTGTGACCCCGGCCAGTCGTTATGTGTGCTGCCCTCACTCGCGCAGGCGATGGCCTGGACGCTTGAAGCCGCAGGTATCGGAAGCGGGGGTCTGAGGGGGGCGCTGCGGGTGAAGGGACTTGCCGCGATCTATCTCGCGACTTTGCGTGTATGGATATCCGACGATAGCGAGGATCTCGGCAAGACCATGGCTTTTCTCGACAAACGCCTGCGCGATGGCGAACGGGTCGCGTCTCTTATTCCCGGATTGTTGCAGCGTAATGGCGTCTCAGACCGGCAATCTGATCCGGACGCGGGCACCGCCTAGCGGCGAATCATCGATATCGATCGTGCCGCCATGGCCGAGGACGATATCGCGCGCGATGGTCAGACCCAGACCCGTCCCGCCGGAATCGGGCGGTCGTTCGATATCCAGCCGGGTAAAAGGGCGGAACACATCGTCACGGGACTCCTCGGGAATTCCCGGGCCGTCATCGTCAATCAGGATTTCGATTGCATCACCGGCGTGCCTGGCTTCGACCACAACCTTGGCACCGTACGTTGCCGCATTGTTGATCAAATTCACCAGGCACCGTCTGAAGCCTATCGGCCTTACATCCGCGAACAATGAATCACTGCAAACGACGGATACGCCGCCTTCGGGGCTGCGCGATCTTTCGGCGACATCGCGCAGGAGATCGCGCAGATTGACGCGCCCTGATTTCTCCGCGCTGTCGCCACGGGCGAAAGACAGGTATTCCTCGACGAGTTTTTCCATTTCCGCCACGTCTTCCTGCAACGCGTCGACCCCCGGAGAATTCTCCAGCATCGCCAATTGCAGCTTGAGCCGCGTCAACGGGGTGCGCAGATCGTGAGACACCCCCGCCAGCATTTCGGTGCGTTGTTCAATATTCCGGAGAACACGGGCGCGCATCAGGTTGAACGCGCCGGCGGCCTGGCGGATTTCCGTGGCGCCTTCCGGCTTGAAATTGGGTACATCGCGCCCTTTTCCAAAGGCGTCCACCGCGCGCGCCAGCCGCCGGATCGGGCGGACCTGATTCCGCATAAAGACGGTGGCGATTGCGAACAGCAACATCGATGTGCCCACCATCCACATGAGGAAGATATAGGTGGTTGAACTGAACAGCCGTTCTTCATGGACATGCACATCAAGAACCCCATCAGGGAGCTGAACCGAGATCGAGACGGTTCGCGGCCGCGCATCAAGGTCAATCACGAACGGCCGCTGTACGCGTTCGCGCAACGCGTCGCCAAGCCGCCGTTCGACGATGCCGCTGCCGCGCGTGGGCGGCTGATTCGGCAGAATTTTTCCCTTCTGGAATTCTATATCGAGGGCCAGGCTTCGCGCGGCGGAGCCTTGAATCCAGCGCTCGTTTTCCGCGCCGGTAAACCGCCGGCGCTGTTCAATAACGCTGCCGATTTCTCCCGCGACCGAGGCGGCAAGCCGCCGTGTTACGGTTTCCCAATGGCGTTCGTAAAAAACCCAGGTCGACACCACCTGAACCAATATCAGCGGTGTCACGATAATCAGAATCGACCGGCCAAGAAGCGATTTCGGTAAATATCGTTTAATTCTGAAAACCACGTCGGTGCCGTCAATCCGTCTGTAAAACGTAACCCTGACCGCGCACCGTTTTCAGGTAGCGCGGCCATCGGGGCGCGGGCTCGATTTTGCGGCGCAGCCGGGTCACCTGAACGTCTATGGTGCGTTCACCGCCTTCGGCGTCGCTTTCTTCGAGCAATACTTCGCGGCTGACAGGGTTGCCGTTGCTGGCAGCCAGGACCCGCAGCAGGCTTTCCTCCACCGATGTCAGGTGAACGATCTCGCCGCTTCGCCGCAAGGTACCCGTCGCGCTGTTGAAAACACACTCTCCGAATGCCAGTTCCCGCTCAGGCGCGCGCGGCGGTTCCGCCCCGGCCCGTTTCAAAATGCTGCCGATCCGCAACAGTAATTCACGCGGTTCGAACGTTTTCGGCAGATAGTCATCGACCCCGTGTTCGAGACCCGAAATCCGGTCCTCGACCTCACCCCGCGCCGTCAACATCAATATCGGCACTGAATCCGTTTCGCGAATGGCGCGGGTGAAGGAATAGCCGTCTTCGCCGGGCATCATCACATCCATGATGATCAGATCGAAATCGAGACCCGACATTATTCGGCGCGCATGGGACGCGTCCGGGGCAACCGAAACACTGAAGCCGTTATCGCTCAGAAACTGGCGCAACAATTCGCGGAGCCGGCTATCATCATCGACCACCAGTATGTGCGGCGAAATTTCCATGAGCCCATTATACCCTATCCGGCCCGGCGCGTTTATAGTCTGCGGGAGTCGCCGATCTAATCAGGAAACCCGATATGAATGACCTCACCCGTATCGTTGCCGCCATGGATCTGGCGGCTCGTCTACATACCGGCCAAACCCGCAAGGGCCCGCGCCAGGAACCCTATCTCAATCATGTGGTCGAGGTGGCGCATATGCTTGCCGAAGCGACGGACGGGCAGGACACTGTCCTGATCATTGGCGGGTTGTTACATGACGGGTTGGAGGATGGCCCGGAGTCTCCGGAAGAGCGTGCCGTGCTGGAACGGCAGATCGAGTCGGATTTCGGAGCGGAGGCATTGTCGCTGATCAGGGAAGTCACCGATCCCGAGTCGGCCAATGAGGCCGAGCGCTGGCAGAACCAGATCGACAGCGTGCCGCATAAATCAGATCGCGGCAAATTGCTGAAAATCGCCGACAAGACCAGTAATCTGCGAGAAATCGTCCGCGATCCGCCGCCGCATTGGGATCGGGCGCACCGGCTCGCCTATTGCGAATGGGCGCGCGACGTTGTCGCGGGCTGCCGGGGACTCAACGAAACGTTGGAAAACTGGTTCGACAAAATTTTCGAAGAGGCCGTCCAAAAGTATGGTACGGAGTCTTGTTGACGTTTGTTGGGTAATGCAAATGATTGTGGCACGGTTCCTTATGGCCTGTGTCGGGGGTGCGGCCTTTTTGTTCTCTCCTATTGCCGCCACTCATGCCGCCGACACAAAATTCATCAGATTGATCGCCCCCCTCGATGAGCCGCGTGGGCTCTGTCTCGATATTCCCGGTCACCGGGCCCGCGTTGACGTCAAGAGGCCGCTTGTCCTGTATCGCTGCAAACGCGGCATCTGGAATCTCGATGAACGATTCGATTATGCCGCGTTTCGCGCCGGAAGGCTTCTTATACCCGAATACGGTCTTTGTGTCCGGCCAGCGCAGGGCGTGGATGGCGGCAAGGTAATGCTGGGCGCGTGTGATGACGCTGCGGCTTCGTGGCGGTTCGAAGACTCCCGTTTGCAGCCCGCCGCCCATCCCCGGCTTTGCCTGAGCGCGGGCCCGGGCCCGTCCGAATTAACACCAGGTGGCAGACGGCTGCCGTCGCGCCATGTCGCCCGCGGACTTTTTTTGGCACCATGCGAAAAAGGGCTTGATGAACGCCAGAAATGGCGCCTTTCCGATTCTGAATAGTAGGATCGGTGTGACGGATTGCGACAATTGAACGCAATGAAAAAGAATAGTTGACCCGGACCCCGACTCTCCACTAGAAGGGCTGCGGGTCATAACCCCCCAACGGGTTACGGCTCTTCTGGAAGGGAGAGTTATACATGCCAGATACTGCAAATGACGCGCAGCCCGCGCGTCGTCCTACCAATCCTTGTTTTTCATCAGGCCCCTGCGCCAAACGTCCCGGCTGGTCCGCCGAGGCGCTCACCGAGTCGCTGGTTGGCCGGTCGCATCGTTCCAAACCCGGCAAGAACAAACTTGCTGAGGTAATCGACCGTTCCCGCGCGATGCTGGGCATTCCCGACGATTACCGCATCGGCATCGTCCCGGCCTCCGATACCGGCGCGGTCGAAATGGCGCTGTGGTCGCTTCTCGGCGCCCGCGGCACGGACATTCTTGCCTGGGAAAGCTTCGGGGCGGGCTGGGTCACTGATGTGGTGAAGCAGCTCAAACTCGAAGACGTCAACGTTTATGAGGCGGGTTACGGCGAATTGCCCGATCTGGGGCAGGCCGACTGGTCCCGCGACGTTGTCTTTACGTGGAACGGCACGACTTCCGGCGTGCGCGTTCCGGATGGGGACTGGATCCCCGATGACCGCGACGGGTTGGCGATCTGCGATGCCACCTCCGCGGTCTTCGCCATGCCGATTGCCTGGGACAAGCTCGATGTCGTCACCTGGTCCTGGCAGAAAGTGATGGGCGGCGAAGCCCAGCACGGCATGCTGGTCCTGTCGCCGCGCGCCGTCGAAAGGCTGGAAAACTACACCCCGGCCTGGCCGATGCCGAAAATTTTCCGGCTGACCAGCGGCGGCAAGCTGATCGAAGGCATTTTCAAGGGTGAGACCATCAACACGCCTTCCATGGTTTGCGTCGAAGACGCGCTGGACGGCTTGCGCTGGGGAGAGTCCGTTGGCGGGCTCGCCGGGCTGATCGCGCGGTCCAACGCCAATCTCGAAGCAATCGCCGAATGGGTGGAGCGGACGGAATGGATTGAATTTCTCGCCGCCGATCCCGCGATCCGCTCGAATACCTCCGTGTGCCTTTCGATCGCCGACCCGTGGTTTGCTTCGCTTGAGGCCGATCAGCAGGCGTCGGTGCCGAAGAAAATCGAAGCGCTGCTGGAAGCCGAAGATGTTGCCTATGATTTCAACGGCTATCGCGCGGCGCCGCCGGGTCTGCGGATATGGGCGGGCGCGACGGTGGAAACCGCCGATCTCGAAGCGCTGTTCCCCTGGCTCGACTGGGCCTATGGGCGGATCAAGGCCGAAATGGCCGCCGCCTGAGCGACACATTCTCACAAGGATAGAAAAATGCCCAAGGTTCTGATTTCAGACAAGCTGAGCCCGCGCGCCGTCGATATTTTCAAGGCGCGGGGTCTCGAAGTAGACATGATCACCGGCATGTCGCCGGAAGAGCTGATCGCCTGCATCGGCGAATATGACGGGTTGGCCGTCCGCTCCGCCACCAAGGTAACGCCCGAGGTGGTGGAAGCCGCGACCAATCTGAAGGTCGTCGGTCGCGCCGGCATCGGTGTCGATAACATTAATATCGACGCCGCTTCCGCCAAGGGAATCGTCGTCATGAACACCCCGTTCGGCAATGCGATCACGACGGCGGAGCACGCCATTGCGATGATGTTCGCGCTGGCGCGCCAAATTCCCCTTGCCGACCGGCTGACGCAGGGCGGTAAGTGGGAAAAGAACAAGTTTATGGGGATGGAGCTGACTGGCAAGACGCTCGGCATCATCGGCTGCGGCAATATCGGGTCGCGTGTGGCGGAACGCGCCATTGGGCTCAAGATGAAAGTCGTTGCCTATGATCCGTATCTGACGCCCGATCGCGCCGCCGATCTGGGTGTTGAAAAGGTTGAGCTGGATGATCTCTTCCCGCGGGCCGATCTCATTACGCTGCACACGCCGTTAACCGACTCCACACGCGATATCCTGAACAAGGATGCATTTGCGCGGATGAAGGGCGGCGTGCTGGTCGTCAATTGCGCGCGCGGCGAACTGGTTGTCGAAGAGGCGATGAAAGAGGCGCTCGATTCCGGCAAGGTCGGCGGCTATGCGGTCGATGTTTATTCGGTCGAACCGCCGACGGAGTTTTCTCTGTTCGGGATGGAAAATGTTGTGGCGACCCCGCATCTCGGCGCCAGCACTGAAGAAGCCCAGGAAATGGTGGCGCTTCAGGTCGCCGAACAGATGTCGGATTATCTGTTGACCGGCGCTGTGGTCAACGCGATCAACATGCCGTCTGTTTCCGCCGAGGAAGCGCCGCGCCTCAAGCCCTATATGCTTCTCGGCGAATTGCTCGGGAGCATTGCCGGTCAGGTTTGCAAGACCGGCCTGAAATCGATCACCGTCGAATATGAAGGCCAGGCCTCGGAGCTCAATACAAGGCCGGTCACCGCTTGCGTCCTGAAAGGGGTCCTGTCGCCCATGCTCGACTCGGTCAATATGGTCAACGCGCCCGTGGTCGCGCGCGACCGGGACATCGCGGTTTCCGTCGTCAATCATGAGCGGGAATGCGAATACCAGACGCTGGTGCGTCTGACCGCCTCCACCGAAACGCGTCAGTTCTCCGTCGCGGGAACGCTCTTCGGCGGGGACAAGCCGCGTGTCGTCGATATCGGCGGTGTGCCGATGGAGGCTTCCCTGAGCGTGCATAATCTGTACACGCTCAACCAGGACAAGGCCGGGATAATAGCCGGGTTTGGAAAAGCCTTCGCGGATGCCGATATCAACATTGCGAACTTCGTTCTTGGCCGCACGCATCTGGGTGGAGACGCGGTATGCCTTATCGAAGTAGACGATGAGATTCCGGCGGACGTGGTCGAAAGCGTCCGGCAACAGCAGAATGTTCATGAAGCGACGCCGCTTTACCTGCCGATGCTGGATGGGGTGAGCTGAGGAACCGCCCACCGACGGGAAGCGCCGTGTATAATTTGTGCGGCGCTACACCTCTCTGAAACTGTCAGTCTCGGGCGAAAAAACCCTTAGTCTTTTCGCGTGGCGGTCGATATACCAGCCATGCAGCCCGAGCTGGCCGTTCCATACCGGATCGAGTATCCACGGATAGGTCATCAGGTTCTCAAACCCGACGCGAAGCAACTCCTCCGCACATTGTTGCGCCCGGGTGGTCTCGTCAGTGCCCTGGATCGTGCCGGATATGGACGATGAGGCAAGCGCGACCCATTGAGGGAGAAACTGGCATTGCAAAAGTGCCGCGGTGCCCGATGCGTCGGGATCGACCAGCGACTTTAAAATGCCGCAATCATTATGTGCGATCTGGATGATATGGCGGGCTTTGCGGACGCGGATTCCGTATTCGAGCGCCGCGGCGACCGAAAGATCGGTTTGACCGGAAGCCGGTGGAACCAACCCCGCTGCGGTCCGTATGACATAAAGCGATTCCGGTGATGCGCCGATCAATGTTGACGGGTCCACCGGCAAATCTGCTGCCGTGATTATGATAGTGGCCGGCCCGGAATTGGGGGTGCCGGGTGACAATCCGCCGGCCACACCCGCGCTCGCGTTTTTCAGCCAGTCGTCGATATTTTGCACGTTCTGTATCCCTGCTCCTGACCTCACTCCTAAACGATTGCGGGGCGCTTGGCCAATCGTGGCTATCGGGGTGAAGAGGAAATTGCATGAGCGCCTGAAACGCGCTAGACAGCCCGCTGTGCGCCACTGCACGGGGTGCGTATCCATACGGATAGTGTGGACATCAAACAGTCACAGCGATTTGTACGGCGATGACGGAAGCTGAACGAAATGCTCTGCTGCCCGCGGGGTTGAGGGATATTCTCCCTGAAGACGCGGCGTTCGAGGCGGAAACCGTGGAACGGTTGATGTCGGCATTCGCCGCGCATGGCTATCAGCGCGTCAAACCGCCACTGATCGAATTCGAGGAAAGCCTGTTGAGTGGCGCCGGCGTCGCCGTTGGTCACCAGACTTTTCGGCTGATGGACCCCGTATCGCAAAGAATGATGGGGGTTCGCGCAGATATTACCCCGCAGATTTCCCGGATCGCCCGGACGCGCCTCGCCAATGAACCCAGGCCGCTTCGCCTGTCTTATGCCGGCGATGTGTTGCGGGTCCGTGGATCGCAGCTGCGGCCGGAACGCCAGCTTACCCAGGTCGGCGCGGAGCTGGTTGGATCGGCGGCGCCCGAGGCGGACGCGGAAATCCTCGTTATGGCGATCCGGGCCATAGAACGCACCGGTATCAAAGCGCTTAGCGTTGATCTAACCGTGCCCCGGCTGGTGCCGCAAATATTGGGCTTTTTCGGAATTGCGGCGGAACGGGAACGCGACGTCCGCGAGGCGCTGGACCGAAAGGACGCGTCCGCCGTCGCACTGTCGGCGGGTGAGGCGGCGCCGGCGCTAAACGCGCTGCTGAAGGCCACGGGGCCGGCTCTTGCCGGTTTGGAAATCCTCCAGTCCGCTGACATGCCTGGCGAAGCGGCGCGAGAAGTCGTCCGGGTCGCGCGTGTCGCGGAACTGCTCGGCGAGCAGGCGCCGGAAATTCAGCTTACGATCGATCCGGTGGAGCATCGCGGGTTCGAATATCATACAGGTATCGGTTTCACGATATTTTCGCGTGGTCCGGCGGCGGAACTGGCCGGCGGCGGCCGGTACCGGGTGCGGGCCGGGCAGGACGAGGATGGGGAACGGGCCACCGGTGTGACGCTCTATGTCGATGCGATTATCGGGACACTTGAAAAACCCGATGGCGCGCGCCGGGTGCTGATGCCCATAGGGTCTTCCCCGGATCGCGTTGCGTCGTTGCAGGAAGAGGGTTGGGTTACGGTCGCGGCGCTGGACTCCTTGGACGATGTCGATGCGGCTGCGGCGGCTCAGAAATGCGGCTATGTTTTCGAAGATGAAAAACCGCGTCCGGTGAAAGGTATCGGTTAGCAAATGACGAATGTTGTGGTTGTCGGGTCGCAATGGGGCGACGAGGGCAAGGGTAAGATTGTGGACTGGCTATCCAGCCGCGCCGATGTGGTGGTGCGGTTTCAGGGCGGCCATAACGCGGGGCATACGCTGGTTATCGATGGTGTGACTTACAAGTTGAGTCTATTGCCGTCCGGCGTCGTCCGGCCCGACAAGGTATCTGTTATCGGAAACGGCGTTGTTATCGATCCCTGGGCGTTGTTGCAGGAAATCGATCAGCTGCGCGAACAAGGGGTCGCGTTGGGCCCGGACCGGTTGAAAGTAGCCGCGAATGCCAGTCTTATCCTGCCGCTACACGGGCAGCTCGACCGGGCGCGCGAAGAAGCCCGCGGCAGCGGCAAGATCGGCACGACGGGTCGCGGGATTGGCCCCGCCTATGAAGACAAGGTCGCGCGCCGCGCGATCCGGGTCTGCGACCTGGCCGAACCCGACGGACTTGGCGAGCGGGTTGACGACCTGCTTATGCATCACAACGCCCTTCTTACAGGGCTGGGCGCCGAGACCGTTGACCGGCAGGCCCTGCTGGATCAGCTCAATGAAGTCGCCGAACGGCTTTTGCCCTATGCCGACAATGTCTGGCATACGCTGGACCAGGCACGGCGCGACGGAAAGCGCATTCTTTATGAAGGCGCGCAGGGCGCCATGCTGGATGTCGATCACGGGACTTATCCCTTTGTGACCTCGTCTAATACCCATGCCGCCCAGGCGGCCGTCGGGTCCGGTTCCGCCGTTCATTCTCTCGGTTACGTCCTGGGGATCACAAAGGCTTATACGACCCGGGTCGGTAGCGGTCCGTTCCCCACCGAACAGGAAAACGAGATCGGACAATTGTTGGGAGAGCGCGGTCATGAGTTCGGCACGGTGACCGGGCGGCAACGGCGCTGCGGCTGGTTCGACGCGGTTATGGTGCGGCAGGCCATCAAGGTCGGCGGCATCGACGGAATTGCGTTGACCAAACTGGATGTTCTCGACGGTGTCGGCCCGCTGAAAGTCTGCACCGGGTACAGGGTCAACGGCGAACGGTTGGATATTTTCCCGCCGGGCCGCGCCGCGCAGGCGGCTGTGGAGCCAGAGTACGAGACCCTGGAAGGTTGGTCTGAAAGCACGATGGGCGCGCGGAGCTGGGCCGATCTGCCGGCAACGGCGATCAAATATATCCGCCGGATAGAAGAGCTTATCGAGGCGCCGGTTGCCCTTCTGTCCACCAGTCCGGAGCGTGAAGACACGATCCTGGTGCGCGATCCCTTCGCCTGAACAAGGCTGTTTGCGCGTCACGGCGCGTTAACTTCATTTTGGGATTCCCGAATTAATCTGTCACGGCAGAATAATTCTAGCCGGAGTCCGCCCGTGGCAGACGAAAATGAGAAGAAGGCCAAAGACGGCGCCGGATCGCAGGCGTCGTCTGCGGCCTATGTCGATGTCGGCGACTCATATCGTGTCTACCCGGCTCAGCGGTTGCCCGCGTTGGACATGGGGCGCGCCCTTGCCGTGAAGGCGACGAACAAGAAAACGCCTGACGATCCGTTTTTTGCGCGCGTTGTGCCATTGTCCGCGGCGCCAAGGTTCGATCTGCTCAAGGCTCTGAAAGGGGTTGCCGATACACGGCTGATGCGCCCGCTTTGCTGGCGGTTCCTCCCCGGACAGCGGGGTGAGGAACCTCGGGTCGCCATCGTATACGAGGCGCCGGTCGCCGATCTGGTCATGCCCGCCGGGGCCGATGAATTCGATCCGGTGCCGCCAGATGTGTTGAACAAAAATATTCTGGCATCGCTCTGCCTGACGCTCGGCCTCTTCGCGCAGCGTGGCGTGACCTGCCGGGCACTGAAACCCCGAAACCTCTATTGGGAAAACGAAACCCGCTCCGGCGTCATGTTGGGCGATTGTATCAGCCACGCGCCCGCCGCGCTGCAGCCGGCGGTATTCGAAGCGACCGAAGTGGCGATGACGCCGCCCCTCGCGCGCGGGGCGGGGTCGATCCGGGATGATTTCTAAGCTTTGGGAACGACACTATTGTCTCTTGCGACCGGCAAAATGCCGATGGCGGGGAAACCGGATCAGCAGATCATTATGGAAAAGGTCCAGCGTGGTTCCTATTCCGCGATGATGGATGGCGAACGCCCGCCTTTCGGATTGCGCGAGTTGCTACGCGGGTTGCTGTCGGATAACCCCGATGACCGTTGGGGCTTTGAGGAGCTTGAACAATGGCTGGGCGGTGACCAGCGGACGACGGTCAAGGTTTCCCGGGGCGGCGTCGCAGACCGGCCCTACGAATTCGAGGGTAAGGGCTACAAGAGTTGCTGTCTGCTCGCCGAAGCGTTCGGTGAGAACCTGAAGAAGGCGGAAAAACAGGTTTACGACCCGGAATTTCACAGCTGGCTTCAACGCGGTTTTCCCGATGGGACGCTGGCTCATGCTGTCGGGAATGCCCTGGCGCTTGGATTTGACAGCGCCAGAAATGACAAGAGCGCCGCGCGTTCCGTTGCCCGCGTCTGCATGCAGCTCGACCGTTTCGGTCCCATCCGTTTCCAGGGCGTCGCGGCGATGCCGACCGGGCTCGGCGCGGTGTTTCTGGATGCGGAGTTGCGGGGAGAGGAACAAACGGCGGGAACGGTGGCGGCGGCAATTTCACAGGGGGTCGTCAATGACTGGTTCGAGGCGCAATCCAATAGTGACCGAGTCATCTACGACAAGGAAATCAAGGAATTTCAGCAAATTTCCCAGCTTTTGAAACATAAGGGGTTGGGATACGGGATAGAGCGCTGTCTTTATATGCTGAATCCGTCGATTCCCTGTCTCAGCCCGATGCTGGGTGATGTCATTGTCGGTCAGGTGTCGGAATTGTTGCCCGAGCTTGAGAGGCAGATCGATCACAGTGGCAGCTTCGACGCGTTGGTTGATTCCCATCTTGCCGCGTTTATAGCCAGCCGGATCAAGGGAAATATCGACCGGCAGTTGATGTTCCTGGAAGCGGCTGACGACGATCCATTGAAGGTCAGGCAGGGCATGCTCGCCATTCTGGCCAAGGTCCAGGACAAGCACTGGCCCGATGAACTGCCCGCGCTCAGCCAATGGTTCGCGGCAGAACTCGATCCTTTGATCGACGGGTTTCATGCGCAATCGACCCGCGAAAAATTGCGTCGAAAGGTGAGAGCGCTGGGTGCGCAGGGCGATCTGGTCGCATTGAACGAATGTTTCGATAACGAGGCCGGACGAAAAGAGGACGATCAGGGCCGGCAACGCGCCGCGCATGAATTCGCGGCCGCCTCGCGCGAGATATCCAAACTCGAATCGCGAGAATTTCAGGAGTCGGCGCAGCGGCTCGGCTGGAAGATCGCCGTGGGCATCAGCAACACCATCCTGACGGCGACGGGCGCCGTCCTGATTTTCGTTTCTTATTAGGCTGGACGGTATCGGTCATGGCAGAGAACAAACCCAGACGCCCCAGCGCGCGCAAACCTCTGCTTGCGGTAACGGGATTTTTCTGTCTGATTTTCGCCGCCCTGCCGACGGCGATTCTGCTGATCGTCGGGCTGGTCCCGACATTGGCCGCTTTCATCATCGACAGGACGCCCGGCAAATTTCTGATGAAATGCGTGGCCGGCATGAATGTCGCCGGGCTTTTGCCGTGGATCTACAAATTATGGATGAACGGCCACGACATGGTTACGGCAATGGACATGTCCACCGACATCTTTATGTGGTTTTCGATCTATGCCGCCTCGGGTATGGGGTGGGCGTTGTTCCTGGGGCTGCCGAGCGCGGTCGCCATGTCACGTGTCCTCAATGCGAAGCGCCGCATCTATGTATTACGTGAACGGCAAAAGGCTCTGTTCGGCGAATGGGGCGAATGCATTTTGCCGCCCAGCGATCAGCGGATGCTGGCCGAAGCGTCGCAAGAGGCGGGGGAAGAAGCCATCGCCCCCCGTGATGGGGAGCAGGATGGCGGCAGCGCGGAGAACGCCGCTCCGCCGCTTGGTTCTAACCAGGCGGCCTGAGTGCGGAATTCAGGTCGCGATCGACTGTTCGATCGAGGCGGCCTTGATTGCCTTCTGGACTTTTTCGAAGGCGCGCACCTCGATCTGACGCACGCGTTCGCGTGAAATATCGTACTGGGTGCTCAGCTCTTCCAGCGTTTGCGGTTCTTCGCTGAGGCGTCGTTCCATAAATATATGGCGTTCGCGGTCGTTCAGCGTCTTGAGCGCGTTGGCAAGCAATTTTCGCCGGTTCTCAAGCTCTTCCCGCTCACCCAGCAGCGTTTCCTGGCTGATGGAATCGTCTTCCAGCCAGTCCTGCCATTCACCGTCGCCTTCCGCTCGGAGCGGTGCGTTGAGCGAATGGTCAGGCGCGGCGAGCCGCCGGTTCATGGAAATGACCTCTTCTTCCGAGACGTTTAGCGCCTCGGCGATCTTGGCCACGTTTTCAGGGGCGAGGTCGCCGTCCTCGATCGCCTGGATCTGGCCTTTCAGCTTGCGCAGATTGAAAAACAGTTTCTTCTGCGCCGCGGTGGTGCCGATTTTCACCAGCGACCAGCTATGCAGGATATATTCCTGGATCGACGCCTTGATCCACCACATGGCGTAGGTTGCCAGCCGGAATCCCTTGTCCGGATCGAAGCGTTTGACCGCCTGCATCAGCCCGACATTGCCTTCGGAAATCAGTTCGCCCAACGGCAGCCCGTAACCGCGATAGCCCATTGCGATTTTCGCGACAAGACGCAGATGGCTGGTGACCATCTTGTGCGCGGATTCGACATCGCCGTCATCGACCCAGCGCTTCGCGGCCTCGAATTCCTCTTCATGGGTGAGAAGGGGGAATTTGCGGATTTCCTGTAAATAGCGGGTCAGATTGCTGTTCGGGTCAATCTGCGGCATTGCCGGGAGTTTGGACGCCATGTTTCTTCTCCTCTCGACGGCTGTGACCGGCCGGTTACGCATTACTACACGTATACGACCATAAATTCCGTCAGGATTTCTTTATAAAACCCATTATAGGCGAAATTATGGCAAAATCAATTATTTTGTATTTTTTCTAATATTGTAATTAAGTATTTAATATCATTTGGAATATCGGATTCAAATTTCAGTGCTTCGCCGCTTCCCGGATGGGTGAAACCGAGAAGCCTTGCATGCAGCGCCTGCCGTTCGAAATTTCTCAGTACTTCCAGTACATCCCCGGGCAGGGATTTGCGGCGCGCGGCGGTAAGCCCCCCGCCATAGACCGGATCGCCGATCAGGGGATGGCCGAGATGGGCCATATGCACCCGGATCTGATGCGTCCGCCCGGTGGCCAACCGGCATTCGACCAGCGCCGCCGCCCCATCAAAGCGCTTTTCCACCGCATAGCGGGTGAGGGCTTCCTTGCCGCCCTGCCGCCGCACCGTCATTTTCTTGCGGTCGCGCTGGCTGCGCCCGATATTGCCTTCGATTTCGCCCTTTCCCGGACGCGGCACGCCCCAGACCAGCGCGGCATAGGCGCGGACGATCGAATGCGCCTTGAACTGGGCGGCCAGCCCGTTATGGGTGG
>Ga0181585_10001564_pt1 | contig 20128 bp, 18 predicted proteins | sample 071ome_29_FD_132469 | JGI IMG/M metagenome (GOLD analysis project Ga0181585, IMG submission 132469) | Coastal salt marsh microbial communities from the Groves Creek Marsh, Skidaway Island, Georgia - 071407BT metaG (megahit assembly) | ecosystem: Environmental > Aquatic > Marine > Intertidal...
AGGGCGTTGGATTGCGTGCAGAGGCTCCAGTGATCGGACTGGATTATTTCGGCCACATCCGCGAGTTCCGGTTAAACGAAAGAACCATGGGCCCCCTCGATTTGCCCGAGGAGTTGCTTGAGCCTGTTTATGACGCTTTATCTAAAATGTTCGCGCTTTCTTATGACAGCAAGTACCACATGTCGTATCTGCTAAAGGATGGCGAAGCATTGGTGTTTGATAACGCAAGGGTCTTGCATGCGCGTACCGGCTTTAACGGCCACCGACATGTTCGATTGACTCATGTGGGCAGCGATGAGTTCTACAGCCGGTGGCGACAGCTCCGGCACGAACTCAAGGGCGATATCAATCTGATTTAGGACGATTTCAATGACTAAAGAGCTATGGCATCAAGGACGCGTGGCCATCGTGACCGGCGGTACTGCCGGCATCGGACTGGAGATTGCCAGAACGCTCGTTGCGCGCGGGGCAAAAGTAGCGATCGGCGGTCGTCGAAACGTCGAGGAATACGACAGCCTATCCCACGAGGGTTTTCTTATCGGCCAGTTGAATGTATGTGACTCAGATTCTGTTCGAGGCTTTGTGGATTGGGTGACAGCGCACCACGGGGAACCTGATATTTTGGTGAACGCGGCAGGGGTTTCGGTTCATCATGAGGTATGTGACCACAGTGATGAGGACTGGAATCTTGTGATTGAGACCAACCTCAACGGCCCCTTCAAGATGATCCGGGCGTGCCTGCCGAGCATGCTGGCGGGCGGTTGGGGTCGCATCGTCAATATTGCGTCGACGGCTGCGAATACGGCCGTGTCCACGCATGCTGCCTATTGCGCATCCAAGGCAGGGTTGCTGGGGCTCACGAGAGCCGTGGCATTGGAGGGAGCAGCCAGAGGCGTGACCTGTACTTCAGTCAGCCCGACCTGGGTGGAGACTGAGATGCTGCGGAACAGTATTGCGCTTATGGCTGATCGATCCGGTCTCAGCCTTGAGGCGCAAAGAGCAGAAATCGCAGCCTCCAATCCGCAAAATCGTTTGGTGCAATCGGAGGAGATTGCGGAACTCGTGTCCTTTTTGTGCTCAGAGCTGTCCCCTGCCTTGACGATGGAAGATGTGCAGGTCAACGCCGGAGCCCATTGGTAAGTCGTCGTTGCTGCACCAGGGTTTGACGATTGGGGCACTGAAAGCTGCCCTTAAACCGCAAGCAGAAATTTAAGGAGAATATTGGATGCACTACCGCCCGGGCACCGAAAATCACGGGTTGCCGCATGATCCCTTCAAAAGCTGTACGGTACCCCGACCGATTGGCTGGCTCTCAACCGTCAGCACCCAGGGGGTCTGCAATCTCGCTCCGTTCAGTCAGTGGCAGAACCTTACCTTCGATCCGCCAATGGTGATGTTCGCTGCGAACCAGAATATCTGGGGTCAGCGCAAAGACAGTGTCGTCAATGCGGAGGAGACAGGGTGGTTTGTTTGGAATATGGCCACCTACGACTTGCGCGAATCCGTAAATGTCTCTGCGATGGCCGTGGAACCACAGGTTGATGAATTTGAGCTTGCCGGCGTTGAAAAAGAAGACTGTATCGATGCACCGGGTCCGAGAGTCAAGCAATCCCCGATCCAGTTTGAATGCAGGTATATCAGTACGACACGGTTTCCCGGGCGTAGTGCTGTCGGCACGGTGGACGTGGTTTTTGGGGAAGTGGCGCGCATTCACATTGATGAAAAGGCGCTGACCGCTGATGGGCGGATCGATATTCTCGGGATCAAACCCATTGCGAGAATGGGTTACTACGACTACACAGTGGTCGACAACATTTTTGAAATGAAGATTCCGGCCGGTTCCGAGGCGGAATTGGCCGGACTCGAGGGGCGGACGCTACCTTAGCGGACGCCCCCCAATTTTCTTTACCGATTATTTCCCGATACTGGGCAGGTTAAGCCCATGGGTTCGGGCGCAGTCAATCGCCTCCTCATAGCCCGCATCAGCGTGACGCATGACGCCTGTGGCAGGGTCATTCCAGAGAACCCGAGCCAGCTTCTGATCTGCAGACTCTGATCCATCGGCCAGGATAACGAGACCGGCATGTTGGGAGAAGCCGATACCGACGCCGCCGCCATGATGAAAAGACACCCAGGTAGCCCCAGAGGCGGTATTCAGCAGCGCATTCAGCAACGGCCAGTCTGACACGGCGTCAGAGCCATCTTTCATCTGTTCAGTCTCGCGATTGGGGCTGGCCACCGAGCCGCTGTCGAGATGATCCCGTCCAATGACGACAGGCGCGCTGAGTTCGCCACTTGCCACCATCTGGTTAAAGGCCCTGCCCACGCGGTCACGGTCACCCAGCCCGAGCCAGCAGATCCGACTCGGCATTCCCTGGAAAGAGATTCTTTTCTGCGCCATGTCCAGCCATTGATGCAGTTGCGGATTGTCGGGAATCAGTTCTTTGACTTTGGCATCCGTGCGGTAAATGTCTTCGGGATCTCCCGACAGGGCTGCCCAGCGGAAAGGGCCAATCCCCCGGCAGAAGAGGGGTCGAACATAGGCAGGAACGAAGCCGGGATAGTCGAAGGCATTGGCAATGCCGGTTTCCTGAGCCATCTGGCGGATGTTATTGCCATAGTCCACCACCGGTATGCCCCGGTCCCAAAAGTCGAGCATGGCTTTGACCTGAACGGCCATGGAGGCTTTCGCGGCCTGCGCAACGGATTTGGGATCAGTGCGTCGTCGATCTGTCCATTCCTCCATCGACCAGCCCGCGGGCATATAGCCGTTCTGCGGATCGTGGGCCGAGGTCTGATCTGTCACTGCATCAGGCTGATAGCGCGGATCCGATCTGGAACGCTCGACCAGGTCGGGATAGATCTCGGCGGCATTGCCTAACAGCCCCACTGATATTGGTCTGCCCTCGCTGTGGGCGGTTTCAACAAGATGCAGGGCATCGTCGATGTTGTCGGCCCATGCGTCCAGATAACGCGTTTTGAGTCGAAACTCAATTGATTGACGATTGCATTCAACGGCAATCATTGAGTAACCGCTCATGGTGGCGGCAAGCGGCTGGGCGCCTCCCATGCCGCCGAGCCCGGCGGTAAGAATCCATCGGCCTTTGGGTGAGCCCCCGAAGTGTTGGCGCGACATTTCGGCAAAGGTCTCAAAGGTGCCCTGAACGATTCCCTGCGAGCCGATGTAGATCCACGAACCCGCAGTCATTTGCCCGTACATCATGAGGCCGCGCTGATCGAGCTCTGAGAAATGCTCTAGCGTCGCCCAATGGGGCACGAGGTTGGAGTTGGCAATCAGAACTCGGGGTGCCTGCTCATGGGTTTCAAAAACCCCGACAGGTTTGCCTGATTGCACAAGCAGTGTCTGGTGCGTTTCAAGTGTTTTGAGAGACGCTACGATTCGGTCGAAACTGTCCCAGTCCCGGGCTGCCCGCCCGACGCCGCCGTACACAACAAGTTCTGCCGGGTTTTCGGCCACCGCAGGATCCAGATTATTCATCAGCATCCGCATGGGCGCTTCGGTGCTCCAGTGCTTACACTGCAGTTGGGGTCCCTTGGGAGCCTGGATATGTCGTTCAGGTGCGTATCGATTTTGAGTCATGTCAGTTTGTCGAGATCGGATCGAGATCAGTAATGAAGGTTAATGGGAGTGCGGATGTCTTCAACTGCCGTATCGGGCTACCAGTTGCTGGACGTTTTCGGCGACCTGGGCCCGGTGATAGCGCTCAAAGTGGTCCCAGGTGACGAGACTGGTTGAGTCCTCCACCCGGTCTAGAAACAGTTTGCCGAGCAGATGATCCACCTCATGCTGATAGGTGGCGGCAGTCATCCCCTTGACGCGGTCATTGATCGGATTGCCGTGCCGGTCCAGAGCGCTGACGTCTATTTCGCAGTGGCGTTGCACTTTTCCGCGCAGATTGGGGACGCTGAGGCAGCCCTCATAGTTCTCGAACATGGCATCGCCTACCGGCGTCAGTACGGGATTCACCAGAACCGTGAGGGGAATATTCGGTCGATAAGGGTAGCGTGGGTTATCGCGTACCTCGATCGCGCAGATTCGAAGGGATTGATACACCTGATTGGCAGCAAGGCCTGCTCCATTGGCAGCGCGCATGGTCGCGATCAGATCATCAATGAATTGCTGCATCTCAGTGCTCTGAAGCATCTCGGCGCTGAGTTCTGCTGTGGGTTCGCGCAGGACGGGGTGGCCGACCTGGGCAATGCTGAGGATTCGATTCATAGGGTTCTCAAAGTTACTCGCGTCAATCCTTCAATGTATTTGTGGATCCGTATCCAGCGGTTGCTTGGGCAGAAGCTTTGCCAACTGGCCTTGATTGATAATTGAGGCCGATTTTTCTATATCGGGATAAAACACCCTGTCTTGGGCATATTCCGGCACGTGTGCGCGGAGCAGTTCGTACGCGGACTCGACCTGAGTTGAAGAAGTCAGAGGTCGGCGCAGGGAGATCCCTTGAGAGGCGGCGAGATATTCGACGGCCAGGATCTGCAGAGTGTTCTTGTTCATTTCGTAGAGTCGCCGCGCGGCAAAAGTGGCCATACTCACGTGATCCTCCTGGTTTGCCGATGTGGGAAGACTGTCCACGCTGGCGGGGTGAGCAAGGCTCTTGTTTTCTGATGCCAGAGCTGCGGCGGTGACATGGGCGATCATGAAGCCCGATTCCAGCCCGGCATTTCGGGTGAGAAAGGGCGGCAGTTCACTGATACTGGCATCGACCAACATGGCGATCCGTCGCTCAGACAAACTGCCGGTCTCAGCAATCGCGAGAGCAATATTGTCGGCAACCAATGCCACGGGTTCTGCGTGGAAGTTTCCGCCCGACAGGACATCACCCGTTTCTGAACACAGAATCGGGTTATCGGAAACGGCGTTTGCTTCGCGCAAAAGAATCCGCGCGGCATGATCGAGCTGATCGAGACAGGCGCCCAACACCTGCGGCTGACAGCGAAGGCAGTAAGGATCCTGAACACGATCACAGTCGGCATGCGACCGGTTGAGTTCGCTGTTGTTAAGCAATGCCCGGTAGATCGCCGCCACCCGCGTCTGCCCCGATTGCCCTCGGGCCTCGTGAATGCGAGCATCGAAAGGCACATAACTGCCGAGTGCGGCATCTACCGAGATGGCTCCGATCACCATGGCGCTGGCAAGATTTTGTTCTGCGGAAAATAGACCGTCAATCGCGAGTGCTGCAGACACCTGCGTGCCGTTCAGCAGTGCAAGCCCTTCCTTGGCCTCGAGGACCAGCGGATCCAATTCTGCGGACTGCAAGGCCTCTGCTGTCGAGATGCGTTGACCCTGCAAAAATACCTCTCCTTCGCCGATCAGCGCGAGAGACAGGTGGGCAAGCGGTGCGAGATCTCCCGAGGCGCCTACGGATCCTTTTTCCGGAATGACCGGTAGGATGTCATTTGACACCATCGAAATGAAGAGTTCGATCACCTCCGGACGGACGCCAGAATATCCCCGTGCGAGACTCAAGAGTTTCAGGACCATGATCAGCCGGGTGATCTCAAGACCCAGCGGCTGACCCACACCGACAGCATGGGATCGGATCAGGTTATGTTGCAGCGTGGACAGATCAGCGTTATCCACCTGAGTTTTCGCGAGTTTGCCAAAGCCCGTATTAATCCCATAGGCCGGCGCGCCGCGCTGCACAACCGCGTTCAAGGCGTTGTGGCTCTGGCGAACCTGGTGCCAGGCGTCTTCAGGGAGCGACACCTTGGCTGGCTCCTTCCCAATCTCCCGGAGTTGATCCAGTGTCACCTGACCCGGAATCAGATTAACGGTCTTCACGATAGTGGGTTCCCCTGTTGAGGTTGCGCAAGTCGGAACGGTCAGCTCAGATCGAGAGCATTCACCATTTCCCGGTATGCGCGCGATGCGCTTTCCATCGCTGGATGGACGCCATCATGAACAACATGCCTGCCTCCGGCAACCACGTTTTGCACGGGGTTATCGGGCCCTGAAAAAATCCAGGTATCAAGAACCTGATCGGGTGAGCGTCCTGCAAATTCAACGTGATCTGATCCAATTTCAACAAGATCTCCCCGGGCGCCAGGCTGCAATCCGGCGAGTGACTCACCCCGAGCACGATTCCCCCCAATAATTGCTGCGGTGGTTAATGCTCGGCCATTGCTGCCGGCTTCGTCCGGCACCAGCACCGTTCGGCGCTGAAGACTGAAGCGTTGACTGTATTCGAGCAGGCGAAGCTCCTCTGCCGGGGATGTGCACACCTGACTGTCCGAGCCCACGCCGAGAAACCCATTGCTGGTCATCAATTCTGCTGCAGGAAAAATGCCATCGCCGAGATTGGCCTCCGTCGTCGGGCAGAGTCCGACGACCGCTCGGCTTTGCGCAAGCAGTGTCTGCTCCTGAGGGTCGACATGTGTGGCGTGGACAAGGCACCAACGATCGTTAACGTCACATTGGTCATACAGCCAGGCCACGGGCCTTGCCCCGTTTATTTCAACGCAGTCATTGACTTCACGCATCTGCTCGGCAACATGGATATGGATCGGGGCTCCTTCAAGCATGGGTCCCGCCGCCTCGATGGTTGACGACATGGATGAAGGGGAGACAGCGCGAAGGGAGTGAGCCGCGAAACCCAGGGATCTGTCTGGATTATTAGCGCAAAGCGAATGACAACTCTCGAGTAGCGCCAGGTAGCGTTCCGGATTATTGAAGAACCGATGCTGGGAGTCTTGTACCGGTTCGTCTTTGAATCCGCCCCGGCAGTACAGCACGGGCAAGAGTGTGATCGCAATGCCTGCTTCGGAGGCAGCCTCGAGAAGTTGTGCCGACATCTCGCTGAGGTCGGCATAGGGCGTGCCGTCTGGTTGATGATGCAGGTAGTGAAATTCGGCAACGGAGGTATATCCTTTTAGCAGCATGTCGATATACAGATATCGGGCAATCGTCTGCAGCTGCCCCGGATCAAGCCGCGCGTTCGCGCGATACATGAGTTCGCGCCAGCCCCAGAAATCATCCTGACCTGCAATTCGATGCTCTGTCAGCCCCGTAATGACTTTCTGATGGGCGTGGGAATGCAGGTTGGGTATTCCCGCAATAACCGTACCCTTAAGATCCAGATCCACATCTGATTGGCTATCTTCCCGCAGACTTTGTATCCGCCCCGATGCATCGAACTCGATGACACAGTTATTTTTCCAGCCTGAGACGGTCAGAGCGGTTGCACAACGCACAGAGTTGAGTCGAGAGCCTGAAGTACGCATGATTTCCTGTTTGCTTGTTTTGTGTCGGTGCCTATACTGATGCACCGTAATGACGCGCGGATGGCAAAGTGAAAGCGTGATCTGCGCCTGCGTATCCGCGTCTACGCTTGCTCAGTGCTAGTGGGAGAATAAATGACACCGGTGACTCAGACAATAAGTCCGGCGGGGGATCCCTTGGCTGCGGCTGATGGCCTGACTGACAATCCGGTGCAGATAAGACCGATTACCCCAGTGTTCGGAGCATTTATTGAGAATCTCCCGTGGACGGCGGCATCGGGTGAGTCGAGTCCTGAGTTGACTCGAATCATCAAAGAAGCCTTCGATAAGTATCTTGTGCTGGTGTTTGAGCCCCAGGAAGCTTCAGCGCAGGCATTGCGGAGTTTTGTTCGTCAGTTCGGACCCCTGTTTGTACATCACGCCGACGATGGCGTGATTCCAGTTGATGAGGCGCCGGAAGTGCTGCAGATGCTGAAAGAGCCAGAGGGCGATCGGCTTTTCGGTGGGGTCTGTTGGCACGCTGATGTGACTTTTCGAAAACCCGCTGGTTATCTGTCTGCGCTGCACGCGAAGCAGCTTCCGCCTGTTGGGGGCGATACGCTATTTGCCAGTACGGTGGCTGCTTTCTCCGCACTGAGTTCCGGCATGCAGCAGCTTCTGCGAAAACTTGAGGCCGTGCATAGTTATTCCGGCCCCGATGCGCCAGATCATCCATCAGAGACGGCAGTGCATCCGGTCGTACGGCGTCATCCTGAGACAGGGGTGGAAGGTATCTATCTCAATCGCATGTTCGCTACGCGCTTTGTCGGGATGACCAAAGAAGAAAGTGAGCCGCTGCTGAAGTTTCTGGATGAGCATATGACCCGCTGTGAATTTACTGCCCGCATCTCCTGGGCCGAGGGTCAGTTGGTGATGTGGGATAACCGGTTTACGCTTCATTACCCCATTAATGATTTCTCGGGCCATCGACGGCTGTTGTACCGCTGCACTGCGATGGAGTACTGAGCTTCTGGATTGCCTGCAAACAAAACGCCACGAAATCACAATTAAAGATGGAAAAGATGAATACAAATCTGATTTCAGATGACCTGATTGAGGTTTTCGAAGCGGACGGGGTTGTGGTGCTTCGGGATGTGTTCACACCCTGGGTAGAAGGAGTGCGTCAGGCCATCGAGGAAAATAAACGTAACCCGAGTTGGCGCGAACGCACCTATCGGCCCGAAGAGGGTGAGGGCTGCGAATTTTTCCAGGATTACTGCGTTTGGGCAGATTTTTCCGGTTATCGCGCGTTGGTGGTTGAGTCCCCGATGGCGAAGATCGCGGCGCAACTGATGCGCTCGGATACGGCACGCGTCTTCCACGATCATGTCCTGGTCAAGGAACCTGGCAATTCGGTTAAGACACCCTGGCACCATGACCAACCCTATTACATCGTTGATGGCGCCCAATCGGTGAGTTTTTGGGTCCCGGTGGACCCAGTTCCTGCTGACCGCACCGTCGAGTACGTCGCGGGTTCCCATAAGTGGGGAGTCGACTTCAAGCCAACCCGATTTGACGGCACGGATCTGTATTCGGCAGATGAATCTGAGTCAGTACCCGACGTTGAAAGGGATCGTGACCGTTTAGATATCCGGCGTTGGGCAACGGAGCCAGGCGACGCGATCGCATTCAACTTCAGAACGCTGCATGGTGCTGCGGCAAATCACTCAAGTCAGCGCCGCCGGGTAACCTCGATCCGGTGGGTGGGGGATGACGCCCGGTTTGTTCAAAGACCAGGAAAGACCTCGCCATTTTTCCCTGGCCTGGCGTATGAACACGGAGCACCGTTCAGTGGGGATCAGTTCCCCGTCATTTTCCCAAAAAGTCAAAGCCCGCAGTAGGTGGCTGAGACACGCTTTATTTGATTCTGGAGATTTTATGGAACATCTCACGCTGCACTATCTGAATGCCCGTGACGTCGAAGCGCTGGCGATGACCGCTGACGAAATCATTCAGGCTCAGGAAGATTCCCTCGCAGCGCAAGGTCGGGGAGAAACCGTTATCGAACCCCGTATGCACCTGCGGCCAGACCCGGCCTTTCGCGGGCATTTCAACGTGCTGCGCGGCTATATCGCACCGATCGGTATTGCAGGAATAAAAGTGGTTGGTGACTTCATCGACAACTACAAGCTCGGCTATCCATCAGAGTTTGGCATGCTGACCCTGATGGATGCCCGCACCGGTGTGCCTCGAGCCGTTATTGATGCGACTGCAATTACCGACATGCGCACCGGTGCTATGACCGCGGTGGGAGCAAAATATCTCGCGCCCTCCGAGCCAAAGGTGCTTGGTCATATCGGGGCGCGCGGCAGCTCCTTCTGGAACGTCAAACTCCTTGATCATCTTTTCGATTTCGAGGAAATTCGAGTTCATTCCCGGCGCCCTGAGAGTCGGGACAGTTTCGGCCAACGCTTGTCAGACGAACTCGGTAAATCCGTCACCGTGACAGATGATTGGCAAAGCTGTCTTGAAGGTGCCGACGTCATGATTGAGGCTTCGCGGCTTGAAGCACCCGAGCCCCTGTTTCGTACGGAATGGGTGCGGCCCGGAGCGCTGGTGATTCCCTACGGCACCCAGAGTACTGTCGAAGATGATTTCACGGACGTCATGGACAAGATTGTGGTGGATCATTGGGAGCAATGCCTGATCGGACCCTTTGGCTGCCTGCGCCGTCACGTTGATGGGGGGAAGGTAACGCGCGAAACGATCCATGGAGAGATTGGGTCCATCTGCGCAGGGGAGTTGGCCGGCCGCGAGAATGACAGTGAGACGATCCTGTTCTGGCATCGTGGGTTGTCCACGTCGGATATTGCCCTGGGTTGGGCCATGCTGGAAAAGGCCAAGCGCCTGGATATCGGTACGGTGCTGGATTACACATGATTACGCTTAAGGCGCCAGAAGACCTTAATTGGGACGTCATCACGGCGGTGGCGTACGAACAGGCCCGATTCGATATTGCCCCTGAACTGCTCGCCAGCGTTGAGCGGGGACGCGGGATATTCAATGAATTGATTGAGGCGGGAGCTCCCTGTTACGGCGTCACGACGGGTCTGGGCAGGTTGAGCACGACGGATCTTTCTAAAGAAGCGCGTGATGCGATTTCCCGCAACATCCTGCTTGCCCGGGCCGCAGCGTTTGGAGAGCCGCTGCCCCGTCCGGTAGTGCGCGCGATGATGATGGTTCGATTGGCAAATTTTCTTTCAGGCCAGGATGGCGTCAGCGCCGACTTGTGTCAATTTATTGCTGCGCGACTGAATGACGACTTCGATCCTTTTGTGCCTGCGCTCGGGCATGGATTCGCTGCCGACGGAACACCCAATGCACACTGTTTCCAGACACTGATTGGAGAGGGCAGGGTGCTCGACCCAGATGGCGAACCGGTTGCTGCGGCAGCGGCTTTGTCGGCACGTGGGGTGGATCCCTATTCTCCCGGTTCGAAAGAAGGTCTGGCGCTGATCAACGGGATTACGGCTCTGCCGGCATATGCGATCTATGCCCATCGGCAGGTCAGTGCCCTGCAGGAATTCGCGACGCTGGTCGCGGCCGTCTCCCTCGAAGCATTGGCTGCCCCCAAGGATGCAATCCATCCCGCTCTCGCCCAATCGAACGGGGCTGGAGTGGGAAAGGTGATTGCGCGCCTTAACCAACTGCTCGAGGGCAGTAGGGTGACACCGTACAAGCTGCAGGCTGCGATCTCTCTGCGCATCATTCCTCAGGTGCACGGTGCACATTTGGATGCACTCGACCAGGTCAGGTCCGGCATCGAGCAGACGATCAGAACCTTCTCAGGAAATCCCATGCTGGTGGAAGACGATGGCGAAGGGCAGGCAAGATTGTTGTCGGTAGGGAGTTTCCACAACCAGTTGCTGGTCAATTTGATCGAGTATCTCGCTATCGCCACATCGCATGTAGTGTGTCTCAGTGAGCGCCGATTGCATCGGATGATGGATGAAAACCAAACCGGCCTTAACCCTCAGCTGGCTCCCCGACCAGGATTGGATGCCGGGATGGTGGTGGCGCATAAAGCCTGTATCGATCTTGTGGCGCGTGTCCGTATGGCGGCGCAGCCTCTTTCCTTGATGACGTCCGAGACTTCTGGGGGCCAGGAGGACTATATGTCTATGGCCTTGCCGGTGATTCAACGCCTGTTGGAGATTGTGCGGTATGGGACTGCGATACTGTCATACGAGGCCATGGCAGGCTGCATTGCTCTGGATCAGCGAAAGGCCCATTATGGCCAGGGGGTGACCCGCTTCCATGATCTGGTACGAGGACACATCGCTCCGCTGGACCAGGATCGGTCCCCTGGTCGGGACTTTGAGGTCATGAATGAACTCGTGCTGCGCGAGTTCTTTCCCGATTTAGCCGGAGGTTACTGAACGTGAAACTTTGGGAAAACGCCAGAATTGTGCCCATGGCAGATGCCGTTCCGGGGACGGAAGTCATTGATAACGGGGCGTTGCTAACAGACGGGGAGAGCATTCTTGCTGTTGGCCCACGGGAAGCCGTCATTTCCCAGACCCCGCTTGCTGATAAGCAGGTGGAGGAGGTCGTCGATTGTGGCGGTGGCCTCGTTCTGCCGGGCCTGATCGACTGCCACACCCATCTGGTTTACGGGGGCGACCGGTCCCGTGAATTCGAGCAGCGTCTTGAGGGCGTCAGTTACCAGGAAATCTCACGACAGGGTGGGGGAATCCGGTCAACCGTCGCTGCGACCCGAGAGACAAACCAACAGGAGCTCGCTGCTTTGGCTCTGGATCGTGCAACCCGTATGTGCGCCAACGGCGTGACAACGCTTGAGGTGAAAAGCGGCTACGGGCTTTGTGTTGAAGATGAGGAGAAGATGCTTTTGGCAGCGCGTTCACTGTGTGAGAGGCTGCCGGTGTCTGTCCATACGACATTCCTGGGGGCGCACGCGATTCCGGAAGACTTTCATGAAAGGAGTGACGATTACATTCAGTTGGTCTGCGAGGAAATGCTGCCCTCGGTTGCAAGACAGGGCCTCGCAGACAGCGTTGATGCCTTCTGCGAAAACATTGCATTTAGCTGCCAGCAAGTCCGTCGGGTGTTTGAAAAAGCACGCGAACTGGGTATGCCGGTGCGTCTTCATGCCGATCAATTGACCAACGGCGGAGGGGCGGCGCTGGCTGCAGAGTTCGGCGCACTGTCTGCAGACCACCTGGAGTACACCGACGAAGCAGGAGTCAAGGCGCTCGCAGAATCAGGCACCGTTGCGGTACTGCTCCCGGGAGCCTTTTACTTTTTGAAAGAAAAACAATGCCCGCCTGTGGAACTGTTTCGTAAGCACGAGGTCCCGATGGCCCTGGCGACGGACTACAACCCCGGCAGTTCTCCTGTTGATTCGCTTCTGCTGGTGCTCAACATGGCCTGTGTCATGTTTGGATTAACGCCACGCGAGTCGGTTGCGGGGGTCACCATTCACGCGGCGAAAGCCCTGGGTTTGTCTGACCGTGGCGTGCTGAAGCCAGGCTATCGGGCCGATTTTGCGGTTTTTGATGTTGAGACCTTGGCACATCTTTGCTATCCCATCGGGGTGGCGCCAGCACGGCTCGTGGTCCAGGCAGGCTGCCTGACCCGTCCCCTGCATCAGCGCCCATGAGCAGCACGGTCGACGTGGTGGTTATTGGCGCTGGCGCGGCAGGCCTGGCCGCGGGTCGTGCGCTCGGGGCGAGTGGTCTGACTTCGGTGGTTTTGGAAGCAGATGCCCGGGTGGGGGGTCGTGCCCATACCGAGATCATGCCTGACGGCGCGCCTTTTGATCTCGGTTGTCACTGGATGCACTCCGCCAGCCTCAATCCCTTTGTCGATACGGCCGATGCGTTTGGGGTGCGTTACGAGCGTCGGGAGGGGTATGGCCGCTCCGGGTTTTTTCGCCAAGGCGCCTGGGTCGAAGATATCGAAGTCGCAGCTGCGTTCAGAGCAATGAGCGAGCGCCAAAAAAGCGTCGCTGACGCCTGGACTCAGGGGCTGGATCAATCGGTTTTCGATACCGTTGAGCGCGACGGGCCATGGACTGAGGTGCTCGATTTTTACGATACGCTGAATACCTCGTCGGACGTGGACCAGATTTCGATAGGCGATCTTGTCAGTTACAACGACACCGAAGAAAACTGGCCCGTCGTGGACGGATACGGCGCTTTGGTCAGCCAATGGGGAGCGGTTGTGCCGGTCTCTCTGAATACGGCAGCGACCTGCGTGCAGTGGCAGGGTCCGGGCGTTGTTGTAGAGACCGCCAAAGGGCAGATCCAGGCGAAGTGTGCCGTCATTGCCGTTTCGACCGGCGTTCTGGCTTCAGGAGACATCCGGTTTGTGCCGGAGTTGCCCACGGAGAAACAGGAGGCCATTTGGGCGCTTCCCCTTGGCAACTACAACCGGATTCGCCTCGAGATAGATCGAGCAGTATTCCCTGATGATGCCACCGAGCGTGTGGTCGTTGAACGGGAAGGTCATCCGCTTATCCAGATCAGTCTCGGAGCCTACGGATTTAACTGCGCTATCGGGATCGTCGCCGGGAGACACGCAGATTGGCTTGAACGGGCGGGGACGGATGCATCACGAGAGGCCGTGATTGATGCTTTGTGTCACGTATTTGGGAACGACATCCGTTCTAAAGTGAAGTCGGATCGTCAGTCTGCCTGGCGCGGAAATCCGTTTGTCAGGGGTGCCTATTCAACCGCCATGCCGGGTCAATTCCATCAAAGGGGTGTGTTGGCAAAGCCGTTGGCAGACCGGCTGTTTTTTTGCGGTGAGGCAACATCGACGGATCATTTCTGTACCTGTCATGGCGCCCGCATGACGGGGGAGCGCGCAATTCGAGAGGTTCAGTCGATCCTGGGTCATCCCGCGTAATTGCGGTGGTTGCTGCAATGATCGGTAGGGATGTATGAATTTAGCGGACTGGCGCCGCCTGCTGCGTCCGGCTCACAGCGTGCCCCGGACGATCTGGAGCGCCGATGCGCCGCTCACCTTTAAGCCCAGAGGACCTACCGCGGCAGCACTCTTCGCCGGTCTCTGGCTTTTTGGAACCGGGGAAGCGATGTTCATTGCGGCCGGCCTTGGCGTCAGTCCATGGACTGTCCTTGCGCAGGGTATCTCAGTTCAGTCGGGCCTCAGTGTTGGATTTGCTACGTTTGTCGTCAGTGTTTCAGTGCTTCTCCTCTGGATTCCTCTGCGGGAGATCCCGGGGTTCGGTACGCTTTCCAACGCAGTCGTGATTGCGGTGGCCATTGATACCATGACACCGCTATTGATACTTCCTGAAGGCTCGGTGATACGCTATTTCCAGCTCATCGCAGGAGTCATATTGATTGGGGTGGGAAGCGGACTTTATCTGACGGCCAATCTTGGCCCAGGCCCGCGCGACGGACTGATGACCGGCTTGCAGCGCATCACCGGAAAACCTATTGGCTGGGTCAGGGCCGGGCTCGAGGTCACCGTGTTGTGTTGCGGATGGCTGCTAGGCGGAACGGTAGGTCTGGGGACGGTGGTGTTTGCGATCGGGGTGGGATACGCCGTCGCGCTGTCTTTGTCACTCGTTAAGCGATTTGGCTCTTCGGCGTCTTTTTGAAGTACTCATGACAACAGTGCATAAACGCCTGAGCCCGACCGGTCTGACGAAGACCCACAGGATGACCCAGCACCACTGACAGGGACGGCATTTTTTCCCTGATCGGTAAACATCTGACTTTCCCCCCGTCATATGTCTGTTGGGAGGCCGGCTGCAGGTTAAGGATGCTGTAGCCCTCTCCACTCGCGACGAGCCCGCGTACCAGTTCGAAAGACTGGCTGCGGTGACGTACTCTCGGTTGAAAGCCGAGCTTGCCGAAAAATCCGAGGAAGTAATCGCGGCTATGGGGCAGGTCAAGGAGGATGAACGGCTCATCGCGCAGGGCCTTCAAAGACAGGCTTGCGCGGTTTGCCAAGGGATGGGACGCCGGAAGCAGGACGTGCGGCTTCACGTCGGCCAACGGCACCCGCGCAAGCGCGGGATCGAGATCAATATCATAAAGCAGCGCCATCTCGATATTGCCGTTATGGAGCAAGCCCTGCAGTTCGTTGAGAGGTCCTTCGCTGACTTTGATCTCAAGTTCCGGATGGCGTTCCCGTGCAAGCACCAGAAGGCCAGGAAGAAAAAACGGTGACAGTGTCCAGAAACATCCTACTTCGAGAATCCCTTGAGCCGATTCGCCCAACGCCCGTCCCGTACTGGCGACTTCTTCGGCGTGAGCCACCAGAGACCGCGCCTGGGCCAGAAAAGCATTCCCGGCGGGGGTAAGAGAGACACCTCTGGCATGATGGCGAATCAGCAACTGCAGGCCGAGTGCTTCTTCGAGCTGCACAATCGACGTCGACAGGGCAGGCTGTGAGAGAAAGAGTTCCCTGGCGGCACTGGAGATGTTCTGATGGTCCGCGATACAGATAAAGTGACGCAATTGCCGCAGAGAGAATGACATAAAAAAAATCTATCTAATTCATTCTAAAACTATATTTTACAATTTTTGCGGGATCGCGATGATGCGGTGGTGATGTGTCGGCAAGCGCCCCGGCGTTTCCCGCTGATAACCCCATTAATGCAGGAAGGAAGTCATGATTAGAACGGGAGAGGAGTACCGCGAATCGATTCGCGATGGTCGGGTGGTGTTCATGAACGGCGAGAAGGTGACGGATGTCACCACGCACCCGATGTTCAAGCCCCTGGTCGATATCCGTGCGCGGATCTATGACATGCAGCACGATGCAGCCACTGCACCTGTCATGACGTATCACGATGATAAAGACGAGCCATTTTCGGTAGGGTTGAAACTGCCGTATACGCAGGAGGATTGGCAGGACAAGCGAAACTCGACGGATGCGGTCTTTGAGGACATCGGCGGGGTCGTCACCCGGGTGGGAGATGAAACCGTCGGTGAGATGTGGTCGCTTTATGATGGCCAAGACGTGCTCAACCAGGTCGATCCGCAGTTTTCCCAGAATATCGCCAATCATATTCATCGGGTCATTGATCACGATCCCTTCCATGTATCCGCTAACACCGATCCAAAAGGGGATCGGTCCAAAGCGCCCCAGGATCAGGATCCAGACATGCTGTTGCATGTCGTCAAGGAAACCGACGAGGGCATTGTGGTACGGGGAGCCAAATTTGAGACGGCAGCACCTTATGCCAACCAGGCATTCACCAAGCCCACCATTGCCAACTGGGGCAACGACGCCTATTCAGACTACGCCGTAGGCTTTATCTGTGATCTTGGATCTCCCGGTATCCGCATGATCTGCCGAACGGGCTTTTCCGGGCGGGCACCCAAAGAGGACTACCCGCTGTCAAATCGCTTTGATGAGATTGATGCGCTGGTTATTTTCGACAACGTCCTCATTCCCTGGGAGAACGTGCTGTTTTACCGCCACACCAAGGCGGCGGCCTTTATCCGGGCGACGCTGCATCGCTATTCGGCTTTTGCATTCGTCCAGCGCATTCTCAAATATGCAGACATGATGATTGGGGCGGCGCTGTTCAACGTGAAGCAGACGGGGCTGGATAAGCAGCAGGCGGTTCAGGAAAAACTGGCTCAACTGGCAGTGTATCGCGAGGGAATTCATGCACACCTCACAGCAGCCATCGCGCTTGCTGAGAAAAGTCCCAGCGACCTCTTGATGCCCAACCAGTCGCTGCTCCTCACAGGCCGGGTTCACGCCTGCGCCAATCTCCCAGCCATGATGCATATTGCGCGTGAGCTATGCGGTGGTCAGATTTGTGTCACGCCGGACCTCGCCTGTTTTGAGGATCAGGAGAGCGGCCCGTGGCTGGAAAAATACTATTCCGTTAATGAGAACTGGCAGGCTGAAGATCGCCGTAAACTACTGGCTTATGCGCGGGATCTGCTGAACTCGGATTACGCCGGACACCGGTTGACCTTTCAGTTGTTTGCCCAGGCGCCTCCCTTTGCGCATCTTGGAGCGGTTTATCGAAATTTTGACTGGGAGGATACGTTGGATTTTGTTCGACGTTCGGCCGATTTGTCTGATAGGGTAACCGCTGATTTCTCCGCCAAGCCGAAATCGGGTTCATGAGTGGCGGTGGGTGTAATTTGCGCGTATCAGGTGACTGTCGATGGGCGATGTCTCCTGGCAAGAAAACAGGCACTACGATCGATCGTAAGGAGAATTTGAAATGATTCATGAGCGCATTCGGCCGTTCAATACCCGAGAAACTTATCCTGAGCAGAACCTGAATAATGACCTTTGTCAGGCAGTTGTCGCCCGGGGAACCTCGGTGTTTCTGCGAGGTCAGGTGGCTCAGGATTTGGATACCCGTGAGTCGCTGCATGTGGGTGATGCTGGCGCACAGACCGCCAAGGCAATGGAAAATATCCAGATGCTGTTGCAGGAGGCGGGAAGTGAGCTGGGACATATCTGCAGGATCGTTGTTTATCTCACTGATATTCGCCACCGCGATGCGGTCTACCAGGAGATGGGCAAATGGCTGAAAGGCGTGTTTCCCTGCTCAACGGGTCTGGTTGTGCCAGCGCTGGCAAGACCGGAGTGGGTGGTAGAGATTGAGGTGACTGCTGTTATTCCGGATTAAGGCCCTGAGGTTGGGGTCTTCGATCGCGTGGAGCAGACGTAGAAGTAACAGTAGAAGTAACAGAGGAGGTAAAAAGTATGTTGAGCGAAACCCAGATTTCAGAGTTCAGGCGTCAGGGCTATCTCATGCTGCCGGGGTTGGTGTCTGAAGCTGTGCGTGGTGATCTCCTGTCACAGTTGCAGGAGTGGGTAGAGGAAAGTCGTCAGCACGAGGCCAATTACGGTTTTGACACTCCCAATGGCAAGGCCCGTTTCGATCTCGAACAGGGGCACACCTCCTCCAATCCCCGCCTGCGTCGGGTCGCGAATCCGACCGATATCTCCGAGATTTACCAAAGGCTGCTTTTTGAAGGAGACTTGCCCGAGGTCGTTTCAGATCTTATTGGGCCGAACGTCTTTTTTCATCACTGCAAACTCAACAACAAGTTTCCCGGAGCAGGGACTCGAGTTGAATATCATGCCGACCATCCGTTTGATCCGCACACCAACGACGATGGCATTACGGTGCTGCTCTTTCTCGATGATATGGATGAGGGCAATGGCTGCGCCCGACTGGTTCCGGGTTCGCACCGCGAAAGATATACCCATTTCCACGATGGCAAGTTCATAGGCTCAACGGATCCCGCGCTGTTTGATCAGTTTGATGGCAGAGCCGACAGTCTTGTTGGAAAAGCCGGTGACGTCTGCCTGATGGATATCTGGACATTGCACGGCGGAGGACCCAATCAGTCCCAAGATCGAGATCGACGGATGCTGATCGCTGACTACCGTGCGGCCGACGCCTTTGCCATCATGCCTCCTGCGGTACCCTCCCGCTTTTACCGCCGCATCGTGGCAGGTGAGCCAACTCACGTTGCACGCTTGCGCGAAGGAACCATGGAGATTCTTGAGCCCTACCCGGACGACTCGTTTTTTGGGCTGCAAGGTCAGCAGGCGGCCGGCGAGGGCGCAGGTGAGGCAGTACAGTGACCTTTTCGATTACAGGGATGTGTGAACGCACGGCGATGGCCGGGGTGGCAATCACTACCTCCAGCATCAGTGTGGGTAGCCGATGTCCCTGGGTCAGGGCAGGTGCCGGTGCCGTGGCCACACAGAATGTCACGGATCCCTCCATTGGCAATGAAATGCTTGATCTGATGGCGCAGGGCCTTGATGCGCCGTCCGCGCTGGCATCGGTAATGGATGACAGACCGTTCGCACAATATCGCCAGGTGACAGCAGTTGATCTCAAGGGCAACATCGCCGAACGCACGGGATCGGAAATTCTTGGCACCCACGCGGTGTCTCATGGTCATCAATGTGTTGCTGCAGGCAATCTGCTTTCATCCACCGGGGTGCCGGTGGCAATGACCGAGGGGTTCGCCCAGCATGCCGGGTCGCATCTGGCAGAACGTCTTTTATGTGCCCTGGAAGCTGGCGTAGCAGCCGGTGGAGAGGAAGGCCCCACCCATTCGGCGGCATTGCTGGTGGCCGGGGAGAATGTCTGGCCGCTTGTGGATTTGCGGGTCGATTGGTCCGATGACCCGGTGGGTGATCTTCGGGATCTTTGGCTGCGCTATCAGCCCCAGATGAATGATTATCTGGATCGCGCTTTGAATCCGGCAGTTGCACCTGCGTACGGGGTACCGGGCGACCCGTGAGTATTCCCGAGGCCGGCGATCAGGCGCAGGACGAGTTATATCATCTTCTTGGGGAGCTGATTGCTTTCGACACCACCAGCCGCAACTCCAATCTGGATCTCATTGCCTGGGTCAAGGATTACCTGGCCGGTTTCGGCATCGACAGTTTGCTGGTCCATGACGAGACGGGCGCCAAGGCGAATCTCTACGCGACCATAGGCCCTCTCGACAAGCCAGGGGTCATGTTGTCCGGCCACACCGATGTGGTCCCTGTAGATGGACAGGACTGGTCAACAGATCCTTTTGTGTTGAGCCAGAAGGATGGGGCGCTTTTCGGACGGGGAGCCGCCGACATGAAGGGCTTTATTGCCTGCGCGCTGGCTAAAGTGCCGCAGATGATGGAAAAGCCCTTGCTGGCGCCAGTGCATCTTGCGTTTTCCTATGATGAAGAGATCGGATGCATTGGTGTACGCCGGCTCCTGGATGTGCTGACGCAACAGCCCGTCAAACCTGCCATGGGCATCATCGGGGAGCCGACCACCATGAAGGTGATTAACGCGCATAAAGGTAAGCAGAGTTGGCGCGTCAATATTCGGGGGCGCGCCGCCCATTCAGCCTATCCC
>Ga0181585_10001575_pt1 | contig 20083 bp, 21 predicted proteins | sample 071ome_29_FD_132469 | JGI IMG/M metagenome (GOLD analysis project Ga0181585, IMG submission 132469) | Coastal salt marsh microbial communities from the Groves Creek Marsh, Skidaway Island, Georgia - 071407BT metaG (megahit assembly) | ecosystem: Environmental > Aquatic > Marine > Intertidal...
CTGCGTGTCCTGGGGTATCAACAATATTAATCTTGGTACCTTTGTATTCAACCGAGGTGTTTTTAGCGTAGATTGTAATACCACGCTCTTGTTCGAGTGCGTTAGAGTCCATAGAGCCATCAGAGTTTGCTCCCGTTTGTTCCATAATAGCGTCAGTAAGTGTTGTCTTGCCGTGGTCTACGTGCGCTATGATTGCAATGTTTCGAATCTCTTGTGTTTCCATAAAATAAAGCCCAATACGGGCGAAAGGACAACTACATTACTTAAGTTTTAGCAAAGAGTCAATGGCGCTTATTCCCTATGAGTATCTCTTTCTCTTTTTTAGTTAATTTTTTGATGCGTGCTTCATCAATTTGTGCACTACTCCTATCTTTATGTTTTTTTGTATACGCAATTTCTAATGGTTTGTTTGCTTTTGTATACTTCGCGCCAGTTTTCCCTTGACAGTGTTCACTGAATCGTCTTTTAACATCTGTTGTTACACCAGTGTAGAGCTTGTCATGTTCACATCTAAGAATGTAGACAAACCAACTCATATCTTAGCTGTGCATGAACTCAATCACATCTCCGTTTTGCACAATATATTCCTTTCCTTCTGTACGAAGTTTGCCCTTTTCTCGCACCCCAGCCATAGAGCCGATTGTCGCAAGATCATCAAACGACACTACCTGCGCTCTAATGTACTTATCTTTAAAGTCTGTGTGAATTGCTGCGCCTGCTTCTGGTCCTGTCGCACCTTGCTTGATTGTCCATGCACGTGTTTCTTTTTCACCTGTTGTAAAGAATGACATAAGACCTAGTTTTTTATAACACGCTCGAATGAGCGCATCGATACCTGAGTCTTGCGTCCCGTATTCACGTCTAAATTCATCTTTCTCATTCTCCTCAAGGTCCTTTAGTTCATGTTCCACTCCAGCATCAATGATAACGTACTCTGAGTTCGTACTTTCTACAAAGTCCATGAGTTCTAGCCAACGCTCATCATTGGTTTCGTCAAAGTTGTACGCGCCGTTCTTTTTGTTAAATACATAGAGAACGTCTTTCATGGTAAGGAGGTGAAGTGTTTTAACAAGATTCTCTTCCTCATCAGTAAACTCAAGTGAGTTTGCCAGCTTGCCTTGCTCAAGATGTTGTCCTAGCCGAACAAGTATATCTTTCAGCTTTAACGCATCTTTGTCACCTCGCTTTGCATCACGCTCAATAGTCCCAAGTCGTTTTGAGACTGTCTCAGCGTCAGCCATAATAAGTTCAAGATTAATGACTTCTATGTCAGCCATAGGGTCTACTGCTCCTGCCACGTGCACCATATCTTCGTCATCAAATATACGTACCACTTCTGCAATCATATCTACTTCACGTATATTCGAAAGGAATTTGTTCCCAAGTCCTTCTCCAGCAGAAGCGCCCTTTACAAGACCTGCAATGTCTACAAACTCAACTATAGCAGGTATGACTTTTTCAGAACCAGAAATTTTAGCTAGCGTTTCAAGGCGAGGGTCAGGGACAGCAACTACTCCAACCGATGGGTCTATGGTGCAGAATGGATAGTTTTCCGCTGGTACCGATTTTTTAGTGAGCGCATTAAAGAGCGTTGATTTACCAACGTTCGGAAGGCCCACAATTCCAACTGAGAGTGACATAAATAGAAATTATGATTTATGAACAACCATTTGTGGGAACGGAATTTCTATTCCTTCAGCGTCAAAAGCAATTTTTAGTCGTTTACGAAGTTCACCAGCGACAGCCCACTGTTCACCTGGTTTTGTTTCTCCAAGAACTTTAATAACTATAGCTGAATCACCTAGCTCTTGAACTCGAACAAATTCTGGTGCTTTCGTTATTTTTTCTTTCCACTCACCATCTTCAGCAAGTTCATTCCCAACGCTGTTAATCACATATGCAACTTTATCAATCTCAGTTCCATAGCCAACTCCAATATCAAGATTAACACGTGAAAATTCCTTTGATTTATTTGAGACAAGCGTTATTTCACCATGTGGTACATGATGTACTGTGCCGTCAAGATCACGGAGTGTCGTCATGCGAAGCGTTATATCTTCAACAGTACCAGTGACACCACCAGCCTCGATTACGTCACCTACTCGATACTGATTTTCCAAAATGAGAAACAACCCTGTAATGATGTCTTTAATGAGATACTGACCACCAAAACCAAGCGCAACACCTGCGATACCCATTGCAGCAATAAGTGGCGCAATTTCTACACCGAGTTGCGAGAGAATCATAAGGAAAGTAACGAGCAGAATCGCTATATCAAGCGTACTGTTTGTAATGCGGATAAGTGTATTTTCACGCTTTTCTTCTGCTTGAGGTGTAAGGAATTTATCTGCAACAATCACCTTACGTATTGCCTTTGTAATGAAGAAATGACTAAAGCGTATTACCACCAGCGCTCCGATAATCATTGCTACGATCATGATTCCTTCGCTTAACAGCCAAGGTAACACGACATCATTTAGATAATTAAAAAATGTTTCTGTATTCATACACGCTACACTAACAAAATATGATGGTTTGTCTAGAAAAGACTACTGAGCCTTCTCACCCAATCTCTTTACTTTCTGAGCCCATTTATCGAGCACTTCAGGGGCAGCTTTATTTGTCGGACCTAATGCAGTTGCTTTTGTTTTGATACCTGCAAATCCGAGGATTCCATGCACAAGTTCATTTGTATAATCACCAAACTTCCACCAGGTCATAAACGGGGAGTGAGTTCCAGCAATGATAATGACACGTGCTGTTTTCCCTGTGAGTCGTTGTATAAGCTTTTTGTTTATTTTATCAAAGTTAAACGCAAAGCCAGGAAGCCACATCCTATCAAACATACCTTTCATTGCTGCAGGCATAGTGCACCACCAGTTTGGATAGACAAAGACAATGTGGTCAGATTCTTTAATCTTTTCTTGTACCATCAACAAATCTGGTTCAAGCTCTTGAATTTCTTTGTAACCTAAATGTAGAACAGGATCAAAATGCAAGTCGCTTAGATTTATACGTGTAACCTCATGCCCAGCTGAGACTGCTCCTTCACCATACGCATCTGCAATGCGAGCTGAGTATGACTCTTTGTCAGGATTACCCATGAAAATAAGTATTTTTTTCATGCCTCAATAGTAACACAGAGCACGTGAAGTGCTCTGTGGATTAGAAATTTATTTGTGGATTGAACCATTTGGGTTGAATCGTGTCTGCGCTTGTTGTTGAGTTGGCATTTGATTACCCATAACTGCCTGCAATTCCTTTTGATATTTTGGCATTACGGTCATCGCTGCTGCCATTTGGTCTTTCCCTTTTTTCATTTCAGCTTGCATTTCTTCTGAAATTTTTTGTAAGAGCTCAGGATTTTTCTCCATAAGCGTCATTACCATTTCTTTTTGCTCTGGTGGAGCGTCTTTAAGCTGCCTCTCGAGCAACTTTTTCATCATAAAGTTTTTCGTTTTTCCAAACATAGGTTGTAAGTATAACAAACTAACTAATTGTTACAACGTGTGTAATTTTTCTTGACTCTTAGAAAAAAAAGAATACTATCCAATATGGGCAAACGCAGTTAGAGGAAAATACAATGCAGGAACCGCAACCCGACTTTCTTACGGAAAGTCCAAAACAGTACAAAGAAGGCCGTATATGTTCTTGTGGTAGAAAACTTGCAAGACTTAATCCAGGTCCAAAGTGCTTTGCATGTCAACCAAATGGCTTAACAAGAAGAGACAGAAATCCAGTTGTGCACAGATTAATTGTTGGCAGATAGCTATACAAGCACCGTAGCATGGGAACCACTCACTTCGAGGGTTCCTTTTTTTATTTCAAACTGCTCCTCGCCTTCGTTATGACGAACCGTAATGATTCCTTCTTTGAGAAGTGAAATAATTGGGGTATGACCAGCCATAATAGTCATTTGTCCCTCATTCCCAGGAAGAGTCGCAGAAACTACATCACCTCGAAAGAGCTGTGTATCAACTTGTGCTATCGTAAGTGTGAATGTTTTGTGTTCTGCCATCGTAGTTAGTCCTTAGTTTCTTTGCTTGCTGCAATCACTTCATCGATTCCTCCTTTCATGTAGAAATCTTGCTCATTTCTTTCGTCATGCTTCCCATCGAGTATTTCACCAAAAGCTCGAATGGTTTCTTCAAGTGGCACGTACGCTCCAGGTGTCCCAGTAAACACTTCAGCAACTGAGAATGGCTGAGAAAGGAATTTTTGAATCTTTCGTGCTCTGAACACTGTTTGCTTATCTTCATCAGATAATTCTTCAATACCAAGGATTGCAATGATATCTTGAAGGTCTTTGTATCGTTGTAGAATAAGCTTTACGCCTTGTGCAACTCGGTAGTGTTTTTCTCCGACAATCTCTGGGTCAAGTGCTGATGAGTTACTTTCAAGTGGATCGATTGCTGGGTAGATACCAAGTGATGCGAGTGCACGTGAGAGTACCACGGTTGAGTCGAGGTGAGAGAAGGTTGTTGCTGGTGCGGGGTCAGTAAGGTCGTCAGCTGGTACATACACAGCTTGTACAGAGGTAATAGAACCTGCTTTAGTAGAAGTGATACGTTCTTGCATTTTACCCATCTCTTCAGCAAGTGTTGGTTGGTATCCTACAGCTGATGATACACGTCCAAGAAGTGATGACACTTCCTGTCCAGCTTGCGTAAACCTAAACACGTTGTCCATGAAAAAGAGTACGTCTTTTCCTCCTTCGTCACGAAGTGCTTCTGCCATTGTAAGGCCAGTAAGCCCAACACGAGCACGTGCTCCTGGCACTTCATTCATTTGACCAAATACAAGTGCAGTCTTATCGAGTACTCCAGAATCTTTCATTTCGTGATAAAGATCGTTTCCTTCACGCACACGCTCTCCTACTCCAGCAAACACAGAGTGTCCACCATGCTCTGAGGCTACGTTGTGAATGAGTTCCTGAATGAGTACCGTCTTCCCTACTCCAGCTCCTCCAAAGAGCCCCACTTTTCCACCTTTGATGAATGGAGCAAGAAGGTCTACTGACTTAATACCAGTTTCAAAGACTTCTGTTGAGGTTGATTGTTCAATGAAGGCAGGTGCTTCTTGGTGAATTTCACGAGTTTTTGTGTCACTGATGTCTTTCCCGTCATCAAGTGTTTGTCCAAGTACATTGAAAAGTCGTCCGAGTGTATCGGTTCCCACTGGAACTGCAATAGCCTCACCTGTGTCAGTTACTTCTAGGCCACGCTCAAGACCTTGTGTGTCTTCCATCGCTATTGCACGAACACGGTCAAGTCCAACGTGTTGCGCTACTTCAAGCACAAGAGTGCTGTCACAATTTTTTACATGAAGCGCGTTCATGAGTTCTGGAACGCCATCTTTAAAGTGCACGTCTACAACCGGGCCAATAATTTGGGTTATTATTCCTGTTTTTGTCTTTGTTTCTGTACTCATAATTTTGATAATTTATGTTTAATACTTGGACTCAGTAACACTGAGTAATGAACGCCCGTAAGGCACTCATTACTTAAAATTACTTCATTGCCTCAATACCACCAGTAATTTCCGACACCTCTGCAGTAATTGCTGCCTGACGCTCTTTGTTAAATACAAGTGTGAGTGATTTAACCATTTCTTTTGATTTATCCGTTGCGTTCTTCATAGCAACCATACGGGCAGAGTGTTCGCATGCTTTATTTTCAAGAAGTGCGTGGTACAGCATTATTTCTACTACACTTGTAAATATAGCTCGGTAAAGACTCTCTGGGTTTTGCTCAGTAATATAAGGAATATTTATGTTATCGAATGTCCCTTCACTGTACTTCCCTTCTTTTGGTACGATATTTTTTACCAATTTTCTAACTTGTTCAGTATCAATTGGCAACACTTGGTGCACATGTGGTGATTGCTCAAATGTAGAAATAAAGTTTTGGAAGACGATTGAAACAGTGTGGTACTTGTTGTCACTAAATTGCTTGAGAATAAATTCGGTCGCTTCTTTCATATCTTCAACATCTACATCGTCAGAGACATTAATGTGATGCATTGGAATTGTGTAACCTCTATTCTTGAAATGTTCGTATGCTTTACGTCCAAACGCAATGATTTCAACATCTTCCTTATTAGTCTTCTGTACGATGTTTTCAGCCTCTTTAAGTACAGCACTGTTAAGACTCCCAGCAAGCCCTTTGTCAGACGTTACTACAATGATGCATTCATGGGTTCCTGCACCTTCTTTGAAAAAGTGGAGAGTTTTCGCTTCAAGGCTCTTTGAAACATTTTCAAGTATTCGAAAAGCAGCTTCAGCAAAGGGACGCCCTGAAAGAGCGCGTTCTTGGCTTTTACGCATTTTGACAGCAGAAACAGCTTCCATGGCTTTAGTCACTTTGCCAGTTTTTTGAGTAGCAGTTATTTTGTTTTTAATCTGCTTGAGTGCCATTATTATGCAGTATAAGAGTCTTTATGACTTTCTTTGAAGTCCTCGATTGCTTTATCCAGTTTTTCAACTACTTCATCAGTAAGTTCTCGTCCAGTTTCAATAGTGTCAAAAATTTCTTTTCTATCTCGTTCAATGAACTCTAAGAATGAATCAGCAAGAGATACGACATTTTCTGGTGTTGTGCCATTAAACAAACCACTGTTTGCTGCATAAATAACAGATGCTTGATTGTAGAATGGCACAGGCTTATTTTGCGCTTGTTTGAGAAGTTCTACGTACTTTTGTCCAGAATCAATACGAGCTTTTGTATCAGCATCAAGGTCTGAGGCAAACTGCATAAAAGCCTCAAGTTCCCTAAACTGTGCTAATTCAAGTTTAATTTTTCCTGAAACCTTCTTCATTGCTTTGGTTTGTGCAGAAGAACCTACGCGGGATACTGAAATACCAACATCAAGTGCTGGACGAATGCCCTTGTTGAATAGGTCTCCATCAAGGAAGATTTGCCCGTCTGTAATAGAAATAACGTTTGTAGGAATATACGCTGATACGTCACCTTCTTGTGTTTCAATAATAGGAAGTGCAGTAATAGATCCACCTCCAAGTTCTTTTGAGAGTTTTGCAGAACGTTCAAGAAGTCTTGAGTGAAGATAAAAAATATCTCCAGGATACGCTTCGCGACCCGGTGGGCGTCTTAGAAGCAGTGACATCTGCCTGTACGCATTTGCGTGCTTTGAAAGGTCATCAAGTACTACTAGTACGTCTTTTCCCTGCTGCATGAAGTATTCACCTACTGCCATACCAGCAAATGGTGCTAGGAAAAGTAGTGGCGAAGCTTCAGAAGCTGAGGTTGCAATGATGGTTGTATATTCCATTGCGCCTGCCTCCTCCAGTTTCGCCATAAGCGTTGCTGTTTTTGAACGTTTTTGCCCAACTGCAACGTAGATACAAATTGGACGCTTATCAGCTGGTTCATATTTTTGATTGATGATTGTGTCGATGGCAATCGTTGTTTTACCGGTCTGTCTATCACCAATGATAAGCTCTCGTTGACCACGGCCAATTGGAATCATAGAGTCAATTGCCTTAATCCCAGTGTGTACAGGTTCGTTCACTGATGATCTATCCATCACGCCATATGCAACTCGTTCAATAGGCATGTCTTTGTCGCCATTTATGTCACCCTTTCCATCAATTGCTGTTCCAAGGGGGTTAATTACACGACCAATAATATCTTCGCTTACTGGAATAGATAGAAGCTTTTCAGTTCTTTTCACTTGCATTCCTTCGGTAACTCGATCAGATTCACCTAAAATCACTACTTTTACGACATCTTCTTCAAGGTTGAGAATGAGTCCAATGAGTGCATCTCCAGACTCTATTGATTCTTCGAGAGATTTACCTGTTGTATCATCAAAAATAACCATTTCCATCATTTGAGCTTTTGAAAGTCCCTCAATTTCAGCGATTCCGTCCCCAACAGCGGTAACTACGCCAACTTCTTCAGGTTTCGACGATACGTCGAGACCCTCTATCTCCTTTTTGATTGTTTCAATTATTGTCGTACTCATAATGTGATGAAAGGTTAATAATTTATTTAGTAATTGATCGATATAAATTTACAAGCTTAGTCTTGTAGCTTGCGTCTACAATTTGATTTTTAGTCCTTACTATAACGCCACCTATGATTGATTCATCTATGTCAACATCATAGTCGGCTGAAGAGCTAAGACTCTTTAATGCATTTTGGATAGCTTGTTTTTGTTTTTGAAGATGCTCATCCTTTGCAACTATAACTACCGCCTCTTTTGATGATTTTTGTGATTGAAGTTTTCTGTATACACTACGCAAAACAGCACCTTCGAGTTTCCCGTGTCCTCTTTTTGCTAACGTTTCCTTAAGTCCTTGAAGTACTTTTTTTGGTTCACCACCACTGTGTAAAACTTCTAAAACTGCTTGTGTATACTGATCTTTCATTATGCTTTTTCTTTAAGCACTTTTTCAGCTGCTAAAACTGCTAATTTAGCAATTTCTGCCTCAGAATCTTTCTGAATTTGTTCTTTGATCTCTTCACCTCTTGTTTCTGCGTTTTTAATGATTGTTTCAGCTTTCGCTTCTGCCTCTTTTGCCTTTTGAGCTAATTTTTCATCTGCATAAGCATTTGCGTTTTGCGCAATAGTTTCTGCTTCCTTGTGGGCCTCAGAAACAATCTCTTTGCGCTTATCATCAGCCTCATCAAGTGCTTTCTCTGCTTTTTCAGCATTTTCTACACCTTCTTTAATTTTTACCTCTCTATCACTGAGAAGTTTCAAAACAGGCGTATACAAGAAATACTACAACGCAAACGCCAAGATTCCGAAGTTTAAAATTTGGATGACAATCAAACGACCATCTATACCAAATGCATGTAGTATTTCTTCCATAAGTAGTATTTGTTAATTAACCAAAGTTAATAATGAATCCAACTACGATTGCAAAAATCGCAAGAGCCTCGGTAAATGCAATACCGATGAACATGTTTGTTTGAATTTTACTCGCAGCTTCTGGATTTCGTCCTATTGCCTCAAGGGCCTTAGAAACAAGCATTCCGATTCCAATAGCAGGACCAATCATTCCGAGTCCTACTACAAATGCGAATGACATTAACCTAATTTCTTCAATGTTAAGTATTTCCATACAAATCTTCTTTTAATTAATAAAGTTATCTCAACCTTAATGGATAACTGAGAATTCAGGATTCCTGAACTCTCAGTTAGCCACTAATTAATGTGGCTCTGCTATAGCAAGCTTTGTAAAGTACAGTGTTAAAACTGCAAAAATAAAGGCCTGTATAAGTCCAACAAACATCTCAAATGCAAGTATTGGAACAGGGATTATAAATGGTGCGAAAAAGATTGCAATGACTAAAAGTGTTTTTCCGGCAAATATATTTCCAAAGAGTCGAAATGAAAATGAAATAAGTCGTGCTAATTCACTGATAAACTCAATAATTCCGATAAGAAATGCGAGTGGTGACTTGAAGTTAATAAATTTTGAACCATATTTAATAAACCCAAGCGCTAAGATGCCCGCTATTTCAATAAAGAAAAATGCAATAAGCGCAAATGCAATTGTGACATTGAGGTCAGTATTTGCTGGATGAAGAAATGGAATTAGTTTTTCTTCACCATGGTATTCCTTCATAATTCCAATTGAATCGACGCCAGGGAGAAGTCCAACCCAGTTAAGAGCAAGTATGAAGACAAAAATTGTCATAATGAGCGGAAAATATTTTTTTGCCAGCTCTTTACTTTCAAGCGCTTCGGAAATATAGTCATATGCACCGCCAATCATAAGCTCAAGTACAGATTGAAACTTACCTGGTATAAGCGTTAATTTGCGCTTTAGAATGACTGCCATAGCAATAAGAATTGTCATAACAAACCATGTCATAACAAGCGTGCTTGTAATCGGTATATTAAAAATATATCCAATAACATCAGGAGCAAGGTGAATCGCTATACCACCTCCTTCTTCTGCTGCATGTGCTGTTTGAATGCCAAATGTCATAAATACGCCGGCATCATAACAGAGATTATTAATAAAATAAAGCCGAATCTCTAGATAAATTCGGCTTTTTGCGAGGGAGTTTGGTGTTATGTAGCAAGTTTGTTGCGTTCACGTATTTTATGGAGTAGTTGCGCCCCAATAACAAGACAAAAACCGTAGAAAATCATTATAGTCAGGAACGACAGTAATGGATTTGTGGGGATAACTCTTACTCCGTTAGTGAGAAATGTACCAAGAATCATAACGAGCCACCACGAAACAAAGGAAAATGCACTTCCCCAATAGAGACCAATTTTGTGTTTATGTAGCAAATAAGCATTGACTACGATTATCAAAAACATGGATATTTTTGCCCAAAATATTCCATTAGCTATTCTGAACAGCTGATCTGCTACATAGTATTCAACAAGAAAGCCAAGCCCAGTAAGAAGACCAAGCACCATACCTACACGAGTTACTGTAAAGGCTTTGCCCATAAATGCACGCTCAACTTCATCCATTTTGTTGTCCTTAAGAGCCTGATTTAGATTGACTTCAATAAATGTAGCTCCACCAACACCCAAAACTGTCGCAACAAGGTGTGTAATTAATAGTGATTCGTGAATACCCATAAAGTATTGTTAAGCAACAGTTGCTGAATACCCAAGTTTTGTGATTTCTTCGATGATTTGCTCAGGGGTCACTTTTCCATCTTCTACTTCCCACTTTCCTGTCTTTGCATCTAAATCTACAAATGCTGACTGTACTCCATCTAATTGTTCTGTAACCATTTGAATGCCTGTTGCGCATCCTCCGCAATGCATGCCTTCAATGTTCATATTGATTGTTGCCATATTTATTCTTTCTTACTTGTATTTGGTTGTTCTATTTTAGCACTTTTTTGAATTGTTTTTTCAATAGGTGGCACGTATCTATGAAGTGTCATGGAGTTAAGTACCACTGACACTGAGCTGAATGCCATCGCAAAGCCAGCAATTTCTGGGCGTAGTGTTGCTTGTGAAATGTTGAAGAAGATTTGTCCTGCTGCCCCAAACTTAGTTTGAATAGCAACAACCCAACCTGCTGCAACACCAAATGATGTTTGAGTAATAAGTAAGTGACCACCGGCAGCGATAGGGATTGCTGCAACGTTGTAGAAGAATGCCCAAAATAGGTTTTGCCATACTTTAATAATAGTCTTACGTGAAAGTTGAATAGCTGTAGCAACGTCACGAAGATCATCCTTAACAAGTACTACTTCTCCAGTTTCAATAGCCACATCAGTTCCTGAGCCGATAGCAATACCAAGGTTCGCTTGCGCAAGAGCTGGCGAATCATTGATACCATCACCAACCATCGCAACGTTTTTACCTTCCTCTTGAAGTTGTTTAACAGTTGCAGCTTTATCTTGTGGGAGCACCTCTGCAAGTACCCGTGTGACACCAACTTGTTTCGCTATAGCGTCAGCTGTTTTTTGATTATCACCAGTAATCATAATAACTTCCTTGCCCATACGCTTAAGTTCGTCTATTGCTTCTTTCGCATATGGCTTAAGGGCATCTGCCATTGCAATAAGCGCTGAAGGTTTGCCATTTACAATCAGAAATACAACAGTTTTAGCTTGAGCTTGCAAATCTTCAAGTTGAGCACTGTAAGGTTTTGCATCAATACCAAGATGATCCATGAATGTCATGTTACCAATAGCAACATCATATGTTTTACTTGCTACAGGCACCTTTGCTTCTATACCCATACCTTGTGTCGCTTTAAAGTCTTTAACTGTTGGCAGTTCGCCGAACTCTTTTGCTTTCTCAATCACTGCACGCGCAAGTGGGTGCTCAGAACCCATTTCAGCAGCGCCAGCTAGCATGGCAAGGAGCGGTTCATTTCCATCTTTATCGATAATCACGAAGTCTGTAACAATTGGTTTTCCTATGGTAATTGTCCCGGTCTTATCCATGGTTACAGTGTCAACTTTGTATGCTTTTTCAAGTGCTTCACCTCCCTTGAGAATAATTCCAAACTTAGCTGCGCGTCCAATCCCAACCACTAGAGCAGTAGGAGTTGCGAGACCCATGGCGCATGGACATGAAATAACCAAGACTGCTATCATACGAAGTACACCAGCTCTCACTGGAAGATCTGCCACAAACACCCAACCAGCGAATGTCAGTACAGAGAGAATTACTACTGCCGGAACAAAGTATTCACTCACTTTATCTACTAAGTCTTGAACAGGTGCGCGTTTTGCTTGCGCTTCTTCAACCATGCGAATAATCTGGTTGAGGAGCGTATCCTTACCAATTTTTGTTGCTTTAAATTTAAATCTGCCTTCAAGGTTCACTGTCGCGCCGATAACTTCATCGTCTTTTTGCCGTTTTACTGGAAACGATTCCCCGGTAACCACTTTTTCATCTATGTGAGTTTCTCCTTCTACTACAATTCCATCTACAGGAACTTTTTCACCTGGCTTTACAATAACTATGTCATCAATTTGGAGGTCTTCAACAGGAATAGTAACTTCTTTACCATCTCGTTCTACATGCGCTTCTTTAGCTTCGAGCTTAAGGAGTTCTTTAATTGCACTTGAGGCTTTACCTTTAGCCACCACCTCAACATATCGTCCGAGAAGGATGAATGAAATAAGTGCAGCAGAACTCTCCCAGAATGGATGGTCGATGTTGAACCATAAGAAGCCAATCATTGAGTATAGGTATGCTGCTGTAGTACCAAGGACTACAAGCACATCCATGTTTGCAGCGCCTACACGGATAGCGGCCCATGCATTTCGGTAGAATGGCCATCCGATTATGAATTGAATTGGAGTTGAAAGTACCCAATAAATATAGTTTAGGTCTATCCCCCAAACTTGGTGTACGTGTGGGAGGTTAAACATGTGTACACCCATGTAATACGCGATAATTGGCGATGCTATTGCAAACGAAGCTATTACTCGTCGTTTTGCAAGCATGAGCTCCTTTTCCTCCGCACGTTCTTCATCTTCAAGTGATGCAGCTTCTTCGTCTGGTCGAATTACATCGTACCCAAGCTTATGTACGAATTCATCGATTTTCTCAAGCGTAATTTTAGATTCATCAAATTCAAGAGCAACTTTTTGAGCCCCGTAGCTGGTTTGAGCAGAAGTTACACCTTCTTGTTTAGAGAGCAGTTTATCGATAAGGATGGCGCATGAAGCGCAGTGCATTCCTTTAACTTTTAATATAAGCTTGGTCATAAATAATTTTAATTAACTACACTTTCGACTAATTTAACGACGAACTGTCCAATATGTTCGAAATGTCCCCTAAAAATCCCTTTGTATGGACCTGTCTGAACAACACCGCCTGGTAGATCTCCAGTACTCGCACTATCGCTACAAGAAACTGAACAATAAAAAGGGAATATACCTGTTTTCGAGGCAACAAACTCAACAGTAATGTGTCCATTTGCAGGAAGTCGTTGTGAAATACCAAACGCATCAATAGCGACGCCGTGATCGAAATTGTCTTCATTGTATACATCAAGTGTCACGCGATCACATTTCTCAACTTCAATGTTTTCTGGTTCAAATCTCCATTCGAGTTTCTTTGAAACTACAGTAATATCTACATCTTTCCCATCATTAGGACCACAATTATCTGTATCAGTAGCAGAACTATAAATAATGCCTCCTACAATGATTGCCACAAGCACTAAACCGATGATTAAGTATTTGTTCATACTATTTGATTTCTTTATTAATGTATCTGCGAACGAATAAACAAAGTGGGATGATTAGTGCTATTGAAATAATCAGTAATATCCACCATTTCTGAGATTGCGACCAACCAAAGTCATCAACTGACCATGTAGAGGCAGAAACTTCAACATCATACGACATGACAATTGGAGACGATTCTCCTTCAGGAACAAATTCAACAAATGCACGGTACATGCCTTCTGACGGGAAGACCATAGGCATGGTGTACGTATACACTGCTCCACTGTTATCAATATGACCATCGTCAACTCCACCATGTGCATGTGCAATGTTTATAAGAGAAAATACTGGCTCAGAGGGGAACATATGGATATGATCATGACCATCATCAATAGGTGGTGTAGGTACTTTGATGTTATCAAACGCAGGATTTCCAGGATATGTTGTTATCTGTACAGTGTCGTCACTTTTGACAAAAGTCACTCGGAGAGGATCAGGGTGAGTACTTGAAATAAGCTTTGAGTTATTTTCTCCATCAAAAACTGATATCGTGAAGTCTACTTTCTTTTCAGCTTTATAAAAGCGCGTTTCAGGAACAGTATGGTAACCATTTGAATCCGGTAATGATGCATTATAACTGAACTCCCCGCTGCCAGTAGGGCCAGTCGTAAAGTCATTTGAGTGCACACTAGTAGCATTTCCAACTGTAGCGCGGTATTCATCTCCCGGCGCATAGCCGCTTTCATCCTCAACCCTAAATCCAAACATCATACCTGCATGTAAGTGTTCAGATATATGGCAGTGAGCCATCCATTCACCTGGATTACTCATTTCTACGAGAATATCAATGTATTCACCGGGTAGCACAAGCGCTGTATCCTTCCATGCCATATTATCATTAGGTACGCCGTTATTTGATAGTACGAGAAACTTTTGACCGTGGAAATGAATTGGGTGTTGCATCACATGATCTGCCATTGGGTCGTTTGTAAATCTAATTTTTACATAGTCACCAACTTTAAACTTCCAGTCGTCTATCTCCATGCTCACTTTACCAGTTGTTTGGTCTATAATTTGCCATTCTGTGTTTTCGAGCGTATTTGCTTTGTCTGAGTTTGACGGGTCATCCCATTGAATCGAGTCGAGACCGCCTGACATCATTGTTCCCATATCCATTGTCCCATGATCATGTGCGTGACCATCATCAGCAGTTGTGTCAGTTGCACCATGAGCATGAGCGCTATGGTCAACTTGACCAGTTAGTTGAACAGTAAGAAGTGCGCGTTTATCAAGTGGCGCATTTTGGAACTCAGCACGTAGTGCGTCAAATTCATTCTTAACTTCTGAATTACGGCGTGCAACATTAAATGTACCAACGTGTGAATTTTCAACTTCATTTTCAGAAACATTGAACTGAGCGAGGACGACTTCTTTATCAGGCATTACGTGAGTCAGTTTTGCAAGACCTGAGTCTAAGAAATGTACTTCTGCTACTAGGCGTTCTGCAGGAGAAATAATAAGTTCATCAGTATATTCTTCTTGCTCAAATCTACCCCACTCAGCACCAACAAGTTTTATTTCAGCACCAGGAATCTTTAATCGATATGTTCTAGCATTTGAAACGTTTGTGATAAGGAAACGAATCACTTCGTCTTTATCGACATCTAGGATGTAATCAGTCAGACCGTTAACCATGTATTCATTCCCAAAGCGTCCCAGAAGCGCATGATCTACAGTTTCGTGATAAAAGTTTGCGATTTGATCATTCTCAATCAGAATATCGTCAATAACAAGAGGCACTTCTCTGTTGACATCTGACCAGTACCCTTCATCTGTTGGTTCAATTATGTAGTTTCCATACAGACCCATTTCTTGGCCATAATCATCTCGAGTGTGTGGGTGATACCATGCGACTCCAGCGTCAGGGAATGTAAGTTCATAGACAAAAGTTTCACCTGGTTTAACAACATCTTGTGTTACGTTAGGTACTCCATCGAAGCGGTTGTCGAGCCTAAGACCATGCGAATGAATTGTTTGATCAATGTCGCTGTTATTTACAAAGGTTACTTCTACTGTCGCACCTTGTGAAACTTTGATGAATGGTCCAGGAATAGAATTGTTATATGCAAGCATTCGTAATTGTCTATTCCCCACCTCCTTCTTAACGTAATCAGCTGTAATAGTGTACGAATCACCATCATTTAGTTCGACAAAGAGAGGTCCTGTGGCCTCAGGGAGACCTGAAATGCTTTTACTAAATGGAGTTCTCGGTACTCCAATAAGCGTGCCATCAGGTAGCTTAATTTGTGTATTTGGAAGTAACACAGCTCCTTCAATAACAGAACCGTCAGCTGCCATTATTGTTCCATCTGGCATGGCGTGAACGCCTGATGTGTCCATAGCGCCATGGTCACCATGGTCGTCATGTCCATCACCTGAAATTGCAGCAAGATAGAAGTTATTTGGCATAAAGTGTACAAACACGAGTGCCAAGAATACTGATATGACTAATAAATAATTTCTTTGCATACTAAGAATTTTAACTTCATAATTACGTGCTTCTTCAGTTTTTAAATCACCTTTTTCACCAAAAGAAACAGCCTTTTCAGCCTTTCTTCTTTCTTTTTCAAGTGCATCAAGCTGTAGCTGAGCAGACTCAAGGTCATAGTCAGTTTCCAAATCATCCATAGCAACCATTGATTCAACTTGTCTTCTATCTCGTTCAAGCCTATCAATTTCTTTTTCTAATTCAGCAATTTTAAATGCTGGGCTACTGTACATTGCCTTTCGTTTCTTAAACCACCACCACCAGATAGGTACTAGCCAGACGAGCACCAAGAACCAGTGCCCCCATTCAAGCGGTTGTCCGAAGAGACCAGCGCCATCTTCTAGACCATGTACATGAGCAACGTTTTGGCCTAATGCATTATTAAACCAACTATTAAAAAATGATTCTTGTGTAAGTTTTTCAAGTGCATTATGAATGCCAGAGTTCACCCACCAATCATGTGTAAAGAGCCCGAGGGTCAAAATAAACCCTGCTACGAATACCATTCCCCAACCTGTAACACGCTCCACTGTTGCCTTGCGTGCCATAAGCCAATTAAGCCCATTTACACCAAGTATTGCCAAGAACGCAAGTAGTAAGAGCGGTAGAACACGTCCAATAGCATGTATGAGGAACATGAGCCATCCGTAGAGCACATCTCCTGAAGTGGCAATTTCGATTAATATAAGTGGTGTCGCTGGATGTGGACATCCTACACCTACGTTGCCAAGAAAAAGTCCGAGAAGAAAAGCTTTGATAATTTCACCTCGCTTTTGAATGAACGCAGGAGCTGCCCCTGAATAACTTGGCATGTGGATGTTGAGAAGCCCGATTTCACTTAAGGCGAAAACAAGCGCAAATGAACCTGCAAAGAAGTAGACCCAGTTTTTGATTGGCTCAATATCGTTACCAAGAAAATCAAGTGCAAAACCTCCAAGTAGAGCTGCAATAATTCCGTAGGTAGAAAGCATAGTTGCAACTCCAATACCAAATGCCAAGGCCATGCCAAGTCCACGAACGATTCCCTTCCCCATTGAAAGAGGAACTATTACAAATGCGAGAGGAAGCGTACACGGCATTACAATCATCGTGAGTCCCGTTGCAAAAGAAAAGAGGAACCAACCTGCACTACCACCAGGAACAGTGGGAGCAATCACAAAAAGGTAGAGTAAACCAAAAATAATTGCTGCAGCGACAATCAAAATCCCACCGATAAGCCAGTTTCGTACGCCATCAGTTTTAGACTCTTGAGAAACAGCGGGAGACTGGACTGCAGTTACTTTAGCAGTTGTACTCTGTTCCTGTGTTTTTGATTCAGGTGTGTCGCTCATATATTTTTTAAAGAACTAACAGTAGGAATTAATCTTGTGAAAGCTCAGTTAATTTGTTAATAAAATCATCTTTATTGACTCCTCCAGTGGAAAAGAGTTCGTCATTAATAATAATTCCAGGTGAGGCAAAAATTTGATATTTTTGTACTAATTCTTGCCCTGCAGGGTCTACTAAACTGACTTCTGTGAAGTTCACATTTGACCAGTCACCTTTAATTTCTTCCCACATCTCCTTAAAAGCTGCACAATTGTGACAGCCAGGAGAAGACAGCTCTACTAGTTTTACCTCCTTCATAGAATATTGTTAGTTTGTATAAAGTAATTGTATCAGTATGCGCACCTTTTAATTAGTTATTTACCCACAGATGGAGTTTTGTTAACAATTTCTGCGTATCTGAAACAATCTGCCACATGGTCATTCACAAGTCCTGTTGCCTGCATATGTGCGTAGCAAATTGTAGGCCCAAAAAATTTCATTCCTCTTTTCTTTAAGTCTTTTGAAATTTTTTTTGAAAGTTCAGTCTGTGATGGAATTTCTGTACTTTCTTTAAAGTAATTTTCTATTGGTTGATTGTTAACCCATGACCACATATAGTCTGAAAATGAGCCAAACTCTTTCTGAATTGCTATAAAAACTTTTGCATTTTGTATTGTTGCTTCAATTTTAAGCCTATTTCGAACAATTGAATCGTCTTTCATGAGCCTTTCGACATCTTTTTTGTTCATTTTGGCAACTTTGATAACATCAAAATTGTTAAATGCTTTTCTATATCCGTAGCGCTTTTTGAGTATTGTAATCCACGAAAGGCCTGCTTGCGCACTTTCTAATACGATAAATTCAAATAGTTTTGTGTCATCATGAACTGGTACAGCCCATTCCTCGTCGTGGTACTTAATGTATAGTGGGTCATGACCAGCCCATGTACAGCGCTTTTTCATAGCGTTAAGTATATAAGATATTGACCAAACAGCCATATATGCGTATTATATGCGGGTTCATTTGAACGCAGATCTTAAATTCATTGTGGGCCCGTAGCTCAGTTTGGCTAGAGCACTTGTTTTGCACTCAAGAGGTCGCTGGTTCGAGTCCAGTCGGGTCCACAATGAATTGAAGTTATAAAAACTCGCATTCGCGAGTTTTTATATATTGACATAACAAATAATATTTATTCCAATTTTATTTTTATTCATTTAGGAGTATAATCAGCCTATCTGAGTGTTGTCACTAACATTGTGCTGCCACTTGGCGTTGATTCGCCTCGACGCGGACCGTTAGGCTGTGATGGAGAAAAACTCCCTCATAATAAACATATCACTCACAATCATTCAGACGGCCACGACACCTAGTCGTGGCCTTTTTCATTAGAAAAGCCATCATACTGAATGATGGCTTTTTCTACACAGTTTACGAGTTAGATAAAATAAATATCATTTGTCACTAACTCGATTAAAAGAACAAGAAGAATAAGATTCCCTGCACCAATCAGGAGAGACGCTAGAAGTTCTCCTGATATAGAGTTACTCTCCGATGTGTTGTACGTACACTCAAGGTCTTTTGATTTCATTGCTTTCTCCTTTTGCGTTGTACTACAAATTTAGTTTAGCAGTTGTAGTATATAAAATCAGAGAGTTATGCACGTACTAACTTTTTTGCAGCATCATAAAGTAAGTGTGTTACAAAGTCCTTATAGGTGACACCAACGGCATCTAGTGCTTTCGGGAAAAGTGATTCTGTTGTAAGTCCTGGAAGCGTATTCACTTCAAGAAAGTATATTCCATCTTTGGCAACAATAAAGTCTGAACGTGAATACTGCGAGAGTTGCATTATAGAATGAATATTTTTTGAAATCTCCATCAGTTGACTTTTAACATCTTTAGAAAATGTAGATGGACAAATTTCTTGAGTGAAACCACTGTACTTAGCATCCAAATCAAAAAATTCATTTTGTGGTGGAGGTATTATTTCTACAGGAGGGAGCGCGTACGATGGCTCATCTCGAAATCGTTCAAGAACCCCTACTGTCGCTTCTCTTCCTGGAATACGCGCTTCCACTAAGATTTCATCATACATTTTAAATGCATCTTCAATTGCTTGTGCTAACAAAGCAGGGTTTTTAACCATCATGGTACCAACTGAGGAACCGGAGCTTACTGGCTTAATGATATATTGCGGGCCAAACATGTCAGCTATTCTTTCTGATATGCGTGATATGTCGCTAACATCATCTTTCACAAGATGCATATGTGGTGCCATTTTAATCTCGTGATTTCTGAGGAAGTCTTTAGTATTGAGTTTATTGATACAGATACTAGAAGAAAGTGCTTTGCTCCCCGTGTACGGTACGTTATATCTATCGAGAAGTCGTTGTACAGTACCGTCTTCACCATATGAACCATGCATTGCGTTAAATACCACATCAACACAGTGCAGTATATGCTCGGGGAGATATACTTTTCCATCAAGGAGCCATTCTCCATTTTTTGTAATTACTACATCGAGTGGTTGGTATCGATTTGTATCGATACTAGAAAGTACCGCTGCACCAGATTTTAGTGAAACGTCA
>Ga0181585_10001582_pt1 | contig 20063 bp, 17 predicted proteins | sample 071ome_29_FD_132469 | JGI IMG/M metagenome (GOLD analysis project Ga0181585, IMG submission 132469) | Coastal salt marsh microbial communities from the Groves Creek Marsh, Skidaway Island, Georgia - 071407BT metaG (megahit assembly) | ecosystem: Environmental > Aquatic > Marine > Intertidal...
AAATGTAATTGTAATTTTAAAGTTAATATAGGAGGTAGATCAGAAAGAAGATCATGTAATTATCATAATTTTAAAAATAATTATTGTTATGATTGTGGAATTTTTAGACACCAATTACAAAATGAAAACTGTTTTCATATAAAAAATTATGAAGAATGTTTATGTTGTATCATAAGTTAATAAACATTTATTGCAATATTTAATAGGATGGTCTTCTAATAATTCAGGATATAAATCAATACTATCATTCGTCCATTCATGATCGCATTTTAATTTAATGATATTTGTTAATTCATCTAATTGTGTTTTTTTTTCTTGCATAATATTTTTTAGCGCAATGTATTCTCTTTCGATATTTAGTCGCATTTCAATTAAAAAATTAATGTTATTACTATTATTATCTTCCATGATATAGAATTATTTTTTTTGTTTAAGTATATTATATAATGCCTTGCACCGCCTGTGGATCTTCTGTTAATGCAACAAAAAGTTATCAATTAAATAAAACTAAACAGAATACTAGTAATACTACTAATACTAGACGAGTTGTATATTTAACACCTCAACAAGTAGCTGCTATTCGTCAAAGACAGCAAAACTGTAGACGCACTTTAATTTTTACTTAAACATACATTCCAAATGGTATTTTCATTTTTTCATCTCCTTTTTTAATTAATTTTTTTACAATATCTGGTGTAATTGTAAATGGATATTCTACTTTAATAGTTGCTTCTCCATCAAATAGTTTGCTATCAGGTTTCATAAGTGTATATAAGTTAATTTTAGTATATAAAATTTCTAGACATCTTTTAAGATTTCTAACACCCTTTTCACCTTCTGTGTACTCTTTAACAATATAGCTAAGAGTATCATTTGGTACAATAATTTGACCTTTTTCAAAATTAATATTTTTTTCTATCTTTGGAATAAGATAATCTTGTGCGATTGTATGTTTTTCTTTTGTATCATATCCTTTAGTATGGATACGATACATCCTATCTTTAAGAATTGGATTTACTTTATTTTCATCATTATAACTGAATATAAATAAGACTTTACTAAGATCAAAATCAACATTTGAGAAGTATTTATCATGAAATTGCGAATTTTGTGTAGTATCTGTTAAATGTGTGAGGATTCCAGTGATCTCTTCCCCTTTTGGCGTATCTGATATTTTATCTAATTCATCAAAATAAATCACCGGATTCATGGTTTTTGATTGTAGTAGAATATCTACTATTTTCCCCCATGTACTACCTTCATACGTGTAGGAGTGGCCTTCCAGAAAACTACTATCAGTTGCTCCACCTAGTGCTAGAAATGCAAAAGGACGATTTAAAATTTTACTAATACCATTTTAATTAAGGTAGTTTTTCCAGTTCCGGGAGGTCCTTTAATTGCAATTGCTGAACCTACACATTCAGGATTAGCAATCCATTGTCCTACAAATTGCATTATTTGCATTTTTGCATCATTTAGTCCGAAAACACAATCGTCTAGTGTTTTTTTAGCACTTTCCATAAAATCACTGCATGAATCACGTCCGTCTTTAATAGATACAGGTAAATTATTTGTAATACCAAAAGGAATACGCATAAATGTATCTACCCATTGTTTAATTTTATAATATTCTCCAGAACCAGGATCCATATATTGTAGAATATTGATTTTTTTCATAGCCACAGATTTAAATTCAACAGGAATATTGGACTCGAGTAATGATAACCTATATGGTTTTTCTACATTTGAGAAGTCATTAACTTCTTTAAGTTTGCGTAAAATAAGTCGCTGATCGTCTAATTTCATTTCTTTAAAATATTTGAAATCGTTCATAACATTTTTTTCTCGTAACATCTTTCTAAGTTTAATAACATTCTTATTTTTCTCTTTTTTTGCCTTTTCAGAATCTTTTTTCTTCTGGCGTTTTTCCTCTGCTTTAGATAATTGTTCGAATTTTGCAAGCATTGCTTTAGATCCTCCACTCTTTTTTGATTTTATAAGATCTTTTAATTCTTCTAATGCTTTTGAATATGTAACATCATCGTCCGTTTTTTTTCTAATATATTTTGCATGCATTAATTTCCATTCAGTCTTATCTAGATCATCATCATCTAATTTGATATTATATCTATTTCGAGTACAAACTTTAGTAATAACGCCACTATATTCTTCATCCCATTGAGCTCCTTTAATCATAACTTTATCTTTTGTTTTAAATTTAGGCAAACTATCATTTTTTCTTTTTTCTTTTTTCTCCTTTTCTTTTATTTGCTTTTCAACTTTTTCCATTTCTTTCGTAAATTTTTTTTCCCAATTTTTATCATTCTTAATTTGATTTTCAATCTCATTTTCTTCATCATTATTATCTACAGATTCTTCTTCCTCTTCCTCTTCCTCTTCATCTTCCTCTTCCTCTTCTTCTTCCTCTGAATCATCTTCTATATATTCAAAATCATCATCTTCAAATTCATCTTTATTTACATCACCAACTGTAAATATAATGTTAAATTTCATATTTTGATTAAGCATATCTTTAATTTCATCTTCATCATAATCTTCAAAATCAAAATCATCCATTTCTAATTCTTCATCATAATAATCATCTGGTTCTTGTTCCGATTCATCTTCTTCCTTTTCATCTTGCTTTTTTTTAGATTTTTTATTTTGTTTCTTATTTTGTTTCTTATTTTGTTTCTTATTTTGTTTCTTATTTTGTTTTTTATTTTTCTTACTTTTTGTTTGTAGTTTATCTAGTTTTTCAAGTTGTTTTAAACGTTCTTTTCCAGCTTTAGATGGAAATATTTTTTGAATAAATTTTTGTAGTTCTAAAGTATCCATATCATCATCTTGTTGAATTTCTTCTTCTAAATCAGGAACCCATTCACTATCAGAACTATCGCTAGAATCATCTGATTTATTTATTTTATAATTCTTTTTTTTATTTTTAACATTTTGTCTGGTTCTTTTTTTAGGAGATTTCGGTTTTTTATCTTTATCTTCTTGTTTACTAGGCATTCTTAATTTTTATTGTAATTTTATTTTTAAATTTTTCAAAATCAATTTAATTTAAAAATATTTAAATAAATTACTTAAATAAATAAAATTGAAAACTATCTAAATATTCTACACGTAATATAAGAATGACTGACACAAGAATGAAATCCTCAAGAATTATTGGATTACAATTTAGTTTATTATCGCCTGATGAAATTAGAAAAGGATCAGTTGCAAATATTGTATCACGCGATACATATGTAAACAATAAACCTGTAATAGGTGGATTATTTGATCCGCGTATGGGTGTCCTTGAGCCAGGTTTAATTTGTCCTACTGACGGTCATAATTATATGACTACCCCCGGTTATTTCGGACATATTGAACTTGCAAGACCTGTATTTTATATTCAATATTTAAATACTATATTAAAGATCTTACGATGCGTATGCATTAAATGTAGTAAATTATTAATTTCAAAAAATAAACATAAACATATTCTTGATAAGATGGATGCTCGTCATAGATGGCTTTATGTATTTCCTATTGCAAGTAAAATTTCACGTTGTGGGGATGATACTTGTGATGGTTGCGGTTGCAAGCAACCAAAAAAAATTCAAAAGGAAGGATTAGCAACAATTATTGCTGAATGGGCGAATATTGATAATATTGCAGATGATGATGGTAATATTAAAGATAAATTAACTATGCGTTTTACACCTGAAATTGTTTTGAAAATTTTCAGAAGAATTTCAGATGAGGACGTTTCATTCATGGGATTTAGTCCTACGTTTTCACGACCCGACTGGATGATATGTCAGGTTCTTGCAGTACCTCCTCCATCTATTAGGCCTTCTGTAAAACACGACGCACAGCAAAGAAGCGAGGATGATATATCACATATTATTGTTAATATTATTAAAGCAAATAATACATTAAGTGATAAGCTTAAGCAAAATGCAACATCAAAAGTAATTGATGATTGGACTACAGTTTTGCAATATTATTGTGCTACAATGATTGATAATCGTATCCCCGGGGTAGCTTCTGTAGCGCAAAGATCTGGACGTGCTCTTAAATCAATTAAAGAACGTCTTGTCGGAAAAACAGGTCGTGTTAGAGGTAATCTTATGGGAAAACGTGTAGACTTTTCAGCACGTTCTGTTATTACACCAGATCCGAATATTTCAATTGGACAATTAGGTGTTCCTAAAAAGGTCGCTATGAATATTACATACCCAGTTACTGTGAATAAACGTAATAAAAATTTCTTGACCTCTCTCATTCTTAACGGTCCTGATAAGTATCCTGGTGCAAAAATTTTGCAAAGAGTGAATGGAGATTCTATTTCATTAAGATATACTGATAGAGAATCTATTGAACTTAATGATGGTGATGTAGTTCATAGACATTTGATGGATGGAGATGCGGTATTATTTAATCGTCAACCCACCCTTCACCGTATGAGTATGATGAGTCATTTTGTAAAAGTTTTACATAAAGGTTCAACATTTCGTTTGAATGTTGCTGTTACTAAACCTTATAATGCTGATTTTGATGGTGATGAAATGAATCTTCATGGACCACAAGATGATGAAAGTTCTGCAGAATTAAGATTACTAGCTGCTGTTAGACGTCAGATTATTAGTCCTGCCAGTAATAAATCAATTATTGGTATTTTCCAAGATTCACTTCTAGGAAGTTTTAGATTCACACGTCCTGATATTAAATTTGATACACGTACTGCAATGAATCTTCTTATGAGTGTTAAGAATATAAATCCTAAGTTATTAAAAAATACAAATAAAGAAATTAGTTCATTTGATATTCTATCTCAAATTATTCCTCCAATGAGCGCTCATTTCAAAAACGGACAAAATAATGATAATACAAATAATTTTATTGATATTACTGCAGGAAATTATTCTAAAGGACAACTTGATAAATCAGCTCTTGGTTCAGGAAATGGGTTAATTCAAAATATATTTAATGATTTTGGATATCAAGCAGCATCCGATTTTATTGATAATTTACAAAATATAGTTACTGACTACATGAAATTAAGTTCATATAGTGTGGGTATTAGTGATTTAATTTCAAATAATATTACTAATAAACGAATTGCTGATAGTATTGTTGCTAAGAAAAAGATTGTAGCTGATCTTATAAATGATACACATATTGGTACTTTTGAAAATAATACTGGAAAAACAAATGAAATGGAATTTGAGAGTCGTGTTAATTCTCAATTAACAGCTGCTCTTAATGATGCAGGAAAAATTGGAAGAAATAGTTTATCAAAAGATAATCGTTTTGTTATTATGGTTGGAAGTGGGTCGAAAGGTTCTAATCTTAATATCGCGCAGATGATATCTTGTCTAGGACAACAAAATGTAGATGGTAAGAGAATTCCTTATGGTTTTGAAAATCGTACTTTACCTCATTACAAAAAATTTGATGACTCGCCAGAAGCTCGCGGCTTTGTGGAGAGTTCTTTTATTCAAGGTTTAACTCCAGAAGAATTGTTCTTTCACGCAATGGGTGGTCGTGTAGGTCTTATTGATACAGCTGTTAAAACAAGTCAAACTGGTTACATTCAACGACGTCTTATTAAATCACTTGAAGACCTTAAATTATGTTATGATGGAACTGTACGTAATAATAAAAATAAAATTATTCAGTTCTCTTATGGCGATGATAATATCGATCCAACTAAAGTTGAAAATCAAAAATTACCATTGCCTGAAATGAGTATTGAGGATATTTATAGTCATTTCCAAATCCCTAATGACGATACGAGTAATGATGTATCTACTGTTAATTATACAAAATCTGCACTCAAAAGAATGAAAAATCAAAAAGATGAATTAATCACTGAAACACAAGGAATTATTGATTATATGATTGATGCAAGAGAAAAGTTAGTCAAACATGTATTTAATTACAGCGATAATACAACAATTCATATTCCTGTTAATTTTAAACGTATTATTGTAAATATTGCAGAACAACTTAAATATCAGAAAAATTCAATGGTAAATATTACTCCTCTTGAAACATATAATGTTCTTAAAGATAATTTTGCAACTTTACAAACACTTGGATTTGGAGCTCCATCTAAATTATTTGAAATTGCATATTACTATTATTTATCTCCCAAAAATCTTCTATCCATACATAGATTTAATCGCAAGGGTCTTGAGGTACTATGCGCTAAAATAAATAGTGAATACAAAAATGCTTTATGTAATCCTGGTGAGATGGTTGGTCTCGTTGCAGCTCAGAGTATTGGTGAACCTACTACACAGATGACACTTAATACTTTCCATTTTGCAGGTGTAGCAAGTAAGTCAAATGTAACACGTGGTGTTCCTAGAATTGAGGAAATATTATCATTAAGTGAAAATCCAAAACAACCATCTACTACTATTTATTTAAAAGATGATGAGAGCGCTGATAACGTTAGGGCACAAGAAATTAAATATACACTTGAGTATACTAGTTTAAGAGATATTACAACATCAGTTAGCATTTGTTTCGATCCTGATGATCTCCAAACCCTTATTAATGAAGATAAACCACTTATGCAAGAATACGCACAATTTAGCTCATTAATTAATGAGTGTGCTGGAAATACAGATTTTAATGAGGAAGATGATAATGATAAATCTAAATGGATTATTCGTTTTGAACTTGATAGAGAAGCCATGCTTGATAAAAATATAAATATGGATGACGTACATTTTGCAATTCAACATAGTTATAAAGATGAAATTTCATGTGTATATTCAGACTTTAATGCTGATAAACTTGTTTTACGTATTCGACTTGATAAGAGTTTAATTACAAGCAAGAAAAAATCATTAGATCAGTCTGATGAAATTTATAAGCTAAAGAATTTACAACTTAATTTACTAGATAACATTATTCTTAGAGGAATTAAGAAAATCCCTAAGGTACTTCTTAGAAAATCTGTTAATCAACTTAAAATGGTTGATGGTAATTATGAAAAAGAAGATATTTGGGTTCTAGACACCGTTGGAACAAACTTTCATGATATCCTCACATTAAAAAATATTATGGCTGATAAAACATATAGTAATGATATTCAAGAAGTTTATAGAACACTTGGTATTGAAGCAGCACGTCAATGTGTATTTAAAGAATTAGAAGAGGCTTTTGAAGATGCTTCTTATATTAACTACCATCACTTATCTATATTATGTGATAGAATTTGCGCTACCAAAAAAATGGTATCTGTATTCAGACATGGTATTAATAATGATGATATTGGTCCTATTGCAAAGGCATCATTTGAGGAAACACCGGAGATGTTCTTACGAGCTGCACGACATGCTGAACTAGATTTAATGACTGGAGTATCTGCAAATGTAATGTGCGGACAAGAAGGATATTTTGGAACCGGATTCTTTCAAGTAATGCTTGATATTAATGAAATGTCTAATCTTGGTAGTAAAAAACTAGATGAAGATATCGATGTTGATAATATGTTAATTGATGAAGAAACTAGTACATGTTCTATTGATAATATTGCAATTAGTGGAAACACGACACTTATTAAAGGAGTTGATATGGGTAATGTTGATGATAAGTACGATCCTGGTTTCTAAAAACTGACTTAAATATAAAAAATATTTACTATATAATTAATAATGAGTAGTTATATAGTAAATAAAATTATAACTAAATATAATATTGAAAATTTTGATACATACTTTATTTTTGGTGAAAATAATAATATATCATTAATAAAAAAATTTCATAGATTTGTATTCGAAAAAATGAATTTTAATGATGAAAATAAAGAGTTATATTTAAATATTTTTAATAAAATACAGATATGTAGGTATGGGTTCTATAAGTTGTCTATGTTATGGAAAGTAAGAAAAGCAAAAATATCATCAACTGATTATGATTTTTTTTTAAATCCACTATCTAACTTTCCAATCAGTCAAAAAGTTAAAATCTATCATAAAGGTGCTATATATAATTTTAGAATTAGTGATATTATTAACATATGGGTAAATGCTCTTTCAAAAAATTCATCACTTATCCCCATTCCAGAAATTCCCAAAAACCCTTATACTAATATTGAATTTAATAGAGGTCATTTGCTAAAATTTTATATACATATTAGATATCATACAAAATTTATTGTTCCAAAATTAATACAAGAATATATTAATTCAGAAATGGATATTATAGCATTCAAAAATAATTCATATCCTGACTTAATTGATATTGGTATCAAAAATCACATAAAAAACGAAATAGATGAATTACTTTATTATGATTGTGCTAGAATGATTTCTAATTATCGTTTTCGATTGCAAAATAGAAGTTTATCTATGAATGTTTCATTGAACGAGAAAATTAAAACTGTTAACATACTAAAACCTATATTGATACGATATTTATATACAACATATTCTTGTAATCCTAAGGTAAGATCTAAAAATAAAGTAAATATAGTAAAAGATTTAAAAAAAGTTTTTAAAGAAAATCCTAGGCTTGGAAGAGTTATATTTAGAATTAATAGATCAGATATACCTAATGATATGTCTAATAATGTTATTGTTGATAACAGCGATAATAATATTGTTATAGATCATGCTGAAAGATATGAAAATAATGATCCAGATTATTCTGATTCTTTACCTTCTCTCAGTGAAGTATCATCAGATACAGATGAAGAAATATTTGAAAATGAACTTATAAATTATGCGACACCTTTTTTTTATCAGAGAACAATTGGTAATAATGATTTTTATTCTGATGATGATGAAAATGATCCAGTTAATCAAGTAGATTAATTTATAATAAACAAATTTTTATTTACAAATATTAAAACAATTCCACCATGATTTTTTATGAGTATTTAATTTATTCCATTCTTCTATAGTAAAATTATTACTCATTGATAAATTACAACGCGCACATATTGGTTTTAAATTATCTATACTTAATGTACCACCTTTACTTTCAGGTTTATCATGTCCTACATGAAAATCAAAAACATTAATTTCATTACTACACCAGCTAATATAACATTTATGAGTAAATGTTTCTCCAAATGTTTGAATCCATGTTTGCTCTCTAATTGCTTTTGGAATTGTAGTTTTCTTATATTTTTTTCTTCTTTTTTGTTTTTTGGACTTTGGTTTTCGAGGCATTATTATTTATTTATAAATAACTTTCTTTCTTTAATATATATGCATAAATGTATTAATAAAGTAATTGTATTTGATCTAGATGATACTATAGGACATTTCGAAGAAATATCTCTATTTTTATCTGGATTGCAAAATATATTTGGTAAAAAAATAAATGATAAATATGTAACTAATTTATTAGATCTATGGCCTAAATTCTTAAGATTAGGAATAATAGACATTTTAGAAACAATAAAAAAACAAAAAAAGAAAGATAAATGTGTAAAAGTTATTATTTATACGAATAATATGGGTCCTAGAAGTTGGACGTTAACAATAAAAAAATATCTTGAAAAAAAAATTAATTATAAATTATTTGATAAAGTTATTACAGCATATAGACCAAATGATGTAAATAATTGTAGGACTTCTCATGAAAAATCCTACTCTGATTTATTAAAGTGTACTGGATATAATAATGAAACTAGATTTTTATTTTTAGACGATCAGCATCATCCATATATGAATAATAAAAATATCGTATACATTCATTTACATCCTTATAATTATGGAATGCAATTTAATAAAATGATAAATACGTTTATTGATTCAAAATATGGTAATATAGTTAATAAAAAAGATATTCATAGATTTAAAGATTATATGTTTCGTTATATGAATTCTGGAAATAAATTTAATAGATATATTATAAGACGTAACAAGATAACAAAAAAAGATATAGAACAATTAAGACTAATAAAAAAACACATGCGTAAGTTTTTGAATATCAAACGAACAAGAAATAAAAAGAAAAAGAGAAGTAGAAGTAAAACAAGAAAAAATAAATAAAATAATATTTTTTAATTTAACATTATTTTATTTTTAACTATAAGATTATTTATGTATTTTTTGAATTATTTTTGTTGGTTCTAAAAATCTAAAGATAGAAAGTTGAAGAAGAATTGCAGCTCCGGCTGAAAACGCAACATGTCTATGAAAATCATTACAAATTGTTTTTGTAAATGGATTAAAAAAATAAATTAAAATAAGAGCTACCAACGTCATAAAAAGATTTTCGATAATTGCTAAATACTGTGGAGCGCTAGTACTAACTCCTAAAATAACTAAAATATATAATATGAAAAATATTACTTTTAATACATTATATGCTCTTTCTACAATATCCATTTATATATTTATGTTTTAATATATTTTGAGATGATTTATGTTCTATCTCTCCACTACCAAAACATTTAACACAATCAATCCAAATTGTTTTGTTGATATTTTCACATTTATAACAATTATTAATATTATCTATACAATTCTCACAAATAAATTGCATTTCTCTCTTTATTAATCCTGTTCCAAAACATCGTGTACATCTCATTTTTTTTATCTCTTCTCTTGTTTCTACTTTAATTTTTAAATTTACCTTATTCATATTAATTATATTAATTAGTTTTAATAAAAAAAATTAATTAATACACAAATTTTTAATTATTAGATGTTGAAGAAATTACATAATTTTCATTATTCTTATCATTTATTTTTTTATACACATCTAATGTTCTTGCACTAGCATCTGTGGCTTCAATAAAATTAGGCATCCATTTATAAGGCATAATATAAGATGTATCTACATCATCAGCATGAATATATACATAATTGTTATTAAAGATCATATCATAATATTTTTGTTCTGCCTCTTTTTTATTTTTTATTTCTAATTTTTTAGATGCATAATCCTGAATTATTTCAAACCAAGATTTTTTACTTGTGCTAACACCATCACTAAAAGCTTCTTTTGTCCTAAATAAAATTTCATTAGGAAGAAGGCCAGTATCTTTAAAAGCTTCTCTAATTAGATATTTTTCACATTTTTTATTATACTTATGATCTCTTAAATGCATTGGAATCGAAAAATATGTATCAACAAAATTTCTGTCTAAAAATGGTGTTCTAGCTTCTAATCCATGATTTGATATAGATCGATCTGATCTAAGAACATCAAAAAGATGTATATCTTTTAATAATCTTCTACATTCTTTATCAAATTCTATTGGATTTGGTGCACAGTGAAAATATAAATATCCGCCAGCAACTTCATCGCTCCCGTCTCCATTAAATACAATTTTATCATCAGATTGTTCGCTTATATATTTACTAATTAACCAATTACCAACACTTGCTCGAACAGTTGTAGTATCATTTGATTCAATATCAAATATAACACTTGGAATTGCATTAATAAAATCAGTTTCACTAAGTTCAATCTCATGATGAATTGAACCAATATGTTTAGAAACTATTCTGGCGTACTTTAAATCTTCACTTCCACTCATTCCAATGCTCCATGTATGTAATTTTTCATTACCATTTTCTTTTAAATATTTAGCAACTAACGCTGCTATTAAACTGCTATCTAAACCACCTGAAAGTAAACAAGCAGCACCTCTATCTCTATTTTCACTTACAATTCTTTTTTCTACAGCAGCTGTTAATGATTGTCTTATACAATTTGTTGCATCTTCAACTGTTTTTATTGAATTATTAATTGAACTATTTATTTGATAATATGGTTTACACATATATTTTAATGTAGTTGTCTCTCTAATTTGCGAAAGTGTAATATCAGTAGTATTTTTTAAATGTGTTTCTATATAATGACCTGGAGGGAATGGTCTTGGTGTAAAATTAGATACAAGGTGAGCTAATTTAAGTTCAGATGCTACAATTAATGGACCTCTAACATTTAAATCTTGATACCAAATAAACAATGGTCGAACTCCAAAAGGATCCCTTGCAATAAATACTTTATTTAAATTATTATCAATTAATGTAAATGCAAATACACCATCTAGTACTTTAAGTGTATATTCGATTCCATATTTCTCATAAAGATGTAAAATAATTTCACAATCCGAACCTGTACTACAATTACTATCTGTTATTTTTGCTAATTCTTTATGATTATAAATTTCACCATTACAAATTAAAGTTAAGTTACCTAAATGAAGTGGTTGCATTGAAGCTGGATCCGCACATCCATTAATTGCTAATCTATGAAAACCTAAAATATATTCATTTTCTTCATCATAAATAAAATCACTTGCTTCAGGACCTCTCATATTTTGTTTCATAAAATTATTTTTAATAATATCTACAGAAGAACATGTAATATTATTATAACGCAATATTGATAAAATTCCACACATATCTATTATATTAAATGAAACTTCCTTTAGGTATTTTCATAATAAAAATATTCTAACTATATATTAAAATGAACGGTGTAGTTAAAGGGGTATATTTATGTAATCAAAATAGATTAGATGAAATAAATAATAGATTATATGAGCGAAATTTAACAAGTGCTCCTGTTAAAATGCAGTACGACGTTAGAGCAGTTCCAACAAGATATGTACACATGCCTACTATTGATACTCATCAAGAAACATCAGTACCATGTGAAAATAAACCAATTTACAATACCAGAACAATGTTTACACCAGCAACTAGTTTGCCTTTTAGTGGTTATCAAGAAAACATAGACATTGAAACAACACTTCATAATACAATTTTTCCAATACAAGCGTGTCCTCAATCAAAGTTTATTCCCAGTTCAAGATCAGATTTATACAATTCACAATATTTAGTTAAAAAAGATAAAAAAGATGTGATTAATAACAAGTTACTTTTCAAAAAAGAAACGTATGCGCCATTTAATCCAAATACTTGTGATATCGGACATAAACTTTTTCATAACTCTACTCGAACCCAAATAAGAAATTTAAATTAAATTTTTGAAATTCACTCCATTTAAAACATCCCCTACAATATAAAAGAACAACAATAAACGTACAATAAAGTGCTGATATAGCTAAAGTATACCAATATCTTGTATTTTCATTTACTTCTTCGCCAACAATTTGAATATATGGATCAATTATATTAATTTTATCATCGTCTTTTAATAATTTATGTTCCACAATTGTTAAAAAACATCCTTGTAAATAAATAAATGTAAAAAATGCTATAAATAATGGTATTAATGCTAAAATTGAAAGTGGTTTTGGTAGAAATATAAATAAAATTAAAAAATACCAGGGTGTATGAAAATGTAAGCTTTTTATTAAAAATCCTAATGTATAATCGGGTAAATTTGTTTTTCTTAGATCATTTAAACATTTATCTATTAACATTTTTCTTATTTTTTTTCTTTTACTTGTGTAATTCATTATAATATAATCATATTTATCATTTTGGTTATATTACGTATTTTTATTTTTATTTTATATATAACATAAATAATGCAAGATATTTCAAATAATAAAAACATATTTTTTAAAAATTTTAATTATGTACGTGAAAGTATAAAAATAAATTTTATATTTTGGATATCTATAATTATATGTTTATTAATAATTACAATGTTTTCAGATGATAGATCTATTATAAATTCAATAATTACATTTATTTTAGCAATGTTATTAGGTTGGTATATACATTATCTGTCACATGCATATGATTTATTGATTATTTATAGAAATTCCGATAATTTTTTTACCAATTATATTAAATCTAATACCACTTTAAATTATATTTTTGAAACACTCATTTATTATACAACTGATTTTCATGATAAAATTCATCATGATACAAATGTTAATAAAGATAAATTTAATTTATTTTGGGAATTTTTTCAAAATTTTATTATGGAAGGAGGTCTTTTAATATTAATTGCTTACTTTTATAATATTAAATTAAGAATTGGTAATTTTGTATTTAAATTTAATAAGGCGATTTTACTATTATGGGGTCTTTTATATGCAACCGTTCATAATATAAATTATATTATTTTGGGTTGTTCTCAACATGTAAATCATCATATTAATCCAAAAACAAATTATGGAATTGATATATTAGATATATTATTTGATACAAAATATGATTTAGATAATATTGAAGATATAAATCATGCTAGTTTAAATGTAATTTTTATTACGTTAATTATTATTTATTTTAAAATATTTATTGATTAAATGGATATATCTAGAAATTCTCTAGATTATTTGTATCTTGTAAATCCAAATAGATTGGGTAAAATTAAATCAAAAAAAGATAAACCTGAGATTTTTAATGATGAAATTCATTTTTATAGAAAACGAATTTTTTCATTAACTAAAAATTATCTTAAAGGTAAAACACAAGATAAAGATTTAGATAAAATATGGGAAATTTATGCAAAAGCTTGTGTCGAACATTTTAAATTTAAAGATAAGTCAGAATTAATACAAGAAACATATAAAAATATGAATGTTAAAGAAAGAAAACAAAAATTAGATAATAATGTAATTGAGAAAAGTAATAAATATATTTTAAATAAAAAAAAACCAGCCGTTCCAAAAATAACAGATCATATAAAATTAAAATCAAAAAAAACAAATACAAAAATTAATAAAAAAATTATAATACCAAGAGAACGTGAATTAAATTTAAAATCAGATCATTTTAGAAATAAGATTTAATATTATTAATATATATCTAAATGTCTACACGTAAAAGGTATAAAAAAAGAAAAACTAAAAAAAATAAATCAATTAAATATATTAAAGAATCGTGTTCTCCCAAAAAAAAAGGAGATCAATTATCTTTCACATGCTATACATCTGAAGCGTTATTTAAATTAAAAAAAGTGTGGAATGTTAGACATCCAGATCAAATAATAAAAAGTAATAAACCTAGAGAAATATGGGAAAAATTACGTGAATTTACAAAAAATACCTGTTCTACTGAATCATGTTGGCTTAGACATCAATGTATTAAAAATGATTTAGATAAATCAATGTGGGATAATAATTTTGCACCATATAGCCCAAAAACTTGGAGTAGAAATCCTCAAGAGTGGTTAACATCTACAGATATTCAGAAAGTGATGGCCCAATGGGAAAAAGCTTATCCAAATTTTATTTTTATAGGTCCATCTCCTATAAATTATGACGAACATCTTGCTTTTAATGAATGTGTATGGGAAGAACTTTGTAAATTTTCTTTAATGAATTATATAAAACAAGGTGTTACTAAAATAGGTGTTATTTTTAATTTGGATAAACATTATCAACCGGGATCTCATTGGGTTGCTCTTTTTATTGATGGTGAAAAAAAGAAAATATATTATTTTGATAGTTATGGTGATGATATACCTTCACATATCGATAATTTTTCAAAAGAAGTTTCTAGACAATCTGAAATTATGGGAGAGAAATATGAGATAATTATAAGTAAAAATAGACATCAATATGGAAATAGTGAATGTGGAATGTATTCATTATTCTTTTTAGTTCAATTATTACAAGGTACATCTCATGCAACATTTGAAAAATATAGAATACCTGATAAAAAAATGATTGAATTAAGAAAAAAATTTTTCAATTCGCAATAAAATATATAAAAACTTATTATATATTTTATATAAATGTCTATAACTTCCAACAGGAATATTAGTATGTTAAAAAACTTACTTGCAGACCATCCACTCTTAAAACATGATGAAAAAAAATTTAATGAATTATTTAATAAAGAAGTTAAGAGATTACATCAAAATAGATTTTCTTTTAGAAGTAATCTCATATCGATGAATAAAGAACTTTTAAAATTTTTTCAAGGTATAACAGCTGATACAATTAAAAAAGAACAAAATAAAAAAAAAATTCAGCAAAAGCGACAACAACAAACAATTCATCAACAATTTATTAATAGAAGACAAATTGAAAAACGCGCAAAAGAAAAAGAAAGTAATTTCGAACAACGTTTAAGTGATACAAGAGCAGAATTTTCAAAAGTAATGGCTGGTAAGCGTCCCGAAGAAATAGATTTTTCTGATAAAATACAAGATACTCCAATTAAATCTAATCAAATAGATTTAACTATGTCTCAACGTGAAGCTGAACTTGCTGAAATTATGAAACAACAACCAAAAAATAAAAATGTAGAACAATGGCTTCAAGGCGAAAATAAAAAAAATCATACTAACAGTGAAATTAATATCAAAATAGATCATTCATCTAATGTTCCTGTGAATGTTGACCCAATTCCAGGTAAACCAATTTTAAAGAAAAAAATAATTAGAGAAGATTCTAATAGACGTGTTCGTTTTCAAGTTGATGAAAGAAAAGAAATAAATAAAAAAGAAGAAATTAGTGACTTAGACTTCTTTCAAAAATTAAAATTAAAAAATGAAATAAATATGAAATCAAACATGTTTAATAATGAAATTAAAGATATTCTAAAGACAATTTGTGATAATCAATTAACTATCATTCAGGAATTAAAAACGATGAATACTCAATTTTTAGAAAATTTGGAGAGAAATAATAAAATAAATAAAGTTGAAAATAAAGTAAGCGGTATTGTTGAAGAAGAATTTCACGCTATTTAAGCTTTTGTCTTTTTAAGCTTTCTTGTTTTTGGATCTATTCTTAGATAACCAACTAAGACTGGATTACCCCCTAATTTAAGAGCACGCATATAACTTTGTAAATCATATAATTCCCCTTCTGGTGCTTTTCTTGCCGGAAGCTTTTGATTAAATCTACGTAATGCGTATTTAATACCTTCTAATGTAACAACTTCCGCTTTCCATTCGATTTTCTTAAGATTTCTTTTCTCTTCACGTGCGTATTCTGTTTCAGAAGTTAATGCTGGTGTTGTAGTAAAACGTGTCTCAGGAACTGCACCAAAAGACATACAAACAATTGGGTCGTCTTCTTTAGCATGTAACGAACAATCCATCGCAGATCCTTTAATTGCTGATAATATCTGTTTATTAATACTTTCTTTTATATTTGATATTTCATATAAATACTGGTCGCTTGTTAAAGGTGTTTTTTTATCTATTTTACTTACATCTTTTTCAAGTAAATCTTTACTAGCTAATCCATTTGCACTTTCTGGTATGAGCTGTTCGTTTGTAAATTTCATTAAATACATAAATACCGTAACATTTTGCTCTTCTTCTGGTAATGTGTTGTGACTACAGATACGACGTGCACGACCAATAACTTGCTCTATTCTTACTGGATGCCAGTATGGCTCTACGATATGTACCATTCGTGTATTTCTTAAACTAATACCTTCCGCACCACTACTAGTAATCATAAATACTTGAATAACTTCTCCGTGATTATTATTTTCTCCTTTTGTTAAAAGAAATTCTTTAATACTATTTGGAATTTTATCCCATGCTCCATTGTAAATATTACGTAATATTTCTTTTTGTTCCGGTTCTTCAGTTCCAGTGAAAAGAGCAAATGTCGGCAAATCTCTTTTTTCTTCTGGTATATCTAATACCCATGTTGTACCTTCTTTCTTAATTTTGAATTCAGTATATCCATTGGCTTCTAGTATACGTGAAAATACACCAATGCCCTCAATAGTTCTGAATTGAGAGTAAACTAAGTGTAATTTATCACGATTTTCAACTATATTTGTTAAAATTGCTAAGAATTTTGGACTGTATGTTTTTAATGCTTCTGGTGTTAAAAATTCATCTGCACGAGCTTCTAATTGTTGAAGTGCTTCCTTAATTCTCTTTTGATATCTTTTCTCATCTTCTCTGCGATTGTTTTGTTTTAATTCCTGCGCGTCATCTGCATCATACATTCCGTCTGTTTTCTGAATTTTTTCTTCTACAGAAGTTGCATCTATATCATCTTCATCCATTGGTTCATTTAAAATAGCATCTTGTAATGTTTGACCGTCTTTTTTCATAGGTCGTCCAATTTCACGAGGGAATACATAATTGCAAAATGCTCGACTAAAAATACGATATGTTGATGTTGTATCACTATATACATCACCTTGTTGCTGACGCTTTCTTTTTTTAGCATTTCTTTTTTCAAGAACTCTTTCATTTGCTCTAGCTTCCTCGTATAATCCAAACTGATATGTAGACATAGATATATCTACAATCCTAAGATCATTTTCAATATCATACTTAGGCATAAGTCCCTCCTGTGCACTTCTGAAATATGATGTTAATCCTAATATTCTTTTTTGAAATAAGGATTCGTTTTTAATCTCTCCTGATTTTGAGTTTATAAACATTGCTTTAAATGGATCTAACTGATCGGGCAATGCTTTATATTTCTTAACTTGAACTCTATTTACCAATACACCAATTTTTGAAAGAATATCCCGGCAAATATTAATAAAACCAGAATCACTCATAGGTAAACATTTAAATTTATCTGGATCACTTTCATTTTTTTTAGTATTCTGACATGTAAAACCTGGTTCACAATCACGATTTTTATTTTTTTTATTACATTCATTGCCTCCATTGTTCTTTTTAATACCAATATATCTACCTTGTTTTCTAACATTTGTAAATCCAAAAGGATTTCTTGTTAAAATTATTTGTTTACTAGAAGTATCATATTCCACATAATCATGAATTGCAAATTTTGATAGTGTTTCTTCTATTTTTTTCTGGTCTATTTTCTCTCCAGATTCAACCGAGACAGTTAGAATAAAAGTTTTGATATACCCTCTCAACATATTAAAAAGTATTCCTATCTCATTAGGATAGTTAATAATAGGTGTACCAGTTAAGAATACTAATCTACAGTTTTCAGCAGACATAAGCCATTCATATAATTTATAAGATAGTGAGTTTGGCCGTTTTACCTTATTAACAATTCGACTAACAAAATTATGAACTTCATCAATAATAACAACTTTATCATCAAATGGATTATCTGTTTTTGAAATACTCTGAAGATCCCGAATATTACTTTGTCTTAGTCCATTGTAATTAATAAATTGATATTTTGCACTTATCATTTCATCTATTTGCATGTTTAATTGTATTTTTTCATCATTTGTAAGTGTTTCAAAATTAGATGGTTTTTTAACATTTACAAGCCATGCACCACCTTCTGTATTAATATACCTTTCAGAAATATTAAGTATTTTGGATAGTTGTTTTACAAGGGCATCATTGCCTATAGTAGAAACAAATTCCCAGTATTGATTTAATCTGAATAGTGGATCTCCACATGTTTTAAGTTCACTTATATAATTTTGTCTTAACGATGCAGGAGTCATTACTAAAATACTTTTATCACTTTTAAGACCCTCTGCAATACTAATTGATGAACATGTCTTTCCCGCTCCTAGACCGTGATAAATAAGAAGTCCTCTGTAAGGTGTAAATAAATTAATGTAATCCCGTACAATTTGCTGATGAGTCATAAGTGTAAATTCTCCTGATGGACGTTCACAAGAAGCTGTCTTACTTTCTTCTATTAAAGCGGCTCTGTATGGTTCAAATAGTCCATTAATAAAATTAATAAAAATTTCACGATTAGACTGATAATAAGCTGAAGCTCGAATATTAACTGGTGCTTTTGGTTTAGTTAAACGTTCGGGAAGTATTGTGTCTCCAATTCTAATCATTGATGAAGGCACATCACTTCTGGTTCTAGATTTAATTGTAGGTAATTTGCCTTTAATTTTAATTTTAAGTTTTTTAGATGGTCTTGCTGATGCGCGCTCAGAATCACTAAGAGGTGGTGGTCTTATTGCTGTAATTGTACCTTTTCTAATTGTTCTCCCGAGTTTTATTTTCTTTCCTGTTTTTTTAATTTTTAAACGAACTTTGGTAGGACCTTTTGATACTTTACTCTCTACTGGTCCAGGCATTGATTCAGCAATAGCATCTTCTACAATATCAGTTGCTATATCTTGAGTATCCGTAGGAGGCTGTATTTCTTTTTCGCTAATTTCTTTCATTTCTGGTTCTTCAATAGGAAGTTCCGTAGTTGGTTCCATAGTTGGTTCCATAGTTGGTTCCATAGTTGGTTCCATAGTTGGTTCCATAGTTGGTTCCAT
>Ga0181585_10001585_pt1 | contig 20052 bp, 6 predicted proteins | sample 071ome_29_FD_132469 | JGI IMG/M metagenome (GOLD analysis project Ga0181585, IMG submission 132469) | Coastal salt marsh microbial communities from the Groves Creek Marsh, Skidaway Island, Georgia - 071407BT metaG (megahit assembly) | ecosystem: Environmental > Aquatic > Marine > Intertidal zone...
AACACGTGCATCTGGGATTTCCTCGAAGCGTACAACCCGGAAACAGCTACTGCTTCCGCTCCAGATGCCAAAACCCGAGTCATCGCTCTCGTCAAGAGCTTCGTCTTCCCGTTCGACGCCGTCAGAAAGACGAAGGTTGCGATTGGGACTGATGACAAGGTAGCCATGCTCAACGGTGCCGTCGTCACCGGTCTCTTGTGGACCTGGTTCGGCTGCTTGTGCGCCACGGGCACCGGCCACAACACGACGACGGTCGCATGGACTATGTACTTCATCATGATGTTTTGCATCGCCGCCATACGCAGAGAGCTTCGCGATAAGCGCAACGTCATCGGAAACTGGTTTGAAGATTACTGCTGCGCCGCGGCGTACCCGTTCGCGCTCGCGCAACTCGAGCACGAGGCTGAGAACGATTCAAAGCTCGCGTAAAGCGACGCAAGTAATCATCGTCAAGATTTCTTGCGCGATATTCGGCTCTTTTACTCTTACACCACCAGAAAAAAACCAAATATCCAAATATATCACTATTAAGTATCATTGCACGCACCTCTTATGCCACCGTCATCACCGACTATGGCAGTGAGGCGCGCGTGTATAAAACGACTTGGAATTGTTCACGCGTTGCTATTTGTGTTGTTGAAAATAATATTGGCGAGTGGACCTCGCTCTAATTTTTGATGTTGGATCACTTTTACTCCTTTTAATACTTTTAATAAAATATTGTCCCTTATTTACGAACGTTCGACCGTTCCCGCGAAGCAGCGCGATGCGATTTCGTTCTCTCGCCGGTGCGTCGTCTTCGCGCGCTTCACATAGAAATTTCAAACTTTCCAGAGACAGCCAGAGCAGAAGAACGTGACACTCCAGTCACCGACGCCGCGGAGACGACGACGACGACGGCGGGATAAAACGTGATGACGAAAGACGTCACGATGCGCGTATCGGGCAGTCGTCTCGCCGCGTGTCCCGTGTGCGACAAGTCTGTGCACGTCGCCCTCGTCGCCATGCACGTCGAACGTTGCCTGACGATGAATGCGACGACGAGCGCGAGCGATGCGGGGGTGGGAACGGCGTCGCTGACGACGACGACGACGACGGACACCGGGCGGAGAGGAGAGCGGCAGGACAGCAGGGATCGAGAGAACGAGGGAGACGCTCGTCGTGCGTCAGAGGCGTCGGCAACAGGCAGAAGCGGCGGAGTGTTGAAAGAACTCGCCGCGGCTCGACGGGCGAGCGCGGCGCGAGAAAGCGCGAGCCCGAGCGTGGGTGTAGATTTGAAGCGTAGAAGAATTGCGTTGGCTGATGCGACGAACGCGCAGGGTGGTGTCATGAGGGGCTTTGTAAAGGCTATCGGTGCGACTGTCGTTCGCTCGGGCATGGACGCGGCTACTCAGACTGAAAACGACGATGATGGACCGAACGGGCTCTGCGCCGATAACGACGCCACCGTTGACGAGGTCGACGTGGAGAAGGTCGTGCAAGACGTCGAGGGTGGCGAGCCTTCGAGCGTCGTGTTTGATTTGAGAGTCATGTCTGGTAATCACGAAGAGTGCGGAATTTGTCTCACGGCGTTCGACGACGACGACGGAGTCGTGCGTCACATGTTTTACCCTTGCCAGCACGTCAGACAATGCGGAGAATGCGCACAAAGGGTTTGGCAGGTCCCCAAGGCGAAGAGGCGCTGTCCTTGGTGCAAGTCAAAAATTGAAATTCGTCCTCGTCCGTTCAAGCCATTTCTATAGTTACAAAACGCCACTCCACAGCGTAGCGGCAGCTACGAGCTACACACAGTTAGAATCCCCCTAGTACTAGTACATGTATTGCGATCACTTAGCATTTACTTCACATCATCAGCATCACCATCATCTCGGCCAGAGCATGCAGACTAGCACGCCGACGACGGCTATGCTGGCTCCAATGAAGTCCCCAGCGTCGGGTGTGAAACCGTCAACCAGCGCGCCGAAAGCGTAACTCAAAGCGATGAAAAACCCCCCATAAACTGCCAAAGCGCGCCCAAAGTCATCCATTGGCATGGCGACGAACGTACATCCGTACGCGAAGAGCGTTACCGCGCCAGCCACGGCGTACAAGGCGTGCTGCTTCAGACGGAACGTTTTCCACACGAGATAGCATCCACCAATCTCAGCGAAACCGGCGAGAATAAATAACCCTATGGCGAGCGCTATTCGAGCCGCCGTCCACTTTTCGCTCATGATGCCAGACGAGTGGAGGCTTGATGCTCGAGCAAAGAAACGACGTGTGACGTCTCTTCACCTTCACTCGTGAAGGTGAAGAGTGAAGTGTTATCAGCGCGACTCGGTCAACTACAGCTTTTTCAATTTTCGTACAAAGTCGCTCAACTACAGTACGAGTACACGAATTGTCTACTATTGTTGCATCGCTTTGAGGAGTGAATCGCCGCTCGCTTCGCTCTCCGCGACCACGACGCTCTCGCGCACGTATCGAACCTCACCTTGACCGTCTACGTCCGCAGCGCACGAATCAGGACAGGTGAACACGCACACGGTTTGCCAATCCCACGCCAGAAGCTCTTCCTCGGACGCGAGGTAACTTTTGTCACCTTTATACATACCGACGGCATCCTCTACGTCGCGCAGAAGCGCGGGCGTGAACTGGAGCTCGCACACGCATGACGCACCGCATTGAGAGCAGTTCGGAGGTTGCGGCGGCGATGCGTTTGGCCATAAAAACTTCATACCCTTGGCCTCGTACCGCATGCATTGGTCTGGAGCTCGCTGCAGGCGCTTGTTAAACTTGAGATATGCAAAGTCGACGTTTGTCGCTGCTGCAGATTCGTACGTTTCTGCACCCCATTCTGTGTCGGCTTCCACATCGTGCGCCGCCGTGACTTCGTCCACCGACATGCCTTCCCGCTCGGCGTACTCTGCCAGAAGCTCTGCCACTCTCGAAGCATCTTTGCTCGAAAGTTCTTTCGTGGGCATTGGTTCGCTATCCGCCACGACGTAGTACTCCACCAGTTGCCTGGAGCACGCCGCGTTGTAAGCTTTGCGCACGGCTTTCGCTACGGCGTCTTCGTTATCCGTCTTCGCGCTCGCCTTTTTGGTCGTCACTGAAGACGCGCTCGCACTCGCGCCGCCCGTGCTGGTCGCCAACATGGCATCTAATTCCGCCGCGAGAGCGTCCGTGTCGTCGCCGTCACCGCCACCGCCGCACCATTCGCTCGCTTCTGGATTATCCCAGTCGTCGACCATCGCCGGCGCCAACTCGACGACGCCGGTGGACGCGGGGACGCGCGTCGCGTCCGCATCCACCGAATCGGCAACCATGGCGGCGTCTTTCGCGCCCGCGCCGTTGACGTCGTCCTCGCCTCTCGAATTCGCTTTTTGTCCGCGAACGCACACCCAAGACTTGCCGCCGCACGCCGAACGAACGCACGCGTACACGTAAAGCGCGCGCTCTCGAACCGACGAAACCGGCGCGTACGTCTGCGCTACCAGCGTCATCGTCTCGCCGCATCGCTCGCACGACACGAACAGCTCGCGCGCCGCCCTCTCCACAGCCGCATCTTCGTCCAAACCCTTCCCTTCACCCGTCGACGCGTCGTCAATGATCGGTACCGGTGCGCCGCCAACCTTGTGCGTTTCGTGCGTCATCCCATCGCTCTCTCGCTTCGCCAACCTCCCGGCGTAGCACACGGCAACGAGATCATCAATCTCGACGTCATCCAAGGAATCCACGTCGGAATCTTCGCCCGCATCGGCGGCGGCACCCGCACGCATCGCGACGCCACCCGAGACGACACGTGCGGCGAGAGTGAACGAAAAGCGCCAAAGTTTGACGCCAAGTTCGTCGTTCGTCGCTCATCGCATGCGACGCCTCGCGTCCGGGTCCACGCGTCTCGGAAGGATGGTGATCGCGCGCGGTGGTTTCGTCTCCACCTCTTCGTCGGTGAACGCGACGACGAAGACGACGTGCGCGTACGCGACGAAGAGGAGAACTGAGCGAGTTTTGCGTTTTTCAACGACGACGAAGAGTACGACGTCCGGTGCGAGTGCGGATGAGCGACGCAAGGTGATGGTGATCACGGGACCGACGGGTGCGGGTAAATCGGCGCTGGCGATCGAGCTCGCGAGTAGGCTTCGGGGCGGTGGAGAGATTGTATCGTGCGACAGCGTGCAAATTTACAAGAGTTTGGACGTCGGCAGCGGCAAGGTGACGACGAGCGAAAGAGAGCGCGTGAGACATCACATGCTCGACGTGAGAGAGGTTGAGGAGGAGTGCGACGCGGCTGCGTATTACGACGCCGCTTTGGAATGCTTGGATGACATACACGCGCGCGGAAAGACAGCCATCGTCGTGGGTGGGTCTGGTATGTATTTGCGTTGGCTGGTAAACGGCAAACCTTCGGCGCCAAAGTCCACCGAGGAGAGTCGTCGACGCGCAGAGGCTGATGTGTCCGCGGCAAAGGAAAGAGGCGGGTGGAAAGCGGCGGTGGTCATGCTACGAGACGCGGGCGATGCGCACTCGGCGGAAACTTTGAGTGAAAACGATTGGTATCGTCTCACGAGGGCGTACGAAATTGTCACCGAGACGGGCCGGGACGTGCGGCAATTTTCTTCGACGCCGGATGCGCGATTTGATTTCAGGTGTTTCTTCCTCTCGGTTCCTAGACTAGATTTGTACCGACGCATAGATGATAGAGTAGAGTCAATGGTTTGCGATGGGATGATGGAAGAAGCGGCGTGGATGTTGGACCGGGGAATAGCGCCCGGTGGGAACACGGCCGCTCGATCGATTGGTTACAGACAAGCCATGGAGTACTTGGATCGCTTGAGGTCTGACAGAGCGACGCTCGGGGAGGAAAGCCTCTTGGCATTTCTAGAAGAAACGCAAAAGGCAACTCGATCGTACGCGAAGCGCCAGTTTACGTGGTTTCGGGGCGAACCAGAAGGCAAGTACGCGTGGATAGACATGTCAACGGATCGCGAGAGCATCGTGCGCGACGTTTTGGAAAACTTTGAGCGCGAAGAGCACGGCGGCGGTCGCGAGAACCTCGGTAACGTCTCTAGGGAGGTTGAAAACGAACTCAAGCGGTACAAGGTGGATATGAAGCGCTTGAAAAATCCAATAGAACTCCGAGGTGTTATTGATAGGATTAGAAGATTGTTGTAATTTGCAAAGAAAGTCACGTTTGTTCGGTCAACTTTTCCGCTGACAGAGCAGTCTCACCAGACGCTTCTTCGGCGACGTCGTCGGTTTCAAGAGTGGACGAGGCGTCTTCGCTCGGCGAGTCGACGACGTCCTCAGAGTCCAGTTCGGTCGCCATAGCTGGCGCCAGGCACGTTTGATCATCCTCTCGCGCGTCTTCTGTTTCCTTTGTGGACGCGACGAGCTCCTGCGTTGGCGCGTCGGCCGCGACGTCGATGGCCTTTTCAACCTCAACTTCTTCGACAGGTTCCTCGACCTTGATGGCGTCTGTCACCGCCGTCGTCGTCGTCGTCGTCGTCGTCGTTATCGTCGCGTCCAAGATGCCGCTCTTCAAATCGACGAACGCTCTCGCGTGTTCGAGGCTTTCCTCTGGGTACTCGCTCGCCAAGTACTCCAAAATGTATTTGACTGGAGCGCTCGGCCTTTGCTTGAAACACCCCGTCATCAAGTCTCGAAACAATTCGTCGACTTTGCTCTCTTTCGCGTACCGTTCGAGCTCCTCAATCATCGTCCCCCTTCCTCTCGCTCTGTCCTCCGCGTCGCGCTCTGCGTCGCGCCTCAGTCGTGGTCCTCCTTCCAAAAACAAAAGTCAAACGCTTCTAATTTTAGCGATATGAATCGTCAACCAGTTTCGTGTCGCTCGAATAAATGTCAACACGACGACCGACGCGTCACAGCGCGACGCCGCGATGGACGACGGTTGCGCGAACGCGGAAGACGCGCGCGTCGCGTGGATTGAACGCTTGGCGCGACAGTTGTGCGATCGCGGCGTCGTGGATGGGTACGCCGAGGGAGCGGTCTCTGACGTCTTGGACTTTTTGGACAATGGGATGGGAACGGTGCTCGTCATCAAACTGCGAGCGTCGACGACGACGGTACCGACGACGAGGACGAGGACGAACACGGTGGCGGCGACGACGCGAGGGAAGAACGATTCGTTGAACCGCGGCGGCTTTTTGGGCGACATTACGAACGCACCGCGAGTGATCTCCGAGCGCGTCGTGGAGACGCCGCGGGAAGAAGACGGCGCGCTATGCGACGCAACGACTGAGACTGAGACCGCGACGCGAGAGATCGTCGTGGCAAAGGGAGACGAAATCGCGGATAGTAGTCAAGATCCTGTGATCTTCATAGTGCGACCGGACGACGAAGAGGAGCGTTTGAGCGTAGAGGCTCTTTCAACGTCTTTGCATGGGTACTACTCGCGAGGCGCGAGCTTGAGCGGACTAAACGCGACGCTCGAGCATCTCTTCGCCCCGGCGCTCGCTGCGAGCGAAGAATCAGTGAATCGTTCATTCGCACAACACATCCAGGAGTTTTTGGAACAAATTTCGTCGAAGCGTGTCGATTCAGTCGGTGCGCTGCAGACGCCGCTACCGAATGAAACGAGAGAGATGAAAACGGTGGATCCGGGAGTGGCGAGCGAAGACGAGGAATACGTCAATCAGATTGAGGGCGCGCTCACCGAGTGGTGTGCCTACATGTCCGCGGCAAAGGCGAGAAATTCAGGCGAAAAGCGAGGAGGCGATGGCAAAGGCGGGGAATTGGATCCAATCGGGGAGATTCAAATCTGGCGCGAGAGACATGACGAGTTGCTCGGGTTGATCACGCAACTCAAGGATCCGTGCATGACGAACGCGGTTGAGGTGCTACGACAGTACGTGAGGAAACGAGGCAAAACGGATGCATCTCATCGTGTGGGGCGACTTTTATCTACCTACAGCTCGCTTGAGGTTGATCTCGCGCAGCTATTCGACGAGTGCAAAGATAACGTCAAGTTTTTACTCGCGCTGGAGAGTCATTTTAAAGTGCTAGCTGAGGATCCACTGTCCAACGTGCTTCAGGGCATCTCTCCGACCTTGCGAGCGTTGAGAATGATTTGGACGATATCGCATCATTACAACGACGACTCTCGCATGGGTTCTTTGCTCATGAGCTTATCCGAGCTGCTCGTTCGACGCGTGAGAGGCGCTGTTCATTATCAAGAATTGATTGTTCGAATTGTCCATGGCGATCGCGCCGATGTCGTACTGGAGCAAGTTCGGCTTTCGAGCGAAATCCTAAAAGCGTGGAAAAGTGAATACTATAGAACGCGAGATGACATAGCGCGATCAAACAGGGAATCGAGATGGGAGTTTGACCGCGATCGATTATTCGCGCGGACGGATCATGCCGCCAAGTTGTGCGACGAATTCATCGAAATGACAATAGTGGTCAAGGATTTGAAGACGTTTCTCACGCCTCGGCTCACTGCGATGACGCTCGAATCGGATGCAATCGTCGATATTGCTGAAAGAGTCGACGCTCTGTGTTTATCGATAGAGATTTCAAAGGTTGATGCGTTTGATCCATCGCAGCAAGGAGAATGGAAGTCGATTTTTAAATCATTCACAGTTGAGAAATCGAGGATAGAAAACGCGCTGTGCAGCTTCATCGACGCGTGTTTCAAACGCTTGCGCAACAGCTCATCAGCCTTTGAGCTCGTGAGAGGACTCAAATCTGCCATGGAGAGCGGCGTCGAGTCGTCTTGCGTTGGTTCCACTCACAAAACGTTGAGCACTCAAATCCTGAGCAAGACACAGGACGTGTTGGAGCAGTTCTCAAGAGAGCTAGATGCGGCGCGGCACGCGTTCAACGCGCGTCGACGCTTTCCACCTACATTTCGCGATCAGCCTGGTATAAGTGGCTCGATAAATTGGGTCCGAACGCTATTTTATAGATTACGTCTCACAATGAGGCTTTTCAGCGCTTCGATGACGGATCAACCGAGTGTCAAGAAAACGCCGTTAGCGCAGCAAGTTGAAGCTAAATTCCGCGCGCTAGCGAAGCTTGTCATGAATTATGAAAAGCAGCGATTAACTGCATGGAAGGAAGAGGTTGAGTCTTCAATGGTGCATTTGACCGAACCCATCTTGACGTGCGGTCCGAATGGTGATTTCGTGGTCAACTTCAATCCGGCGCTGATGCGGTTGATGAAAGAAGCACGAAACTTGGAGCGCCTAGGCGTTGACATCCCGCAAGAGGTTCGCGGAGTCGCTTTACAATCTGAAAAGTATGCGAATTATCAGTGTTCACTGACGAAGCTCCTCGGGCGTCGACGTTCCGTTCTCAACTCACTCACGCCTTTGGAGCGCGAACTACTCAATCTTCGCATCAAGACGATGAATTCATCATCGATACGCAAAGGTTGTAAAATGTTCAACTGGAACTCGCTCAGTATACCCCAGTTTTTGGCTGCTTGCGTTCGAGATCTTGACGATTTCGAGGTGCTATCGAAGAGTGTTCGCGCCAATGCGTCTGAAGTAGAGCGAATCATCAAAGACATTTCAAACCACGATTTGTTCAAGCCGACATTTTTCACCGCGCCTGATCAGGCGTGCGACAGCTTTGAGTTTTTATCAAAAATCGCCGCGCACAGTAAAGCGGGTGTGCATTCGATCAGGACGATGTACTCGACCATCATGCGCCTGTTGCTCAAGATTGAAGAGACGACGTTTGGATCCTCGAGTGGACGCGTTGAGAGCATCAAACAGTATTACGCGCACTGGGAAGAAGAAATTTATTGCGCCCTCGTGAACGCCGCCGAGAGAGCAATTTTCAACATTCAGGATTGTTTCGATCAACCATCCATCTCTGGTGCGAGCGCATTCAAAATGAAGATTGTCGTTCACGCCGGCGAAATAACGTGTGAGCCTCCTCGCAGTGAGCTCGTTGATGCTGTGCACAACGCTGCAAAATCCATCGTAGAGAATATGGGTACGCTGGGTCGTTGGATGGATGGAACGTGCGTCGAATTCCCGCCTCGTCAGAATTCTCAGGAAGAAAATCTTAGTCTCTCAGCGCTGCTCGCGATCCAGCTCGGTCAAGAAAACGCGTCGACCCGCCCAATGTATGACTTTTCCGAAGAAGTCATGGCGCATGACCGAATACAGCGCGCTTTCACAGCCCTGAGCAAGTCGACCGAGCTCTTCGAGCGACGAATCGGAGGCGAAATAGAACGCTGGAAAGCTTACCAGGACCTCTGGAGAGAAAACACCTCTGCGTTCGCGAGAGAATACAAGGCTAACCGAAACGCGCTCCAGTTACATCGCTTATTGATGAGTTACGATCGGATAGCAACCTCGATAACGCGCGAACACGGCGTGCAGATTGCCGGCGTATTTATACAAGTGCAAGAAGTCACGAGTCAAATCGAAGAACGGTGCCGCGCGTTGATACTTGAAGTCATGCAAGCGACGTGTACTGATGACAATGAACTCGTTGATGGGTTGCTTGAAGCGTTGGACGCACGTAAAAATGTTGTGAACGGCGACATTGAGGACTTGGACAAGACGACGAAATTTTTACATGCATTCAAGGATTTGCACAGCGACACTACGACGGAAATGCTGGCCCGGGATATCAATGCGTGCTTTGATGTGCGCTCGTCTTTTGGATACGCGCATCGCGATGAAGATAAGAGCCGAGCCAGTTCTATCGAGAGTATATTTACCGAGCTAAAAAGGCAATCACTTCACGTCTTGAAGAAATGCCGCACAACCATCGAAGTGTCCAAGTCTGAGCTCGCTCGCAAAATGAAAAACTTCAAGGATGACATCGGTGCCTTTCAGGCGAGACTGCGTAACGAAGGCCCCACGAGCGCGGGATGCTTAGAGAGTCTCGAAAGAGGTCGGAGTGCCTTTGATTCGTTTAAAGAGGAATTTGCCGGAATGCTCGAAGCTTTGGATTGTCTGCGTCAAGAAGAAAGTGTTTTTGGTGTCGCTCACGTGCCGATTGACAATCTCGATGCGCTGCAGTATGATTTTACGTGCATGCTCTCCATATTCGCCTGTCGAGATGCGTTTGTCGATAAACTCAAGCTTGTTTTGCAAAATTGCATTTCGGAGACGAGTGGAGCTGATTTGATTTCATCGCTCATCGAAGTTGGACGCGGCGCGATTATGTCGCTTCCAACTGGATTTCGCTCACACAAATTGTTCATCGCCGTCAGCAAAGAAATTGAAGCTGTAGAGACCAATTTTTCTTTGATAGACATGATGAAAATGGATTCTATACGTGTGCGCCACTGGCAGAAAGTTTTCGAAGTTGCAAACGTCGAGGAAGAGATGGACTCGTCAAAGATGTCCATCAAAGAATTCATGGATATGAAACTCGACGAGCAAGCCGAGCAGGTTCGCGATGTTGTAGCGGCTGCAGAAAAGGAACAGAAAATTGACAATGATCTCTCAGAGATTCATCGCACGTGGAAAGAAATGCGTTTTGACATACGGCCATATGCTAAAAGCAAGAACAAGAAACATTCCCAGCCAACGCACGTGCTGTGCTCGGTGGAGGACATCACGCTGTGCATAGAAGACACAGGATTGACTCTGCAAAGCATGGCCGCCAGCCGGTACGTCGATCCTTTCATCGAGACTGTGCGTGAATGGCAAGAGAAACTTGCCCTCATGGCCAACGTCTTGCAAGTATGGATGGATACGCAACAGCGTTGGATGTACTTGCTGACCATATTTGGTCACTCTGACGACATCAGAATGCAGTTGCCAAAAGAAGCCGATCGATTTGACAATATCGATTCCGAGATTAGAAAACTCATGTCGGAAACACTCAAAACCAAGTTTGTTCTCGAGACGTGCAAATCTGAGGGTCGGTTCCAGACTCTGACCAGTCTGCGGGGGGAACTTGAAATTTGTCAAAAGAGTTTAAGTCAGTACTTGGATACGAAGCGCGACGCGTTCCCCAGATTCTTTTTCATTTCAGACGAGGAACTGCTATCCATTTTGGGCGCATCTGATCCAGTCATGATTCAAGAGCACATGCTAAAACTGTTTGACAACTGCGCAAAGCTGTTATTCTCGTCAGATAAACAGTCGGTTGTGGGTATTGTTTCGGCGGAGGGCGAATCGTTCTTGTTAAAGTATCCCGTCAAGATACAAGGCCCCGTCGAATGCTGGATGGATGCCGTTGAAAAAGAAATAAAAGCAACGCTCAAGTCGATGTGCAAATACGGCGTCGCAAAGTACATGACGACCGAGCGCACGGTGTGGATAAAGGAACAGCTTGGAATGATAACTCTTGTGGGATCACAAATCTGGTGGACGTGGGAGACGCGCCAAGTTTTCCAATCGATCAAGTCCGGTGATAAGTTGGCGATGAGAGATCACGGCGCTCGACTTTCATCAAAACTTGAAGATCTTACGAAAATGGTACGTGGGGATCTCACCTCTTGCGAACGAAAGAAGGTTAATACCCTGATTGTGATAGAAGTACACGCTCGGGATATCATTGAAAGTTTCGTGAAAGACTCGGTGTTGGACGAGACGGACTTTGCTTGGGAGTCGCAACTGAAATTCAAGTGGGATCGAGATGCCGGAGACATCGTTATAAATCAGTGTAAAGGCGAGTTCAGATACGGTTACGAGTACATGGGTCTCAATGGAAGACTGGTCATCACCGGATTGACGGATCGATGCTACATCACGCTCACGACGGCGCTAAGTTACAAGCTCGGAGGCGCACCTAGTGGACCAGCTGGGACAGGTAAAACTGAAACGACGAAGGATTTGGCCAAGTCAATGGGACTCTTGTGTGTTGTGTTCAACTGTGGCGAAGGCTTGGACTACAAAGCCATGGGTGCCATTTTCAGTGGTCTCGTTCAGTGCGGGGCGTGGGGATGTTTCGACGAATTCAACAGAATAGAGGCAGAGGTGCTGTCAGTCGTTTCATCGCAAATCAAACAGATACAAGAGGCACTCAAAGCAAAGGTTAGCAGATTCCAGTTTGAGGGCAAGGAAATCAAATGCAATCCGAGAACTGGTGTCTTCATAACCATGAATCCTGGATACGCCGGTCGAACAGAGCTTCCAGACAATCTCAAGGCTCTCTTCCGTCCCGTCACGATGATTGTACCCGATCTGGAGCAAATATGCGAAATCATGCTGTTCAGTGAAGGTTTCAATGCCGCTAAAACTCTCGCTCGGAAAATGACAATGCTTTACAGACTGGCCAGGGAGCAACTGAGTAAACAGTCGCATTACGATTTCGGTTTACGCGCTTTGAAATCTGTTCTTGTCATGGCTGGATCTTTAAAGCGCGATTCGCCGGAGCTTCCTGAGGATGTCGTACTCATGCGAGCCTTGCGCGATATGAATCTACCGAAATTTGTTTACGATGATGTTCCATTGTTTCTCGGTTTGGTTGATGACTTATTCCCAGGCTTGTCGTGTCCTCGCGTGCGCTACGAGTCGCTCAATGGTTTCATAGAGCGAGACCTTGAGGAAAATGGCTACGAAGTGTTGAGAGAACCGGGAGAGCAAGTTGACAAAATAGTCCAACTCTATGAAACTATGCTGACACGACACACGACGATGCTCGTCGGAGGCACGGGAGGTGGTAAGACGGTAATGATTGAGACAATTGCTCGAGCGCAATCCGCCATGGGACATAATACAAAACTTTACGTTCTGAACCCAAAGGCTCAAAATGTTTCGGAATTGTACGGTGAACTGGATCCCGATACACGCGATTGGACGGATGGTCTCCTTTCAAATATTTTCAGGGACTGCAACAAACCTCTCGCTGCTGGTCGGGAAAAAGATTTCAAATACATTGTTTTCGATGGAGACGTTGACGCTGTGTGGGTTGAGAATATGAACAGCGTCATGGACGACAATCGCCTTTTGACCCTGCCAAATGGAGAACGCATTCGACTTCAAGACCATTGCAAGTTACTGTTTGAAGTCGCAGACTTGAAATACGCTTCTCCAGCTACGGTGAGTAGATGCGGCATGGTGTACGTCGATCCCAAAAACTTGGGATATAAACCATTCCTTACAATGTGGAATCGTGGAGTGCACGCCAAGTATCGATCCATCACGAAGACTCTATGCGACAAGTATATGGCTAAAATGGAAGCTTTCTGCTTCGAAGGTGTGGATATGGACGGCAACTCCGTGGTTCCACCGCAAAGCTCGCTCGTTCGACCAATCATTGGAATTGTGAAGCAATTCTGTGCTCTCTTAGGGAAATTCTTGGGCGATATGAGCGAGGCGTCCGCTGGAGTCGACCCCGACGCTGCGATTGAATCAGCTTTCGTATTTAGTCTGGTTTGGTCTTTTGGCGCGACTATCGTCGACGTCGCAGGTAATACCGACAGACTTCGTTTTGACGCCTTTGTGCGACGTCTCGCCGACAGAGAAGAAATCCTGCCTTCTTCGGAGACAAGTCTGTACGAATTCGGCTACGACATTGGCAGAAATGCCTGGTTTAATTGGAATTCTTTGACAACCCCACTTAATGTCGAGCCAGAGACGTCTTTCGCTTCCATCTTGGTATCCACAGCTCACACAGTCAGAACAAAATGGCTCATAGACGCGATGTACTCTTGCGGAGCTCATTCCCTGCTGACGGGAGATAGCGGAACGAGCAAAACCGTCGTCATAAAGAGTTACATGCAAGAGCTGTCTTCACGAGGCTCGACATCTACGCTGACGATGAATTTCAGTTCTCGAACTACAGCGAATGACGTACATCGATCCATAATGGATGTCGTTGAAAAGCGTACGAAGAATACCATTGGCCCACCCTCAGGGAAACGACTCCTGTGCTTCATGGATGACTTGAACATGCCTTCTGAGGACAAATACGGCACGCAGCAACCTATCGCACTACTCAAACTCATGATTGGCAGAGAGGGTACTTTCGAGTGCGATAGAGACGTAACGTGGTTGCACATGAAAGACATTCAGTACATTGCAGCCATGGGACATCCTTCCGGGTCCCGCGGCCACGTAGACCCTCGATTCATTTCGATGTTCCACGTGTTTGAAATGCAGACACCGGACGAGGCGAACCTCAAGGTGATTTATGGTTCAATCATGGAAAGCACGACGCAAAATTTCAATATTTCTTTACCCACGCGTCGGGTGATTGTGGACAACACGCTCGATTTATTCAGGAGCGTCACTTCATCACTCTTGCCGACGCCAAGCCGCTTCCATTACGTCTTCAATTTGCGAGACTTGAGTCGATTATTTGAAGGAATTTCGAAAGCAGATCCCAAAATGATCGTCAATGCGCCGAGTGCAATGCGTCTTTGGCGAAACGAATCTCTTCGGGTGTTTCACGACAGACTCATCTCAGATGATGATAGGCGTTTCGTCACTTCACGAGTGGATTCTCTCATCAGAGCTACTTTCACCGATGCGCGTGAAGCACAGTGTGTTGATGATATCCTCGTGAATCCCGTCATATATGCGGACCATTCGAACTGCGCGCTGACGGAGACGGAGAGCGCGACATCTCATGATGGACAAGCGTATCGCGACGTCGGCGATTACTCTCAACTGAAGCCATGGTTTGAACGTGCGATTGAAGAATACAACGCAAGTCTCCCGGCTGGCTCCACACCGATGCACGTCATTCTGTTTGATCATGCTTTGGAGCACCTCAATCGGATTCATAGAGTTCTGCAAATGGAGAACGGCCACGTCATGTTGGTTGGCGGCGGCGGAAGCGGTAAACGCACTTTGGCTCGGCTCGCGGCGCAGGTGGCAGGATGCTCCGTTTTCGAAGTAACATTGACGCGCGGTTACAACGATGTTTCTTTCCGAGATGATTTGAAAAAGCTTTATCACATGCTTGGCATTCAAAACAAGCCTACAGTCTTCCTGTTTACAGAAAATCACATCGTCGAGGAAGGTTTTCTGGAATTGATCAACAATATGCTCACGACCGGCACTGTGCCTGCCCTTTTCGCTGATGACGAGAAAGATACAATCATCAGTGTGATTCGTGAAGACTTACTCTCGAGCAATATACCGGTGACGCGTGACGAAGGCTGGCAGTTTTTCATGTCGAGATGCAGAAGAAATTTACACATCGTCCTCGCAATGTCACCTGTTGGCGACGAACTACGAAATCGCTGCAGGAGTTTTCCAGGCTTAGTGAACAACACCGTCATCGACTGGTTTACTGAATGGCCAAAAGAGGCGTTGTTTGAAGTCAGCAGGTCTCTACTTTCGCGTGTAGACTTGCCGACAGAGTTTAGAGAAAAAATAATCTTGCACACCGTCTTCACCCACGAAGCGGCAGTAGCCGTCAACGCAGAGTTCAAGGCTCAGCTCAAACGACACAACTATGTCACGCCGAAGCATTTCATAGATTTTTTACGCAACTATGAGGACATGTTGGTTACCGAGAGATCTACGATCGATGGATCAATCTCACGTCTCAGTGGAGGTTTGGATAAGCTCATCCAGGCGAGCACAGAAGTGGACGCAATGCGCGCAAAGCTCAACGAGGCTCAGCAGGTGGTGACACAGCAGACGAAAGAATGCGATGAACTGTTGGAACGGATAACCTCACGAACTGTCGAAGTAGAATCCAAAGCGCAGAACGCAGAGGACAAAGAGAATGAGCTGACGATTGATTCTGAGCGGATAGCAAAAGAGAAAATTGAAGCCGAGGCGGATTTGGAAGCAGCCATACCCGCGCTCGAGGAAGCGGCACTTGCACTCAACAATCTTAAGAAGGATGAAATCACAGAAATCAGATCTTTTGCGAAACCAAACATTGTCGTTCAGCGAGTTTGTGAGTGCGTCATGATTCTGAAAGGTTTGCCGAACGTGTCGTGGAATGGGGCAAAGGCGATGATGGCCGATACCAACTTTTTGAGGTCCTTGGTTGAATTTGAAAAGGACGGCATCAAGGAAAAGCAGATGAAAGCCATACGAGAGTACACGAAAGATCCTAAATTCAAACCAGAAGAGGTCATGAAGATATCCACAGCCGGTGCGGGGTTGCTGAAGTGGGTCTTTGCGATGATCAATTACAACAAAGTGGCTCGAATGGTTAACCCAAAACGCCTCGCCGTAGAGAAAGCTGAGAAGACGCTGAAAGTAAAAGGCATCGAGCTGATCGAAACAAAGGCTGAGCTCAAGAGTTTGAAGGAGGAATTGGCGCAGCTGAGCTCTCAATTCGAAGAGAAGAGTGCGAGACAACGAGAATTGAAGGAGAGCGCTGAGCTCATGGCGAAGCGCTTGAGCGCAGCGGAACGACTCATCGTTGGCTTGTCGAGCGAGAAAGAAAGATGGACGAGAGAAACAAAGGAGTTACAAATTCGAAAAGAAAGACTCGTTTGTGACTGCCAGTTGACCTGCGCGTTTTTATCGTATGCCGGTCCATTGACGTTTGAATTCAGAAAACACTTCATACATGACATGCTCGAGGCAAACTTGCTCCAGCTTCAACTTCCTCTGAGCCAGCCTTTTACGCTGCAAGGCTTGCTGACTACTGATAACGAAATGAATTCGTGGCGAGCAGAGGGCTTACCCAGCGACGAGCTCAGCGTACAAAATGGAATCCTAACCACGCGCGCCGAGCGATTCCCGCTTTGTATTGACCCTCAAATGCAAGCATCCAAATGGATCAAGGCGAGGGAAGGCGCTTCGCTCGAGGGTAAAGTGCGTCGTCAGAGCGATCCCGACTTATTAAAGCAGCTTGAGCTCGCGATAGAATACGGGCTACCGTTTTTGATTGAGAATGTCGGCGAATACATAGACCCAGTTTTGGATCCCGTGCTCAAAAAGAGCTTCCATTTCGCCCAGAATGGTGCAAAGATGATCAAGCTTGGCGATTCAGAGATCGAGTGGGACGATAATTTCCGCTTGTATTTAACAACCAAGCTACCCAATCCTCACTACGACTCGGATGCGACGGGAAAGCTCAGCATTATCAATTATTCAGTGACGCAAGTCGGGTTGCAGGAGCAGCTTTTGAATGTCACCGTCAAGCAAGAACGTCCAGACTTAGAAGATGAGAGAGAACGTCTCGTGAAAGAAATGGTTCAAAACAGAGACTTACTCGGAAAGCTCGAAGACACTTTACTCCAGGAATTATCCGAAGCGCAAGGAGAAATACTGGACAATTTGGAACTGATTGAAACGCTGGAAAATACAAAGGCCAAATCAATCGAGATTTCAGAAAAGCTCGTCCTTGCGACAGCATCGGCCAAGGAGCTCAACGACGCGCAGCTACGCTATCTTCCAGTGGCGAAGCGTGGAGCGATTTTATTTTTCGTCATCACATCTCTCTCAAACATGAACTCGATGTATGAATATTCGTTAGCGAGCTTCTTGGATGTGTTTTGCAAAACGTTGGAATCCACACCGCCGGCGAGTGAGCTCGAAACACGACTGACTGATCTCGTCGATCGATTGACGTACGATGTCTACAAGTTTGCGTGTCTCGGTATGTTTAAGCGCGACAAGTTGGCCCTATCTTTTGCCATGGCGACGCACATTGAGCAAGGCGAAAAACGGCTGAATTCAAGCCTGTTGAATTTCTTCTTGAAAGGATGCGTGAGTTTAGACAACGCTGCGGCGGATGATAAGAAGTCAACGTCGATGTCGCCATCGTGGTGGTCTAGCCGCGGTTGGCAAGACTTGACGCACCTCGATAGAAGTGCTCAGAGTGAGCAAGCTGCGTTCGGAGCTTTCCGCGACATCCGCGAACGAGTGGTGGCAAACGACGATGATTGGCGAGAATGGTACGAAAGCGAAACACCAGAGATTGGCGATTTACCAGGAAGTTATCCTTTAACTCGGTTCGATCGCTTGTGTTTGCTCAGGTGTGCGAGACTGGATCGAGTCACCATGGCGGTTTCTCACTATGTGAGCGACACGATGGACGACAGATTCGTCGCCCCGCCGATTTCTGATTATGAAGCCGTATACAGTCTTTCTTCCGCACGAACGCCCGTCGTGTTCATCTTATCGCCAGGAGCCGATCCGGCGTTTGACATTTTCTCCCTTGGAGAGAACAAAGGATTCAAGCCCGGCGTGAAACTCAAGTTTATGGCTCTCGGACAAGGAATGGGCCCGAAAGCAGAGGAGCTCGTCGAGACGTGCGCATCTCGAGGATTATGGCTGATGCTGCAAAACTGCCACTTGCTACCGAAATGGCTTCCGACGCTGGAAAAGATCGTGGACGGCTTGGTAGCGCCTCACAAAGATTTTAGGCTTTGGCTCACCACCGATCCAATCAAGAATTTCCCCATTGGCATTTTACAACGAAGTCTCAAGGTTGTCACCGAACCGCCGGATGGATTGAAGATGAACATGAAGGCTTCGTACGCCCGCCTCGCGGCGGAAGTGTTCGACGACGCGCGCAGTCATCAATTCGGTACGCTCGCGTACGTGTTGGCTTTCTTTCACGCCGTTGTTCAAGAACGACGAAAGTATGGGAAACTCGGATGGAACGTCGCGTACGATTTCAACGAAACAGACTTTAGAATTTCATTCAGCTTGCTGAAGAGTTACTGCGACGGAGCTCAAGTTGACGTCGAGCGTGGAATCGACGACACGCTGTGGATGGCGCTCAAGTACCTCATCGGTGAAGCCATGTACGGGGGGCGTGTCAGCGATGATTACGATAGACGAATCCTGCGTGTTTATCTCGAAGAGTACTTTGGTGACTTTTTGTTTGATAGCTTTGAAAAGTTTTCCTTTCATCGCGGCGGCGGCTCGTCCGGATACGAATTGCCAGAGAAACCTTTGTCGATGCAAGACCACCTGGCGACGATTGATAATTTTCCCGCTACGCAAACGCCAGAGGTTTTGGGATTACACTCGAGTGCCGACGTCGCGCACTCCACGCTCGCCGCCAAGGCGTTGTGGTCGCAAGCGTTGTCGATCCAAGCTCAGAGCAGCGAACGCGCGACACCGACGGGGGATTCAGACGCGAGCGATGGTCACGAAAATCTTCTTCTTTCCATGGCTGATGACATTCTCAAAGTCGTCTTGAACAAAGAATTCGAGTTTGACATGACGCGCGTCAAACATCTCTGCGCCGACGGGCAAGGCGAAACGCCCGGGCCGACTTCGCCCACGACTGTGGTTTTGTATCAAGAACTCGAGCGACACAACGCTCTCAAGGATACGCTCGAGCGATCGCTCAGAGAACTCATCAAAGCTCTGACGGGAGAGATTGGAATGTCTCCAGACCTCGAAGCGATGACTGACGCCCTCTCGCGCGGTCGTCTTCCCCGAGCCTGGAAATCAGCCGCGCCGCCGACTGAGAAGGATTTACAATCATGGATGTCATGGTACAAGAAGAGAGAGAAACAGTTCAAGGATTGGGTCGAAACCGGTGAACCCAAAGTCATCTGGCTCAGCGGTTTACACTGTCCGGAGACCTACATCGCGGCGCTCATCCAGCGCGCCTGTCGCAAAATGGGTTGGCCGCTCGACGCCAGCGCCGCGTACACAGAGGTGACCGACCACGCCGACGCCGACGAAATCCAATCGCATCCCGAAATCGGCTGCTACATCTCCGGTCTCTTCCTCGAAGGCGCCGTCTGGGACCGCGTGAATCGCTGTCTCGCCCAACCATCCGAAGACGAAAAATCTTCCTCGACCGAGCTTCCAATCTTACGCTTATCGCCCGCGTTGCGTTCGGCGTCCGATTCGTCCTCCTCCTCCTCCGTCTTCAAAGCGCCCGTGTATTTCACCCAGAGCCGTCGCGACGCCATGGGTCGAGGTCTCGTTTTCGAGGCTGATTTAGCATCGCACCACCACTCCAGCGTGTGGACCCTTCGGGGCGTCGCGCTCTGTTTAAACATTGACTAAACCGTGTAATGCGACCGACGCGTAAGTAACGCGCGCCCACCCAGAGCCAAACCGTTGGACTGGATTGATGATTGATTGATTGATTGCAACGCGCCTCACACTCCACCGCGACCGACCGACCGATCGACATGGAGCGCGCGAACAGACGCGTGCGAGGGATCGCGAACCACGTCAAACCGACCAACGGCTTCGGGGTTTCCTCTTCCAACGGGGTGCGTGCGTGCGACCGAGTGAC
>Ga0181585_10001588_pt1 | contig 20034 bp, 20 predicted proteins | sample 071ome_29_FD_132469 | JGI IMG/M metagenome (GOLD analysis project Ga0181585, IMG submission 132469) | Coastal salt marsh microbial communities from the Groves Creek Marsh, Skidaway Island, Georgia - 071407BT metaG (megahit assembly) | ecosystem: Environmental > Aquatic > Marine > Intertidal...
ATGTCACAACCGTAGTTGGAATCTGCCTGCCGGCGCTCCAGTGCATGGTGGCAATGGTGCTGCTGTGCGGTAGCGAAGAACCAGTCCCACACGGGCATTGAAACCATAGGCAGGTTGGCATGGTTGAATTTGCCGTTCCACATACCAAAGGCTGCTGACACGATGAACACTTCATCGCTGGCACCAAACAGGGCCAGGGCCAATGGCGTGCCGAAGCCAAGCGCTAGATATTCGAACGGATGGGTACGATTGCCGCGCATGGCGCTCAGCTTCGTCAGGTGATGATGCGTCGCGTGCATACGCCACCAGAACAGTGACTCATGCTGGATGCGATGTAGCCAGTAATAGGGAAAGCTGGAACACAATCGGATAAACAGCGCGGCGCCAATCAGCCCGAACACTGTGGTGGGTTCAAATTCAATCTGCAGCGGAGACATATCACGCAGAGCCCGGAAGCCTTCAGATACCGGCGTCCGATACAGGTCAGAAATGATTGGCCCCCAAAGCAGCCCCCCCCGAAGCCATCCAGAACACGTCTTCCATCATTTCGTCGGGCTTGAGCAGCCAGGACTTTTTCTTGGCCCAGAAACGCTCGGCGATCAGCAGAATAGGCGTGGAAGAGACTGCAACAGCCAGTGTCCACACACGGTAGTACTCCCCTCCCCATTCGTTTACCAGAATGGCGGCGGCCAGAAGCATTGAGCCCATCACCAGAAGCGGTTGCGGCAGAGCCAGGAGGATGTTCTTCGTGTTCCATTCGACTTTACTGCCTTCGGTGATAATGCCTTCTTCTGTGCGCACTATTGGCTTGCCGGAGGGGCCAGTCTCAGGTGCTGAGGGTTCCACCGAGTCCAGAGGGTTAACCAAATCAATAGGGCTTATGGATTGATCAGTCATTACTGCTGCTCCTGGGATTTTTGGCTGATTGTTCTGGTAAATTGATTAGTAGTGAATTGCATTGCTGGCAAGCTAGCAGGCATTTTTGCTGCCACAAGTCCCGGTGGTTGCCCACTCAACTTCTCCGTCTTCGACCTTTGGCGTAAGAATATAGGTCACCCCATCCAGGTCAGACTCATCCTTCATCCATGTCGCAATGATCTGGCCGTCGATGACGGAAATGCCGTGGGCCTCTTCAGAAACAAGTACCTCATCGGGCAACCCGGCCTCTCCGCTATCGAGAAATTCCATGTCCACGCCTCTCCCGGATAGCAGAGCCGTCTCTATCGTGTCCTGAATAGGCTCCACCAACTCGACCAGCTCCCGATAGCGAAACTCGAAGTTCAGCTCTTCGCAACGGTCAACGTTTCTGATCAGATAGAGGACAATCAGTACAGCTATAACACCCGAGAATGCGAGCAGGGCCAGCCGCTGCAGCTGATCGGGCTGAGTTTCATTTGCGTCCACCGCAGGCTCGATTGGCTTGGAGTTTTCGTCAGATTCAGACTAAGTGCCAGATGCAAGAGGCATACCGGTTGAGGAACTGCCCATGTCCGGTTTCTCGCCGATGCCGTCACCCAGACCCAGAGCACCCAACTGGGCAACACCCCAGGCCATCAGGATAACGACCAGCGCACCGATGAGTTTATTATCGCCTTCGATTTCCAGGTAGGCCCAGATAGGAATGCAGATAAGGACCAATGCGAATCCCATAACCACCGGAGGAATGTCTCTCCCGGCGATTTGCACAGTACTTACAAACTTGATCTTCTCTAACAGGAGATCAAACTTGTCGACCAGATTGTTCCAAGTTTCCATACCAGTCACCGCCTCTTTTTGAGACAAAAAACAGCAGATTGCACCGAGTCTGTGCGCTTTAGCGCGATAAGCTGCATAAAACATCCAGAAACAGTCAGATAGTGATTTATGCAGCAATTACTGTGCCTAGTTAGCTAGTCGCGCTTGGTGCCAGTCCTGTCAGTGTTCCTGCGGGGACTCCCCACAGGCAGCAATGCAGTTTGAAGTCATTTCCAGGAATGGCCGCGCGCTCGGGCGCGAAAGTTGCATGGTCATGTGCGCCTGCAAGAGTGCAGGCGCACTATCCGCAAAATTGGAATTGAGTACGATGAAAAAACCCCAAACAGGGAACCGGCAGAGCGGGCTAACAACCGCCGAGATGGTTGTCTATCCCATGGTAATAGTAGCGGCCATAGCAGTTGCCTTTGGTTTTTACCACAACTCCAGAATCGACGATGCAGTGTCCGCTGCCGTCGATCTGGGACTGGAGCAGCAGGCAATTATTGAAGAGTACTTCGATACCTACGGCGAGATGCCACAGTCAGAGGCGGACATCAACCTGAGTCTCATTCCGCAAGGCATTCTCACCGGTATGGACTACCGGGCCGGCGAGTTGGGAGTACCTGCTGCCGACAAAACGCGCACTGGAACGCTCAGGGCCCTGGTAGATATGACAGAATTTGGAGCACGGTTTAAAGACATCGAATCCGGCTTCCTGCTCATAGCGCGAGCCCAGGACGACGACACCATCGAATGGGACTGCGTGGCGGATGTGGTCACTGTAGACGCCTTGGGCAGGCGCTACTTGCCAGAGGCCTGTAGTCGTGCAAAAGACGACGTAGATGAAGATCGGGGTAGCGAAGGAATCTAGGGAACACTGTTAGCTTGACAACTTTAGAAATCGGAATATGAAAGTCTTGCCAAGTTAACAAGCTATCAGCGACCCCTGGGTTTGTACCAAATATCATCTTTACTAAATGCCGATTCCAAGCATCAAGGGATTTACGACACCACTGTCTACTAATACACTTGAGCTCCGTATTTGGCGAAACACCATCTGTAAACGATCTGATCAGAACATTTTATGAAAACCTAACTCGCCAAACAGCCCCTCAGGAAATCGTCAGCACCTATTCCTACTTGATTGAAACCGGTTCGTTGACCGTGACCAGTCTCGTCGCTCAAGTCATCGATCATCCACTGAATAGTGCAAACATCAACCTTGTCGGGCTTTCCTTAACTGGCCTGGAGTATGCATGAAAGAAAATAATAAAGAGACGCGGATTATTTAGCATCCCATTCTTCTTGCCTCACTGTGCGATCACAACCCGCACCGCCGCATCTGGCTCAACATCCAGCGGACATATGCCTTGCGCCATGCAGCTTCGGGTGACACCAAAATACGCCGTACCCGGCCTTAGCGTATCAGTATCAGTCAAAGTAAATAAGACTCTATTACCTGTCACTTTGGCTAAGCCATATTGCTGGCCAGCATGACTGGAACCAAGAGCAGTCCAGCGTCGGCTGGCTGGCTGCCAGATTAGCAAGGTAAGCGGCTTTTCGGGGCTTAGATCATCATTGATCGCAAGCGCATCTACATTGATCGATTGCCCTCTTATGACATAGGCAGTCGCCTGCATGATTGCAGAATCTTTTCCCTGCACTGCGATGGGGTACAGGATTACGAGCCCAAGCAGCAACTTGAAGAGTCGACAGCGATTTTTCATTGAAACTCTTTACCGCATGATATTCCTGAGCGGACACTCCAAGACGAGCCGGTGTTCAGCCTTGCAATCAAAGTACCGGTAAGCTAATCGCCTCCTCTAGCCTATCAGAATACCGTCGATGCAGACACTGCCTAGAATCTCATTCGCGATCGCCTGCAGAGGCTCCCTTATGGTTTCCTGCAGTGTCCATGGCCCGTTTATAACCAACATACCTGTCGCCCGCATTCCTTTTGAGGTGCTTCGTGATTCCAGCTGTAACTCGATCCTGACGAGGCGCTCTCCACCCAGGCGTGCAAGCTTCCTGAGCATTCCCTGCACGGTCTGCTGAGCCACCACGGGGTACCAGATGGCAAATACAGCATTCGGCATGCGCCGTAAGCCCTCCTTTACCGCCTCCAATACCCTGTAGTAGTCAGAATCCAGCTCATAGGAAGGATCTATCAACACCAGCGCCCTGGCATTCTGTATGGGTAATTGGGATTTTACGGCTGCATAGCCATCGGAGTGGAATACACGAACCCTGCGGTCGCTCTTGAATAATGCCGCCAACGGCGCATGATCTGCAGGATGCATTTCATAGAGCCTCAATTCATCCTGATCCCGAAGCAGTCCCGCGGCAATGAGTGGCGAACCGGGATAGTGCTTGTCACTGAGATACGCGGCGACCAGCTCACTGTAGGCAGTCGCCCCCTGCGGCAAAGTCGTCAGGTCTATCGCGCTGATCCCTGACTTGAATTCGCCTGTCTTCTGGCTCATCTCACTGTTGAGTTTATAGAGACCGGCGCCTGCATGGGTATCGATGTAGCGGATTGGTGCCGGTTTGGCCTTCAGGTACTCGATGATCTGCACCAGCACGAGATGCTTCAACAGATCGGCAAAGTTGCCAGTATGGAAGCCATGACGGTAGCTGAGCAAGGTCAGTATTCGCTGTACTTGCGCGCACTACCGCGCACCTGTTCGGCAGGGTATTTACGGGCATTGTCTTGCAGTTTGCTGTGGGCAGCCGCAATCAGGTCTATGCCCAGCCTATCGCTGAGCAGCAGGCTGTAAAGCAGAATGTCGGCCAACTCGTCAGCCGCACGGGACTGGGCCTGCTCGTCCAGCTCAGCGGACTGCTGCTCGGTCAGCCATTGGAAAATCTCCAGCAGCTCAGCCGCTTCGACAGACAGGGCCATGGACAGATTCTTTGGGGAATGAAACTGCTTCCAGTCCCGTTCCTGGACAAAGTCTGCCAGCTGCCGTTTCAGGCGTTCGACACCAGAGTCCTGCATAATTCGATTCTCTTCCCTCTCTTCTCGGCGGTGAGCGCAATAAGGCTGCACGACTGCGCATGCCAGAATCTGAAGATTATCACTTCTTCTTTCCGGGCGGGGACAGTTATTTTAGTGGCGAGCCCTCTCATAGACATCCAGAAGCTGCCCGATCGCCCGTTCCAGGCCATTAGCGTTCATGCGGGTGATCGCTCGCTCTGCAACATCCGAGTTACTGTCGATGACAGCCAGTTGGGCGGCGAGTTCGTTCCTGAACTGCAGTTCCAGTGGTCTTTCGGCAAGCGCCGCGAACGCCTGATCCAGTGCTGCCCGGTTTTCTTCGTTCTGCACGTTTCGGAATCGGGTAGCCGCACGGCCGAGATCAACCAGTCTTGCCTCTGTTTCCGTGTCCGCATGTAAAGAAGCTGACCGGGCAATATCCACGGTACTGCTGAGCGCGCCATTGAGCGCCGCCTGTCCACGCAGAAAATCCGAGAGCGTGAATTCCATTTCGGCGGAAACGCGCAGAACCTCATCTGCCAGATCTGTTAGCGATTCCCGCTGCGAAGACTCGAGGCTGGAAGGTGGGTAACGTACTGCCTTCGCATCACGCAGCAGTTCTATATGGGCGTACTTCAGATAGTCAAAGTGCAGGACTTCGACGCTGCGCAGGCGATCTACTTCTTCAGCCAGGAGAGCGGGCGCAGTTTGTAGCCTGCCCAGCGCCTCCCTATAGGCTGTCTCATGAGCACCGGTGTTCCCTGCTGCTACGTGTGTGCTCCACAGCAGGGAGGCCAGTAACGGAATACGCAGAGCCTTTCTGAGTGTTGAACTGTCTGATTTATCTCTCATTGCATCATCTCCCCTGATTGACCATGGTGACTGGAATGCATCATCTGATGATGATTGGCGCCATGGGACATTGCGCCATGCTGGCCACCCATCGCGGCACCATGCCCATGCTGCTGGCTTTGTTCATCCATCAATTGTAGTTGCTGGCGCATCTGCTTTTGCATGCCATGCCGTTCTCCCTGCTTTTGCATGCCATGCCGTTCTCCCTGCTGATGCATGCCGCTCATCATGTCCATTCCCATACCCATGCCTCTACCAGCAAACATCTGACTACTGGTGCTGCGCAGGAAGGCGCTAATATCATCTACATCATTCGCTGGCAGAGTCCGGCCGAGTTGCAATTGCGCCATACGCTGTACTGCTTCGTCCAGATCGGAAACACTGCCATCATGGAAATAAGGAGGAGTCAGTGCAACGTTATGCAAAGTCGGCACTTTGAACACGTGGCGGTCGCTCTCGCGCTCTGTGCGTCCATAGAGCCCATCGTCAGCTGCTGTGGCCGCGCGCTCAACAAAATACTCTGTACTGACACCCAGTCGCTGATAGGAGTTGCCCCCCAGGTTGATACCGTTGTGGCATGAGCTGCAGCCGACTTCCTGAAAGCGATTCCAGCCGCGTTGCTCCTGCTCACTTAAGGCATTCTTGTCACCGTCGAGCTAGGCGTTGAAGCGTGAATCACCGCGCAGCATATTCCGCGTATGCTGCGCGATGGCATTCCCGATGTTTTCAATGGTGACGCCATCCGGATAGATTGCGTCGAACTGACGGGCGTAGGCAGGATCGTTCGCCACAAACTCGACGACCGCCTGCAGATCATGTCCCATCTCAACCGGATTGCTCAGCGGCCCCAGCGCCTGCTCATCGAGATCGAAGGCGCGCCCATCCCAGAATTGTCGAAAATTGAATGCGGCGTTAAATACGGTCGGTGTGTTCAGGCTACCGAGTCGTCCATTGATGCCGGTCGAAACTGGCCGTCGATCCGCACCGCCGGTCATACCCATATGGCAACTCATGCAGGATACCGAATTATTGGCGGACAGGCGGGCATCGTGAAACAGATCGAAGCCCTACTGACGCTTACCGGGATCCGCGGGAAAGTCAGCGGCCTCCGGTATCGGTCTCGTCACCTCATCAGCTAACACATGGTCTTTGGAAGAGGCTATCCATGACGCTTCGCCACGTGCTTGCTGAAATTTGAGATAGGCCTCGTCGCCACCTTCTGCAGCCTGGATAACCGCAACCGGCCATCCCAGCAGCATCAATACGAGAGTGAACCTGTTCATACGCATCGCTCCTTAATTGCAATTCAGGACCTGCCGCATTGGAAGCCGTTGGCAGCAGATGTCCCACAATTAAAGTTTGCGCCAGATTGCATTTATTACAATAAGACAAAATGTCGCAGTTTCAGGGCGTGAATTTTTGCAACAAAGTTTTACCCGGAAAACCCTGATAAATAACATCGAGTTAGAGAAAAGAAGCGAATAGGAATGTTTACTATTCCTGTTCGTGACAGATATTTTTTAATTGAGCAGTGCCTTCAATTAAAGTTGTGGCCTGACTGCATTGGGGCGCCAGTCCCTTACCCAAATGCATTGCCATCCTGCCTTCCAACATTCTTTTTCATGTCCTGGCTTTAATTAGGCCTGAATTCCATCCAGAATAGAGCAACTCAAACTAAACGCACCGGGTGAACCAGATGCCTATCTCGCGAAGACACTTACTACAAATCAGCAGCGGCCTGGGCCTCGCAGCGACAGGGCTCGGATATTCTGCCGCGACTCTGGCGGCGACAGCCAATACCCCAATTAAACCGCAGCGACTGCGCCCGGGCATGACGGTCGGGCTGGTCACGCCGGCGAGCAATGTACCGGAAGATGAAGATTTACTGGCCGCCATGGATTTCGTCCGCTCTCTGGGATTCGAAGCCAAAGCGGCAGCGAACCTGCGCAGCCGAAGAGGATACCTGGCCGGTACCGATCAGCAGCGTGCCAATGACCTGAATGCCCTGTTTGCCGATCCTGAAGTGGATGCCATCTTCTGCGTGCGGGGCGGCTACGGCTCCGGTCGATTACTGCGTGATCTCGACTACGACATGATTGCCCGCAATCCCAAGATCATCATGGGCTATAGCGACATTACCGCAATTCTCAATGCCATTCATTTACGCACCGGACTGCTTACGTTCCATGGTCCAATTGCAGGCGACAATTTTTCAGAATACACCTACGAGCAATACCGGCGAGTCCTGGTGGATCCAGAACCCACTGCCCGTATCGGGGAGCCACCCCTATTCGAAACCAGACCCGGTGTAGTCGAGCGCAGCAATCGACTCACACCCATCGTTCCCGGATCGGCAGAAGGCCATTTGATCGGGGGCAATCTCTCATTGTTGGTCACACTGATGGGCACACCATTCGAACCTGACTTCGACGGTGCCATCCTGTTCATGGAAGACGTCTCCGAACCGCCTTACAGCGTGGACCGCATGCTCACCCACCTCTGGTTGACTGGCAAACTGGAACGGGTCGCTGGCATCGTGTTTGGCAATTTCACCGACGATGACTACGACGGCAATACCCTGAGCATGGAACAGGTTCTGCGAGAGCGCTGCGAACCCCTTGGCATTCCAACACTGCGGGGTGTCATGATCGGTCACATTGACGACAAGACTGTAGTGCCTATCGGTGCCCGTGCGCGACTCGACGTGGACGACGGCACGCTGACCTTGCTCGAGCAGGCGGTACTCTAGGAAGCCCTGATTGACAAGGTCGAAGTGCGGTTAACGCTAGGCTGTGGCGACATCACACAGCCCTGAGGGTTTCTAGTCCGCAGAAGTGGCTGCCATGCGAGTGAGAAGCAGGACCCACTGCGCCGCCAGAACAAGAGTGGGCACGCCCAGCGTCACCAACAGGGTCTGGTTCATGCTCAGACCAAACCACATTTCCGGTGACTGGCCACAGAACCCGTCTGCTCGGAACAGGACGGGAATCCACTCATCCAGCATCATGAACTCAGGGAATCCCGCGCCCATGGAGCAACTGGAGATGACCGTGCCCATCTCGACACCGTAGGAATACCAGCTTGTGTACAGCGCCCCACCCATAAAGAAGAGTGTGAGGGTCAGCGCAGACCAGCGTAACCAGAACTTGTCGCTGACGAAGGCGCCAAAGATTGCCGAGAACATCGCGCCATAAACCCAGGCCCTGATCTGTACACACAGGGCACAGGGATAATACTCCAGTGCGTACTGCCAAAAGAGCGCAATAGCCTCCATCAGCAGAAGATAGCTTGCGCCGGCGATCCAATACAGGCGATTGCCACAAACTCCATAGATTCTATTTAACACGTTTTGCTTCCTGTTCTCGCGGTCCCGCGGAGCGGCCTGGTAGCACCCGCTGTGGCTGTCTCGTTTATCTGCAAATTGCACCGAATGGCTTGATTATCGCCGCACTGGCGGGCTTTGTGAAGGCCGATACGGAACCCGAAGGTGCGGATTACTGCTCCCCGGGGCCAATAATCCAGCCACTATGGGCACAACAGAGACCGAATCGGATGACGAAAAGCCTTTGAATTCACCAAAGCAGTCGGCGGGAATATACTTATGCCGTTGCGGGTCTCCTGTGAGTATCTGTTTCAGTGTGTGATGTAGGCCAACTCAATGAGAATCAATGTAATCCGTCTTCTGCTCGTAGTGGCGTGTTTGTTAGCGAATCAGGCGCGTGCCGAATTTGACCATGGATTGTGGGATACCTTGTTGAAAAGGCATAGCGTGAGCGGCGATGGCGGTATCAATACCCGCGTCGATTACGCCGGGATGCAGTCCGATGCCAGGGCGCTGCAAGAGTACCTGGACAGTATTGCATCGATTTCTCGCAGCGAATTCGACAGCTGGGATGTCGATGAGCAACTCGCCTTCCTCATCAATACCTACAACGCGGCGACTGTGCAACTGGTACTCAGTGAATACCCGGAACTCGACTCGATCCGGGACATCGGCTTCCTGTTCAACTCACCTTTCCGACGCCAGTTCATCTCCCTGTTCGCGGAAGAAGTATCACTCGACGATATCGAGCATGGCATGATCAGAGGCTGGCCTCGGTTTGAGGAGCCAAGGATTCATTTCGCCGTAAATTGCGCCGCGGTCAGCTGCCCTCCACTGCGTGCGGAAGCCTATCGAGGCAACAGCCTCGACTCACAGTTGGAGGCCAATACCCGCTTGTTCCTCTCCAACCGCCAGATCAATTTCCTGTCCGGAGACATGTTACGGGTTTCAAAGATATTCGACTGGTATGGTGTGGATTTTTCCAGGGGCTGGAGCGGAGTCAGCAGCCTTGAGGAATTTCTCACGCGTTATAGCGAAGAACTCGGATTGGATACCAAACAAGCCAAGCAACTCGCCGATGGCAACACAAGGATACGCTATACAGACTATGATTGGAGCTTGAACAGCACGCGATGAATTCCCTAGTCACAGCAGTAAACTGCTGAGGTCTCGCACGATTACTTCTGCTTTAGTAATTACCTGTTGAAGTCCAGACTTCCGTGAACTGGCTCACCGGCAAACAAGGTGAGCAGTACACTGGTTTCCGAAATCTCGGCAGGGTCGATCTCGAACAGGTTGCGATCCAACACGATCAGATCGGCCAGCTTGCCGACCTCGATAGAGCCCGTGCGATCCTCAAGACCGTTGAGATAGGCGGCATTGCGGGTAAACGCCACCAGCGCCGATTCCAGTGACAGGCGCTCCTCAGGCTGCATCACCGGCACCGAGTCGCCTCCAGGCGGCAGCCGTGTGACTGCGGTTTCGATCTGTGGAAACGGATTGGCGGTGGTCACCGACCAGTCACTACCGAAGGCAATCATGCCGCCGGCATCCTCGATGGATTTCATGGGATACATCCACTGGGCCCGATCTTCACCGATGAAGGGCACGGTGAGTTCGGTGACATAGGCATCGTTATAGGCCCACACCGGCTGGAAGTTGGCGATGACATCAAGCTCCGCGAAACGGGAGAAATCATCGGGGTGAATAATCTGCAAGTGAGAGATATGGTGACGCAGCCCGCTGGGGCCGTTGCCTGTACGAGCCGCCTCTATCGCATCCAGGGATTCACGAATAGCGCGGTCGCCAATGGCATGGAAATGCACCTGGAATCCCACTCTGTCCAGCTCGGTCACGATTTCATTCAGGCGGGCCGGTTCAATCATGCTGATGCCGCGACTGCCACTGGGAATAAAATACGGTTCCAGCATAGCGGCGGTGTAATTTTCCATGACACCGTCCTGCATGATCTTCACCGTGCCGGCGCGCAACAAACCACCTTCTTCGAATTCGGCACGTAGTGCCAGCAGCGTTTCTACCTGTTCCAGATCCTGATTGCGATCCCAGCGCAGTGAGGCCAACACCCGCATATTCATCTCATCGCGCTCAATCAGGTTATGGTAAGCCAGCAGGTCTTCGCGACGTACGCTGGCGTCGGTGAATGCGGTAATGCCATAGCCATGGAGCAGGTCACGGGCATATTCCAGTCCGCGGATTCGGTCCTCCACGGAGACCGGGGGTACCAGGCGGCTGACAAGACTCATGGCCCCTTCCTGCAGGCTGCCCAACACATCGCCGCTCAAAGGGTCGCGATCGATAACACCATCGACTGGGTTCGGTGTGTTGCGATCGATGCCCGCCAGCTCCAGGGCGCGACTATTGGCCCAGCCGGTGTGACCGTCTTGGGAAACCAGGTAGACCGGCCGGTCTGGCACCAGGTCGTCGATGAAGGCCTTGCTCGGTGCCCCGCCGGGACCGAACACCGACATTGACCACCCTCCCCCGGTAATCCAGTCCAGTTCGGGGTTGGCACTGGCGTAGTCGAGGATAGCGCGACGGTAGGCATCCAGGTCATCGAGTCCGTTCAGGTCGCACTGGGCGGCTTCCACCCCGGAACTGATCGGGTGTATGTGACTGTCCTGAAAGGCTGGCAGCATCATGCGTCCCCCCAGGTCCACCGAGAGGCTGGCAGCGCCAAGATACGCCTGGGCTCCACTGTCATCACCGACGTAGACAATCTCACCCCCGCGAACTGCCACAGCCTGTGCCCAGGAACCCGAGTCATCCACGGTATAGACACGGCCGTTAGTGAATACCGTATCAGCAGGCTCTGGCGTCGATGACCGGGCAGTTGTCTGGGTGGCTGGAGCAGGTGAGCCGGTTGATGCCGGTTCACTGCAGCTCGCCAGAATCACCGCCACTATCAAGCATGATGTAACTGACATTCTTTTCATGGCGGCAAGTGTAAATTCCTGCACAGTACTTGTATAGAGCACGGCGCGCCGCAGACATCAGCACGGCACGGCGGGGAGAGTTGCGAGTGAATTCGCGGTGCTCTACGATTCAGTACTGTGCCACGTTGCGTTGAAACACCCGCCAGTAATACCACTTTGCCACCACCTGCTCGGTGCCATCCTCGGCTACTGTGGTCGTAACGGGATCCCTGCCAATGACCTGCCTGAATTCCTCAGGATCGCTGACCAACACCGCTGTCATCTCGTAGACCTTGCCGTCGATCTTCAGGCGCACCCGCGGATCACGCTCCATGTTCGCCCAGTAAGTCTTGTAGTGGGGAAACTCTCTTTCCAGCCGCTCGTCTCTTGCACTGCCGCCGATATAGAGCCGGTCGCCCCGGGGGGTCGGAAGAATCGTTACCGAGTGCGGAATGCCATACCAGGTACGCGTCTCCAGCATAATGGTATTGCCAAGCTCCGGGTGAGCCACATCCTGCACCCAGTCCCAGTCCGTAACCGGCTCACGAACCACCTCCCCGCTCAGCCACAGTCCCGGCCAGGTCATGCGACCTCTCTCATTGTATTCCTGACTCGTATAGTCCATGTACTCAGGATCGAGCCCGGTGATGCGGAGAGAGAGTAAGGTGCCAACAAGGAGAACAGCGATTAGCAGCAGACCTTTGCCCAGCTTTTTCATGGGTTCTTGCCTCCATTTTCTGATTATCCGACAACGTTAACAGAAGCCTCCTGCCGGGAATACAGGGGATTACAGGCAGTGCGGCTGCCGGTATCCCGGGTTGCCGGATACCCACTTTCCTGCTCCCCCGGATCCCTGTCGATTACAACCAAAACTTTCCGGCTATCCGCTCGTCTAATGACTATCTGCGATAGCGATCAAGATCCAACTTCCGAGGGAACAAACTGATGTATTTCACTATTCGACTGAGCCTGATTCTGGGCCTGCTAGCGATACCAGCTACCGGGCTCCCACAAAGCGCCGCGCCTGAAGCGGGTGTACTGGTCACCTTCCCGGAAGATGACTCTGGCTTCAGCGCAGCAGAAAGAGCCCATATCGAGAACATCATCAGGCAATCTGAAATTGAGGTGCGCGCCCTGCTACCCGGGCTGCCAGACGCTATCGAGGTGACGGTTTTCCTGCTCGATAGAGACGTGTCGTCGGTAGGCGGTGTCGTTGGCAGCGCCGATACGCCAAACACCGTGAGCATTCGCATTTCTACGCACTTCGAAGGTGGGGTCATAGCGGCCAGCAACACCGGCCTCGCCGCCGCCTTGTATCACGAGTTTCACCACCTGGCGCGGGGCTGGACCATCGAGGGAAATCAATTCGGGCCAGGCATTCCCACTGCGGCTATCAATGAGGGGCTTGCCAACGTATTCTCGGAAACCCATACCAGGACCGCTTTCGCCGGCAACGCTTCTCCCCAGATCGCCTGCCAGTGGTGGCATGAGATCAACACCCTCCCCCTCGATGCCAACTACGGCGACTGGATGGTCAGGCACCCCGACGGGCGCGATGCGATCGGCTATCGGGCGGGTAGTTATGTTATCCGTCAGGCGCTGGCCAACTCGGGACTCTCTATCGTGGAGCTCAGCAACAGATCCATCGCCGAGATTCGACAGCTGATCAGCAGTTGCCAAGAGTAAGCTGACCAGCTGCCGGCAAGGCCTGAAGAGCGATATGCACGACCACATCGACGCGGGGCGTTCAGAACCAGAATTTGATACCGGCGATCCAGTGTGTATCGGCCCTGTCTTCACCCGGCAACAACAGGTCGGCCGTCTCGCCGTACTTCAGCACCCTCTCGATACCAAAATAAGGCGCCAATTGCCGATCAAATTCATAGCGCATGCGAAAACCCCACTTGACCAGGGAAAGTCCTGCGCCTTGCCGCATCACGGTATCGGTCTTTCCGTAAGTGTGTACATCGAGCCTCGGTTGCATGACCAGTCGTTGCGTCAGTAGCAGATCATACTCAGCCTCAATGTCGAGAAGCGTATTGCCGCCCTCGCCAATAAACAAACTGGCATCGACTTCGAACCAGTAAGGCGCCAGTCCCGCCAGGCCGATGGACGCCCAGTTCCTGTGTCCCTCATCCCGTACCTCCCTGCGGGCGCCGAGACGAAGATCCCAAAACGGGGATATCGCCCTGGAATGCAGCAGGTCTATTTCTGCTACATCCAGGCTGTCATCGATAATTTCTATCTCACTGCGTAGCAGAAACCGGTTGTAGCTGTCCCCTATCCAGGCGTGGCCTTCGAATTCGGTCGCATCAATGTCATGGGACTCGACGTATTCAAACCTGTCCACCCACAGCCCGGTAAAGACCATCTCGTCTGCAAGATCAAGCTGGTCTTCGGGCGCGAGCGTGTACGGGCCCGAATCCCGCACATAGCCTCCGGAATAGGCATGAGGATTCCGCAGCCCAGTGTTGTCGGAAGTCATGGGCTGCATACTCTCCATCGGGTTCTGCTGCGCGCTCTCTTGCGCATGGTCCGCAGCAATTGCGTCCTGTGCAATCTCCGCGGCTGGCATTTCATGCTGAGCATTGTGACTGCTGTGATCAGGGGTGGCGTGCTGGTCGTGGTTGCTGTCCTGTGCATACAAAGGATTCAGGAACAGAAGCAACAGACCAGTGAAAATCGAGGAAAAAAATCTCATGCCACCACCACCTCACGAAACATGCCCGCGTCCATGTGCAGTAATAAATGACAATGCCACACCCAACGACCCAGCGCGTCGGCGGTTACCGAGAAGCTCACGCGCTGGGCAGGTTGCACAGGAATAATATGGCGGCGAGCCAGGAAGTTGCCATTCGCATCTTCCAGATCACTCCACATGCCATGCAGATGCATCGGGTGCGTCATCATGGTGTCGTTGTGCAGATGTACCCGAAGCTTTTCACCGTAGCGGAAATGCACTGGTGTTGACTTGCCATATTCGAGGCCGTCGATAGACCAGCTATAGCGCTCCATATTGCCGGTGAGGTGCAGCTCGATTTCCCGTGCTGGCTCTCGCCTGTCTATCTCACCGCCAAGGGTGTGCAAGTCGGCGAGCGTCAACACACGTCTCGAGGTCTCGCGCAAGCCTATGCCCGGGTCATCCAGATTGGTGCGTGGGTAGTCGACCCGCATATCCGTGCTCGCGCCAAATTCCGAGCTGGCATGCCTGGCCATCACGCGCTCGTCCGTCATGCTCATCGCTGCATGATCGTGAGCCTGGGGCATAGCCATCGATGCATGATCCATTCCCGTCATATCCCCCATCATGTCAGTCATGGACAGCCACTGGGCCGGCCGCGTCTCGGGAACAGGTGCCTCCAGCCCAACCTGTGTGGCCAGGGTGCCCCGGGCAAATCCGGTGCGATCCATGGTTTCAGCGAATAGGGTATGCGCGTCATCGCTCGGTGTGATGAGGACATCGTAGGTTTCACCCGGGCCAAACCGTAACTCGTCAACGGTGACGGGCTCGAGGTCAACCCCGTCGACCTGGACCACAGTTAACGGTAGACCGGGTATGCGAAAATCGAAGAATGTATTGCCGGCCGCATTGATCAGACGCAAGCGAACGCGCTGCCCCCGGGCAAATCCCAGAGTCGGATTCGCCGCGGCTGGCCTGCCATTCATCAGGTAGGTCAGGGTATCTGCAGAAAGATCGGCAAGGTCGGTAGGCTTCATGCGCATGGTGTTGAACATGTCTCGCCGGGTGCGTGCGAACTGCAGTCCTTCTCTCCTGACATCATCGATCAGCTGCGGCAGGGTTGGCTGGTTGAAGTTATACAGATGACCCAGCGTCTTCAGTTTCTGAAACACATATTTGGGGTTCTCGTCGGTCCACTCGGAAAGCAGGATGACATGATCCTGATCGGCCTGAATACGTTCGCCAGCGGCGGGCTCGACGATGATCGCACCATACATTCCCGTCATTTCCTGAAAAGCCGAATGGGAGTGGTACCAGTACGTCCCGCTTTGTTGCAGCTTGAATCGGTACTGAAAGGTTTCTCCGGGGGGAATCCCCGGGAAACTTATGCCGGGCACACCGTCCATCGGGTAAGGCAGAATGATGCCGTGCCAATGCAGCGAGGTTGGCTCTGAGAGTCGATTGCTGACATTGATCGTGGTGGCAATTTGAGGTGAGCCAGTGAAGTTCACCATGCGCTCCTCGATGACCAGGTTGAATGTCGTTCCCCGCAACTGGGGCGCCACATGGGCGGCAGACGCAGGATTGCTCGCGTGGGCCAGCCGAAGCGCAGGTAACAGCAGGCTGCTACCAAACAGGCCCTGTACGAAACGTCGACGGGGGAGATGAATAGTGTCATCTATGCCATGGCTGCCTGGGCCCGGCAATTTCTTGAATTGCATGATCTACTCCAACTAATTACTGAACTACGACACCGTGTTCCAGGGTCGCATTGCTATCGAATTGACAGGCGGATAAGGAGCGATAGGGATCGGCGCATGGACACCCGGTCAGTCGCCGACAGAGGATAATTGCAGTGTGAACGTTGCGCTCGCTAATCCGCTAGGAGCAGATGGGCGGCCGATAGAGTAGATCTGAGTAGTTACGAAGATTTCCAGACTCCAGCCTGCTTGACTGTGCAGGCAATCCGGAAAGCATGACGTTGTCGGAGAGAATGCCTAGATTCGAGCAGTGGTTGGCACAGGATACGCAGTGCTCATTGCAGTCTGCTTCATCATGGGACTCGTGATCGGTCGCAGGGGTCGTGCCGGGGTCAGCATGGGCGTGGACGCCGTGCTGCATGGCATGATGTGCGTGTTGCATTTCATCATGAAGATGCTGCGCCATGCCCATAGCGTCCTGCTCGTGAACCTGAGGCACCACGGTTTCGCCGTCTACCATGGACAGGGCCATCCAGGCGGCCACACCGGCATTAGCGGGGGCTACCAACATCAGACAAAGCAGAAGGGACAGGGCCTTCCTGGGCATGGACGACATTTTCGGTACTCGACGCAAGGATAAACCTCTCGAACCCTGGTAATTTAACAGCTTAGCGCAACTCGAGAGTCAAGCCTGTTTATAATAGCGCCAAGACAGGCAAATGCCTATGCCCGCTCTCTCCCTCTCACGCTCCCGCTCCCTCTCTCCCGTTCTCGAGGATATCAGGCAGCTGCCCATTATTAATGACACAGATCATTTTTCCTGGGGCCACAAATGACTATCCTTGTCCTAAATTCAAGACAGACAGGAGTCATCCATGACCATAGAACACCATGACCTGATACACGAATTCCCTGAACTCCGTGATCGCATCCATGACCTGAAGGTTAACGACCATCATTTTCGCAAGCTCTTCGATGAGTACCACGAGCTGACCACAGAGATCGAGAACATGGAAAAAGAATCCACGCCGGCTTCGACGCAAACCGAAGAAGAAGCGAAGATGCGGCGGGTACACCTGAAAGACGAACTCTATAAGATGTTGACCGCTTAACGGGAATACACACCATCTACCCGAAGTGGATGTCGGCTCATTGAAGCTGCCTGGTACGCAGCCTCAGCGCGTTAGTCACCACAGACACCGAACTCATGCTCATGGCTACGGCGGCGATCATGGGGGACAGGAGGATTCCAAAGAACGGAAACAGCACACCTGCCGCTACCGGCACACCGATGCTGTTATACATGAGGGCAAAGACCAGATTCTGGCGCATATTGCTGACTGTCTGTTCCGATACGATTCTTGCCTGCATGATGCCGCGCAGATCACCCTTTACCAGGGTGAGTTGCGCACTGCTCATCGCCACGTCCGTGCCGGTTCCCATGGCGATGCCCACATCGGCACGGGCCAGCGCGGGCGCATCGTTGATACCGTCACCGGCCATGGCCACGACTTCACCCTTGTGTTGTAGCGTCTCGATCAGGCGCATCTTGTCTTCCGGTGTGACTTCGCTGTGTACCTCATCGATAGCCAGTTGTTTTGCCACCGACCTCGCCGCCGCATCGCCGTCTCCGGTTGCCATCACCAACCGCAAGCCTCGCCTGTGCAAGGCCGCGATAGCCTCGGAAGTGCTGGCCTTGATAGGATCGGCAAGCACGATAACCCCGAGCAGTCGACTTGCGCTGCCGAGATAGACCAGACTCGCGCCCTCTTCCAGCATCTCGCTGGACAGGCGATCTGCCACGTCGATGTCGATCCCCGATTGCTTCATCAGGGTGACATTACCGAGCACATAAGACCGACCATTTACCGTCCCCGTGACGCCAATACCGCTGGCGGAATCGAAGTCCTCAACAGCGGCCAGATCGAATTGCCCTTCCCGCGCGGCGGCGACGATCGCCTTGGCCAGCGGATGTTCACTGCCCTGGTCCAGGCTGGCGGCCAGAACGAGTATGTCATCGGGGCTCTCCGTGCCAATGGGTAGCGCACAGCGAAACGCCGGCCTGCCTTCGGTCAGGGTGCCGGTCTTGTCGACTACCACGGTTGTTACCTTGTTAAGCGCTTCGATCGCTGCGGCATCCTTGAATAACACGCCATGGCCCGCCGCCTTGCCCATGGCCACCATGATCGACATGGGAGTTGCCAGACCCAGGGCACAGGGGCAGGCGATAATCAGGACGGCGACCGCGTTGATGAGCCCATAAACCCAGGCCGGCTGGGGGCCCAATATTCCCCAGGCAAAGAAAGTCAGCAGCGAGATCCCCACCACGGTGAGCACGAAATAGCCGGCGACCACGTCCGCCAGTTTCTGCATCGGGGCGCGCGAACGCTGAGCCTGGGCAACCATCTGCACGATCTGCGACAGCATCGTGTTTTCACCTACCAGTTGCGACTGGATCAGCAGGCTGCCACTGGTATTCTGGGTTGCGCCTATCACCTTGTCCCCGGCCTGTTTACTCACCGGAATGGGTTCGCCGGTTAACATGGACTCGTCCACCGAACTGCGACCTTCCAGCACGACACCGTCCACCGGAATCTTCTCTCCCGGGGTGACCCGCAGGCGGTCGCCAACCTGAATGCTGTCGATAGAAACTTCTTCCTCAGTCCCGTCTTTGCGCACAAGCCTGGCTGATTTCGGCGCCAGATTGAGCAGGCTCTTGATCGCGCTGGAAGTCTGCTCCCTGGCCTTCAACTCCATCAACTGCCCCAGCAGGGTCAGGCTGATGATGACGGCCGCCGCCTCAAAGTACACAGCCACCTGACCGTCCACCACGAAGGACTCAGGGAAGATTCCCGGGGCAAGGGTCGCAACGACGCTGTAGAGGTAAGCGAAGGACGTACCCAGCCCAATCAGGGTCCACATGTTCGGACTCCTGTTAATGACGGATTGAACGGCACGTTCGAAGAAGGGTCGTCCCGACCACAGGACCACCGGGCTGGCCAGCGCCAGCTCCACCCAGGGCTGCCAACCCATGGGAAGCCACTGACGGCCATGGCCAAACATGGCGAGGACGAAAACCACGGCGGTAAAAGGCAGAGAAACCCGGAAGCGCCTGCGAAAATCCGTGAGTTCCGGATTCTCTTCGTCGCTCAGTGTCGGTGACTCTGGCTCAAGCGCCATGCCACACTTGGGACAGGTTCCCGGGCCCAGCTGGCGAACCTCGGGATCCATGGGGCAGGTGTACCAGGCATCTGGGTCAGCCTCCTGCGCCGGTTCATCGCCAGGATGCAGGTACTTGTGCGGATCGGCAGCAAACTTGTTCTTGCAGCCTGCACAACAGAAGTAGTATTGCTCAGCGTCGAATTCGAAATGGTGAGGCGATTCGGCCGTGACCGACATGTGGCAGACAGGGTCGTGCATGGATTCGACTGCATCTGCCTGTGTGTTTCCGCTCTGTTCGCTCACTTCCTCACCTCCTCACCTACAACCGCATTTGCCATCAGGCTAGCCCGCCCTGCGAGCGGGCTGCCTGGGTGCCATGAATGACAGGGGAAGCCCCTAGTGAGCCTGTAGCATTCTATAGCTCAGCAAGAGAAACAAGCGAAAACAGAATTCTTTCCGGTGTATTTTCGAGAAGCTTCAGATTTGCCGAATACTGCGCCAGAGCGACGCTGTCGATACTCAGCGTGCCAACTTGCAGGCGGGGAACGGCAAGGATCTCTGTAGCCGGGTCATAGCTTGCATGGATGTCTGAAGCCAGCTTGGAAGTCGTGTTTATCGCGATGAGCTCAAGTGTCTGCGGCAGTGTTTCCACCAGGCGGAACATGACATCGTAG
>Ga0181585_10001590_pt1 | contig 20027 bp, 16 predicted proteins | sample 071ome_29_FD_132469 | JGI IMG/M metagenome (GOLD analysis project Ga0181585, IMG submission 132469) | Coastal salt marsh microbial communities from the Groves Creek Marsh, Skidaway Island, Georgia - 071407BT metaG (megahit assembly) | ecosystem: Environmental > Aquatic > Marine > Intertidal...
CGGCTTGGCGTCCGTCACGCTGCTGGTAGCGTCGAGCGATTTCCTCGGGTGAGTGCACGGTATCCCACCGCTGGAACCCTTCTACGTGCAGGTCAGGCGAGTCCGATGGTATGTCGGGAGCACCGTAAATTGGCTCCAAGCCGGTCAGCGAATAGAGCGCAACCTGCCGCCCGTCAAAATAGAGGTGTGCCTGATGGGTGTTTGCATCAACTGAAAAGGCGATTAGATGCCACGAGCCGTCGTCTATGCGCTGAGAAGTCGTTGGCTGGTAGTCGAGTCGGTGCGTTCCATCTCCGAGGTTCCACGCCCATGCCCCGTTGGGCTGTAGGGCAATCGCCCAGCCCGGGAGCTGTCCACTCGTGCGCGAGAAGCCGTAGTTAGAGCGCTCCGTATAGTCGCGTATTTCTCCGCTGTACCAGTCTTTGTTGCTGGCGATGGTCGGATAGTCTGCCGCCGGTGCACTGGCTCGCGCCCAGAGCGCTATGGTAAAACGCGTTTCCATAGGGAAAATAATACGTCGCTTGTTGCGTAAAGGCCAGTTGGCTATTTTGTGCCGCTCGCGCAGTGATTAAAAGAGAGGGGTTAGCATGTTTAAGATTTCCGTATGGCACGGCAATTTGTCTGAGGACTATTTGCGCTTTGTTACGCAGCTTGGCGTCGACTGTTTGGACTTTGGTCAGGGCGATTTTTTCCCCGGAGTTAAGGAACAGGGATATCCCGATCTAGACGCGCTGCTGAAGATCAAAAAAAAGGTTCGCTCTTGGGGGTTGGATATCAATCGCGTCACGCTGCCCGATATGACCGAACGCTTTATGAAGGGAGAAGATGGCGGCGAAATTGAACTGGAAAACACCAGCAATGCGCTGCGCGTTTTTGCCGAAGCTGGCGTCCCCATTGCGCGCCAGCGCGTGGCAGGCGACGTATTTCCGTGGATGTCCAGGCGGTGGAACGCACCGCACCGGGGCGGCTACCGCTATCGCTCGGAGAGCGTGGCGCTGGCCGAGGAGAACAAGGGACCGCCTTCGCCGGAAGAGCTAGACGAGTGGTGGCAGCGCTTTTGCACCCTCTATGAGCGTCTAGTGCCCATTGCCGAAGACGGCGATATCAAGTTGGCTATGCACCCTTCTGACGCCCCTTTCCCCGACACGCCTCTCGGCAGTCTGGGCTATCACCGGGTGATCGATGCGTTTCCCAGTAAGCAGGTGGGCTATCTCTACTGCTGCGGCACGCGTGCGCAGGCCGGCGGTTCGCCGCTAGTGTTAGATGAATTACACAACTACGGTCGCAAAGGTCGGCTCTTTATGATTCACCTGCGCAACGTGCGCGGTTCGCTGGCCACGGCCGGAGGTTTTGAGGAAGTCCTGCTCGACGACGGCGATATGAATCCGGCCAAAATTCTGCTGGAACTGCGGCGCGTGGGATTTGATGGCTGTATCAATCCCGACCACATACCGACGCTGGAAGGCGACGAAGGCACACTGACAAAAGGCATGGCCTACAGCGTGGGCTATTTAAAGGCGCTTTTTGCGGCCATGGCGGTAATCGAATGAGTGAAAAGAAGAAGATTGCGGCAATCGTTACCGAATACCGCCCTCGTTCGCACGCCGACGTAATCGTTACCAAGTTTTTGCACGGCTTTCCCACCGACGACGGATTGCAGGCTCCGCGCGTGGAGATCGCTTCGCTTTACTTGGACCAGATACCCGAAAATGACATAGGGGTTGAGATCGCCCAAGCGCACGGCGTGCCCGTATACGACAGTATTAACGCAGCAATGTGTTTGGGTGAGGGGTCACTAGCCGTAGACGGCGTGCTACTTATCGGCGAGCACGGGGACTACGCGTGGAACGAGAAGGAGCAGCACCTCTATCCGCGCCGCTATTTTATGGAGCAGATTTGCGGAGCGATGGCAACGGCCGGGCGCGGCGTGCCCGTCTTTAACGACAAGCACCTGTCGTACAACTGGTCGGATGCTCAGTGGATGTACAATCGGGCCAGGGAGCTCAATGCGCCTTTCATGGCCGGCTCGTCGCTGCCGGTTGGCTGGCGTTCGCCGTGGGTAGAACACCCGCTGGATAGTCCGCTAGAGGAATCGGTGGCCATTGGTTTTTCGGGCTTGGATATTTATGGATTTCACACGCTCGAGGTGCTGCAGTGTATGGCAGAGCGCCGTCGGGGCGGTGAGACGGGCGTGGCCGCGGTGACCTGCTTAGAGGGGGAAGCCGTATGGAAAGCGGCTGCCGACGGACTGTTTTCACTCGATCTGGCCGAGGCGGCCTGCGCTGAGATAGAAAACAAACCCGATGGAACGATGCAGGAACACTGCGAGAACCGCGCGCTCTTTTTGGTGGAATATCGCGATGGATTTAAAGGGTCGGTCCTCATGCTCAATGGCTACGTGACCGATTTGGCCTATGCTGGACGGGTGAATGGTCAAATAGAGGCCTGTGAGTTTTATCTGCAGGGGCACGGAGGTGAGAGCGGTGCCTACGCACATTTCAGCTATCTCTCGCTCAATGCCGAGGAAATGTTCGTTACCGACAAACCGCAGTATCCGGTCGAGCGCACGCTGTTGACCAGCGGAATACTGGAAGCAGCACTCGATTCTCGCTATCGCGGTCACGTGCGATTGGAGACGCCGTGGCTAGATACGTCCTATCGCTCGTACGACGATTTCACCTGGCGGCCGCGCGGCCAGCGCCCGGCGGGAGCCTGTCTCGACGACTTTCCTCCGACGGGAGGTGCCTAAGTGGGCGTTGTACTAACCGGGTTCGCCGATGAAATAGCTCCTGATCCGCAGCTGCAGATTGATACGCTGAGCGCGGTGGACGTGCGCTTTCTCGAGCTGCGTGCGGTGGGAGGAAAGGGCGTGCTAGACTTGGATACGGACGAAGCTGCCGCGTTTAAGCGCGCGCTTGACGCGGCGGACATTGGCGTATCCTCTATTGGCTCTCCCATTGGCAAGGTGCAGGTGCGCAGCGACTTGGATGCTCATTTTACACGGTTTCGTATCGCGGTTGAGAGCGCACAATTTTTTGGCGCGCGCTACGTGCGAGTCTTCTCCTTTTATCACGAAGGAGAAGACGCGTTAGCCTGTCGCGAGGAGGTTATAGATTTTTTCCATCGCATGGTTGATGTTGCAGAGAGCGCAAACGTGGTGCTGCTACACGAAAACGAAAGCCATATTTACGGCGACATTCCCACGCGCTGTGCGGACCTGCTAGAAGTCGTGTCACGCCCCTCTTTACGCACCGCCTTTGATCCGGCCAACTTTATTCAGGTTGGCGTTGATCCACTGCGGGATGCTTGGCCGCTGCTAAAAGACCGCACGGACTACTTTCATATAAAAGATGCGTTGGCCGGATCGCGCGCGGTCGTTCCGGCCGGCTACGGAGACGGCGGTCTTGAAGCGATATTGCGCGATGCGGTGGATTCGGGTTTTAGCGGTTTCCTGTCTTTGGAACCGCATCTCAAAGCCGAAGATCCGGTGCATGGAGGAGACGGCCCAGAGCGTTTTATCAAGTCTGTAACGGCGCTGCGGGAGGTGCTGGAACGCGCGGGGATAGAAGAAGTGCATCGTGTTTAAGATTAGTAAGGGACTGGGTAATGTAGCGGAGAGTACGCTGCGTTTCTTTGCTCAGATAGGCGTAGAAGAAGTCAGCATTCCAGCGCGCCTAAACGACGACGTGCAGCTGCGGCCGCTCGTACCGTCACCTCAATTAAAGGCTCCCGGTTCGCTGCCCGCTATGTGGGATGAGGCAGAACTGCAGCGCATTGCTGAGCGCGTTCGCGCATTTGATCTAAATCCTACGCTTATGGACCTGCCGCTTTCTGGACGGATACTGCTAGGCCTTGAAGGCCGGGACGAGGACCTGCGCGACGTGGAAATGCGGGTGCAGATGGCCGCCCGCGTTGGGATTAGAGTCCTGACGTATAACTTTACGGCACTGCGCGCATCGGAAGGCTATGCCGCTTGTGAAGGAGCTGGGCGCGGGGGAGCGCATTTACGCGACTTTGATTTTGCGCGGATTGAGGGACTGCCTCCCTTGGAGGCTGTTGGCCAGCACAGCGCAGAGCAAATGTGGGAGCGCCTAACGCTTTTCCTGCGCGCGATCGTGCCCGTGGCCGAGCGCGCGGGGTTGCGTTTGGCGCTGCATCCCAACGACCCGCCGGTGCCGGTCTATCGCGGCGTTGCACAGCCGCTGTGGAACTTGGATTCAATGAAACGTCTGGCAGATGTAATAGACAGTCGGGCTAATAGCATATTCTTTGACACGGGCGTTACGACCGAATGCGGCGAAGATGCAGCCGAGGCGATCCGCTACTTTGGCCGGCGAGATCGCATCGGCACGGTGCACTTTCGCAACGTGCGGGTCGAAGAACCTCACTATCGGTATACTGAGACTTTTGTCGACGAGGGCGATTGCGACATCGTCGCCTGCATGCGCGCTTTTGCAGAGGTCGGCTACGAGGGGGGGATCGATCCAGATCATACCCCAGGGCTCATAGACGACGCCCATTCTTCTATGGGCTGGGCCTATGCCATCGGACAGCTGCGCGCGCTGCGTCTGGCCACATACTAGTCAACTCCAGTCGTGCTTGGCAGGCGCTACACGTGACTATGCCTCTTTACCTGATAGTCTATCGAATGGGTTGACTACGCTAGAGGCCACATTGGAAAGATGTGCGCTGGTGCGGCGTAGGAAACGCGCAGCCAAGGCAAACGGAACGGCGTCGTTGCTACGACCGTCGTCTTTTACAAGCTGCTCAATCAGCATGCTGCTTTGCTTTTTTATTTCTTCGTGCTGTCGCATTACGCTACGCGCTGCGTCCGTGTTGCTGTCGCGGAGCGCTTCTACTACCTGAGAAAAGAGCGGTGCGATTAAGGTTTGCAGCGTGCGACAGGATGCTGCATGGGCAGAATCGTTGTGATCTATATTCGCCCATTCACTCAATTCGATTAGGCTCTTGGCGTAGTCTCCGCTGCGCTCGATGTCGTGGACTATGCTCAAGAGTGATAGGCTCGTCGGTAGATCCTGTTCGGGATTGAGCGTTAGATGCTCAAAAATCATGCGTCTGACAATCCGCTCACTGGCGTTGATGTCGTGATCTTCTTTAAGCACTTCAGTGCTGTTGTCGGCTGAATCCAACAGGCTGTTACAGGCTAAATCAAACATATGTTCTGCTCGTTTGAGCATGTCTATCACTTCGTTGATGGCGTCGTAGAGCAGCGACGTGCGTTTATCAGTTTCGATTATTTCTTTAAACATGGCTTATCTCCAGACGAGAATGAGCAAAAGAGGTATGATATAGAAAACGCAGCCGACGTATATGAACGCATAGACTCTGGAACGGCTGGTCAATTCGGCCAGTCCGCGCGCCAACTTCAGTGGGATTTGGCGGATTTGTGCAATGGGATAGACGATGGCGATGCCCGTTATGTTGAAGAAAAGATGGGCAAAAGCAACGGTAACAGCGGCCACATTGCCCGTGGCCAGTGAGGCCAGCATGGCGGTTACTGTAGTGCCAATATTGGCACCGAGCGTGAAGGGAAAAACCTGTTCAAGCGTTAGGATTCCAGCGCCAATAAGCGGAACGATCATCGAGGTGGTAATAGACGAACTCTGCACCATGATGGTTAGCACAATGCCGAATAGCATGGCGATGGGCGCCGCGCCGAAGAGGTAGCGATGTAGATAGCGTTCGGCGCGTTTGATCACGACGCCGCGGGCCAAGTCAACCAAGAATTTAAGCGCGAGATACATAATTATAAGCGCTACTATAAGGCATAAAACGGGATTAGAATCGAGTAGTTGAATCAGCCATTTTACTGCAGGTGAAGTGAGCTGTTTGAGCGGGTTGGCAAACTTCATGCCGCCTATACCCTGAAACAGATCGGCCGTTCGCTCCGCTACATACTGCAGGTAGCCGGTGGCGATCTCCAACGGCAGCAAAATAAGCACGGCAATCAGGTTAAAGAAGTCGTGCACCGTGGCACCGGCTAGCGCTCGCTTGAACTCTTCTTTTCGAGTGATATGGCCCATGGATACCAGCGTATTAGTCACGCTCGTTCCCACGTTGGCGCCCATGATTACGGGAATGGCGCCCTCGATGGTCAAAGCGCCTCCAGCAACCATGCCGACGGCGATGGCCGTAGTAGTAGACGAACTCTGGGCAAGTGTCGTGCCCAAAATGCCAGCGAAGATGCCTACGAGTGGATTGGACGTCATCTCTATGATCTGTATCGCGAGCTCTTTGCCAAAAAGCTTAAACGATCCGCCGAGTAGGCCAATACTGACGAGAAAAACGTAGAGAATTAACACCAGGCCTACTATCTGTAGCCAAAATTGTAGCGTATCCCGTTTCATGAGCCTCTTAAATGTGAAGTGTTTTTGTAACACAAACGTAATATTTTCGTAACATATCAAAAGATATCAAGGCTGACAATACAGCCGCTTGTGGATTGGATTTGTGTGCCTGTATTTGTGGACTGTCCACCTGAGTGAAGGGGAGTCTATCTTTACTTATGACAGGTCTTTTTATACCTTCCCCATCCTGTTAAACCGTCTGTTTTATCCAGCCGATCGGGGCCCTAGGCGATGCCAGTCCATCTACAGATTGTCGAAGATGAGGTCGACGTGGCGCGCGCTGCATCTCAACACGTATGTGCGCAGGTGCGCGAGCGTTCTGATGCCGTATTGGGCCTGGCAACGGGCTCCACTCCGGAGGCAACCTATGCGGAGTTGGTCCAGTTGTATCGGGAGCGTGCGCTCTCTTTCGCACGCGTGCGCAGCGTCAACCTCGATGAGTACTGCGGTCTGGATGGAGCACACGAGCAGAGCTATCGCCACTACATGCAAACGCATCTTTTTGACAGGGTGGATATACGTCCCTGGAATACGCTTATACCGGACGGCCTCGCGGCTGATAGAGAAGCGGAATGTCGCGCTTATGAAGAGCGTATTTGCGCACTCGGTGGGGTGGACCTTTGGCTGCTCGGGATTGGTGGCAACGGACATATTGCCTTTAATGAACCGGGTTCGTCGCGCGATAGCCGAACCCGCTGCGTGCAGCTAACGGCTGAGACCATAGCCGACAACAGTCGACTATTCGCCGCGTCCACGGAGGTGCCTCGGCGTGCCTTTACCGTGGGAGTCGGAACGATATTAGAAGCGCGTCGCGTATTGCTCTTGGCTACGGGTGCACACAAGGCGCGCGCTGTAGCTGCCGCATTGCAGGGAGATCCGGGAACGCACTGTCCCGCCAGTTTTTTGCGGGAACACGCGCACTGCACGTTCGTGATTGATCGCCCAGCAGCGTCTATGTTGGAGAGCTGAGCACGTGATTTTGGTGCTCAACTGCGGCTCTTCTTCGCTCAAGTTCTGCCTTTTTGACGAGTGCGAAACGCCGCGCGCTCGCGGCGTGGTCGAGCGTTTGGGACAGCGCGAATCTATGCTGGTCTGCGAGCGGAACGGAGAGCAGATGCATCGATCTCTACCCGCTGCGGATCACCGCCGGGCGCTGAGTGCAGTGGTCGATGCGTTGAGCGAAGGGGGACTGGCAGCCGATGCGTTAGAAGGGGTTGGACATCGCGTAGTGCACGGCGGAGAGCGAGTCGTTGAGGCCGTGCAGATTACGCCGGATATCGAGAAGCACATAGAGGAGTGCGTCCCTCTTGCTCCGCTGCACAACCCGGCAGCTCTGGAGGGCGTGCGCGCAGCTCGCTGCCTTTTTATCGGAGTGCCTCAGGTGGGCGTTTTCGATACGGCTTTTCACCAAACTCTGCCCGCTCGTGCGTTTCTCTACGCGCTGCCTCGTGCGCTCTATGCCGAGCAGGGGATTCGTCGCTACGGGTTCCACGGAACTTCGCACCGCTATGTGGCGATGCGAGCGGGGGAACTGCTGGGCGTTGCGCCGGAGAGGCTGAGCGTTATCACCTGCCATTTGGGCAACGGCGTCTCGCTTGCCGCCGTTGCGGGCGGGCGTTCTGTGGATACGACGATGGGATTAACGCCGCTGGAGGGTATCCCCATGGGCACGCGTTCGGGTGATATTGACCCCGCGCTGGTGTTCCACCTGATGCGAGAGGGCAAAACGCTGGATGAGGTCGAACACATGCTGCAGCATGAAAGCGGTCTGTTGGGGCTTTCTGGGCGATCTCAGGACGTGCGTGAACTGGAGACGGCGGCTGCGGATGGCGACGAGGTTGCCGCCGAGGCACTCGAAGTCTTTGCATATCGGGTGCGCAAAGCGATCGGCTCGTACTGTGCGGTCTTAGGGCGCGTCGACGCGCTGGTATTTACTGGAGGCATTGGCCAGCACAGCGCTTTTATGCGCAGGCGGATTCTCGAAGGACTCCAGCACATGGGCATGCAGATTGATTCTGCGCGCAACCGAAATCACGCGGGCGATGAGGGCGAAGTGTCGCACGTCGACTCGCGAGTAAAAATATTGGTGATTCCGACAAATGAAGAGCTGGTCATCGCGCGCGAGGTGCGCGATGTACTGGCTAAGGTTAAGGATATCAGATGACAGAAAATACGCTAACTGCCGTTGAACGACACGCGCTCGAACAGTCCCCTCTTGGAGACCTGTATGCTCCAAAAGAAAAGATGCGAACGATTGTCGTAGACAACTTTCCTTCTCTGGGAAAGCTCGCAGCCATGCGCTTTATCGAATGGGTGCAGCACAACCCCGGCGGTGTTATATCGCTGCCCACTGGTAAAACCCCCGAGCACTTTATTCGCTGGGTGACGCATGTAATGAGCGGATGGGGCACGCCTGAAGTTGTGCGCGAACTGGAGGCCAACGGCATAGATCCAGGTGTGAAACCGGATATGGCCTCTCTGCACTTTGTGCAGATTGACGAATTTTATCCCATAGATCCGGGCCAGGGAAACAGTTTTTTCTCCTATGTGAATAAGTTTTACATCGAGGGGTTTGGCCTCTCGCCCGAGCGAGCGCTGCTGATGGACTGCAACGAGATCGGTCTACTGCCCGGTCAGACGATCTCCAGCGTTTGGCCAGATGGAGAGGTAGACCTGTCGCTGCGCAATCGAGCTGCGCAAACCGCGTTGGAGAGCACGCAGCAGCAGGCCCTTATGCGGATTGATCAGTGGTGTCAGCAATACGAACAGCGCATACGCGACCTGGGCGGTATTGGCTTTTTTCTGGGTGGGATTGGTCCAGATGGACACATAGGATTCAACGTGCGCGGGTCAGACCACTTTAGCACGACGCGTCTGACGGGGGTCAACTACGAGACGCAGGCCGCCGCCGCTGGGGACCTAGGCGGTATCGAGGTCGCGCGCAAGCGGCTGGTGATCACGATAGGATTGGGCACGATTGCCTATGACAGAGAGGGCTGTGCGCTCGTTATAGCAGCAGGTGAGGCCAAGGCGGGGATTGTAGCCGATGCGGTGGAGAGCGATCGGGACGTCTCATATCCGGCAACCGCGCTGCACGGCTTGCCCGGTGCGCGGTTCTACATAACGCTGGGGGCTGCTAAGCTGCTGGAGCGTCGCCAGCTCGATTTACTGGTTCGGCAGGAGCAGGTTGACGATGAGACGGCAGAGAAGATCGTAGTCGACTTGGCGGTTGACTGTAATAAGCAGATTGATGCATTAACAGAAGCGGATTTTGCTGATAGCGAATTCGCTGCAGCGCTCCTCGAGCGTCGCCCCGAGAGCGTAGGTGAGCTCACGCAAAGCGTGCGCAACAGTCTGATTGCCAAGATTGAGCGGGGTATGGACACGATGCAAGATACGCGTTTCTTGCACACGGAGCCCCATCACGACGATCTGATGCTCGGCTATTGGCCCTACATCGTTCGGCACACCAGGCCCGATAGCAACACGCACTATTTCGTCTGTCTGACGGGCGGATTCACGGCGGTCACAAATCAGTTTATCTGTGACCATCTTGAACGACTGCGTCGTTTTCTCGACAGCGCTGACTGCGCTCTTCTCATGGACGAGGGCTACTTTGATCCGAGCAATAGTCAAGGACGCAATCGCGACGTGTGGCAGTATCTCGACGGCGTAGCCGCTGACGATGAAGATCTGCGCAACGAGGGTATGGCGCGGCGCTTCCTGCGCAATCTGATTGATTTGTATGGGGCGATGGATCGCGCGGCGCTGAAGGAGCGCATTGGAGCTTTGGAGGACTACTTCTCTGCGCATTATCCAGGTCAAAAAGACGAGTCCGACATACAGCGCCTAAAGAGCATGTGCCGAGAATGGGAGGCCGAGTGCACATGGGGCTATTTGGGGTGGAACTGCGAAAGCGTGCGGCATCTGCGCCTCAGCTTCTATACGGGCGATATTTTTACCCGCGAACCCACCGTCGAAGGCGACGTCGTTCCGGTGATCAACCTACTTGAAGAGGTCAATCCAGATATTGTTAGCGTCGCGCTCGACCCGGAAGCAAGCGGCCCAGATACCCATTACAAAGTCCTACAGGCGATCACCGAGGCGCTGCGGCGCTACGAGGCGACGAGCGGACGCTCCGATATAAAGGTCTGGGGTTACCGGAACGTGTGGTTTCGCTTTCATCCCAGTGAAGCAGACATCTTTGTTCCGGTCTCACTCAATATGCTCTCTGTTATGCACAGCGCGTTTATGAACACTTTTATCTCTCAGCGCGATGCGTCATTTCCCAGCTACGAGCACGATGGTCCCTTTTCAGAACTGGCGCGCAAGGTGCAGGTCGATCAGTACCAGAAACTCAAAACGTGCTTGGGACGGGCGTGGTTCCACGAGCATCCGAGTCCGCTTATTCGAGCGACGCGCGGTTTGGTTTATCTCAAGGAAATGCCGTTGGGCGAGTTTTACGAGCGCAGTCGCACGCTCATGTTGGCGGCGGAAAATCGTCAATAACGAGCATGCGCTAGCGCGTGCAAAACGCCTCCTGGAGGAGGAGATATGCATATTGCCGTTACAGGTGCAGCCGGTCGTATCGGTCGCTATATCGTACGCGATTTGCTGGCGGCTGGCCACAGCGTGCAGGGCATTGATGCGGTCGCGGGGAGCGGTTTACAGGTCGACCTGACGGACGCGGGCCAAGTGTATGGTGCGCTTGCTGGAGCCGATGCCGTGGTGCATATGGGCGCATGGGCTAATGCGGGTATGGTTCCAGATGTGCGGACGTATGGCGATAATACTGCCGGCACGTACAACGTCTTTCAGGCGTGCGCAGACTTGGGTGTGCGGCGCGTCGTATCGGCTTCCAGTAATCAGGTTTACGGTTTTTTTTCTGCACCTCCTCTCTATGCGCCGATAGACGAGGCGCATCCAATGCGCCCGGTCAACAGCTATGCCCTGTCTAAGCTGGCCGGAGAGCAAGCGGCCGAATACTTTTCTCGCACGCGGGGTATGGAGATTCTGTCCTTCCGCATTATGGGCGCGCGCGTCCCGTCTGAACTGCCCGGTGACATAGCGCAAATCAAGTCGGACGAGGGCGGGGCTACCAAGCTGCTGTGGACGCGCAGTGATGCGCGGGACATTGCGCTAGCGTGTCGATTGGCCGTAGAGGTCGAAAGGGTGGAGTCGGGCGCGTACAATATTACGGGACCGCGCGTTGTGCTCGAAGCGGAGACGCGCGAACTGCTGGCGCGCTACTGCCCTTCCACGGAGGTGCGCGAGGAATTGGTAGGGGCAGCCGCTCCGCTGAGCTGCCAAAAGGCGCGGCGCGCTTTCGGATACCAACCGCGCTATGCGTGGTCAGAACACACGTATCACCTGGAGGATAACGAGTGAGCAAGCTAGCTATCGACGGAGGTAAACCGCTGCACACCAAGCCGTGGCGCACGGGGGCCTTCCACGTGCGAGAAGAGCTCCGCGTATTGAGCGACGTGCTGTCCGGCCCCGCGCTGCCGATGGCGCGTGGACCGCGTGTCATGAAGCTGCGCGAGGACCTGCAGGCTTGCTACGGCATGCGCTATGCGGTGCCGGTTTCTTCTGGCAGTGCTGCTATTCACGTGGCGCTCTTCGCTGCAGGAGTTGGTGCGGGAGACGAGGTTATTGTCAGTCCGCTCACGGACTACGGAAGCATCATCGGGATTTTTCAGCTCAATGCAATTCCCGTTTTTGCCGACGTGCTGCCCGACAGTATTCTGATGGACGTCGCCGACGTGAAGAAAAAGATAACGCGCCGTACCAAGGCGATTATGCCGGTGCACAACGGTGGATACGCCGTTGATATGCGCGCGCTTAATCGCCTCGCTAAAGCGCACGATCTCAAAGTAGTGGAAGACTGTGCGCAGGCGCACCTGGCGGCGCTGGGTAAGAAGCACCTGGGTCAGTACGGCGACATCTCGGCTTGGAGCTTTAACGAGAGCAAGCACATGAAGGCGGGAGAGGGTGGATTTGTGCTGACCAACAAAAAAGCGCTGGCCGAAGCGGCGGACCTCTTTTCCGACAAGTGTTATCCGCGATTTCCGGGCGCTCCTCCCACGCCGGCTTTTCCCGCCCTCAACGTTCGCCTCAACGAAATTAGCGCTGCGCTTGCCTCAGTGCAGCTGAAATATCTGCCGGGGTGGGTTGAGAAACGCCGTCGCTTTGCCGATGCCTTTCACGGGGAAATAGACGGCGTGAAAGGCATCTGTCCCGAGGCGCAGCCTCGGGGTGCGCGACCCAGCTATTGGTGGGTGAGTTTCGCCGTAGACAGGGAGCAGTTGGGCATTGATGCAAAACAGTTTTGTACCATGTTAAACGCAGAGGGGATTCCTGCCGGGGCGCGCATTCAGCAGTATGTTCCCGGTTGGCAGGTGTTTCGCACGCTAAACGAAAATCCGGCCGCTTTTGCCAGTTACTGTCCGCAGCGGCTCGAAAAGGGATCTTTTCCGCTCGACGTAGCTCCCGTTGCTCAGCGGGCCGAATGGGTGGTTGGTGCCGTGCGCATGACGCAGCACAACACGCCGGCCGAAGCGCGCGCAGCGGGGCGGGCGATTAAGAAAATTGTGAAGGCACTGATATGAAAACGGACATACTGATTGTTGGGGGAGGAACCGGCGGCGTTGCGGCGGCTCTGAGCGCAGCGGCGCGTGGAAAGCGCGTAGTGCTGACGGAAGAGACGGACTGGATCGGCGGACAGCTCACCTCGCAGGGCGTGCCGCCCGATGAACACCCGTGGATAGAATCGTTTGGATGCACGGCTCGCTACCGCCTTTTTCGGCAGCGCGTGCGAGAGTACTACCAGCAGTTCTATCCCCTCCGTCCTGAGGCCCGCGCCAATCCTCGGCTCAATCCGGGCGACGGTAGCGTTTCACGTCTGTGCGCCGAGCCACGCGTCTATTTGTCTGCGCTGGAGAGCATGATGGCCTACGACGTAGCGCGCGGAATGATAGAGGTGCGTTTGCGCACGAGGGCTACTGCTGCAGAGGTAGACGGCGACCGCATCCGTGCCGTTCGCGTGCTGGACATGAATACGGGGCGCGAGGAGACGATTGAGGCCGCCTACGTGCTCGATGCAACCGAGTTGGGCGATTTAATTAAAATGGCAGGCGTAGAATACGTTTCCGGTGCTGAATCGCAGGCGCAAACGGGCGAACTGCACGCCAGCGCTGAGGCCGACGCAGAGAACGTACAGGCGCTCACATGGTGTTTTGGAATGGGCTACGATCCCGATGGCGAACACGTTATTGACCGGCCGGGTGCCTACGGTCGTTGGCGAGACTACGATCCCGGTTTGACGCCTGCGTGGCCCGGGAAAATGCTCGACTGGACGTACACCCATCCCATTTCACTGGATCCGATTACGGCGACCTTTGATCCAGCGCGTGGGGAGGGGTCGCTGTGGCGCTATCGTCGCCTGATAGGTCGCGCTCCCTACGCTGCTGGCTGTGAGCCGCACGAGGTCGCGCTGGTAAACTGGCCGCAGAACGACTATCTCGAGGGAAACATAATTGACAAGCCGCCCGAAGAGGTTGCGCATCATTTGCAGCAGGCGCGCGAGCTATCGCTCTGCCTGTTTTACTGGATGCAAACAGAAGCGCCGCGCGCCGATGGCGGCGTGGGTTTTCCCGGACTGTACCTGAGGCCCGACGTAATGGGAACCGACGACGGTCTGGCCAAAGCGCCCTACATCCGCGAGGCGCGGCGCATACGCGCCCGCTTTACGGTCACGGAAGAGCACGTGGGGCGGGAAGCTCGCGGCAGCGATCAGGCGGCATCGTTTGGAGACAGCGTTGGCGTAGGCTGCTACCGCATCGATCTGCATCCGAGCACGGGCCGCGATAATTATATCGACGTATCGTCGCTGCCCTTTCAGATTCCGCTGGGCGCACTTGTGCCGGAGCGGATGGAGAATCTACTGCCCGCCTGCAAGAATATTGGCAGCACGCATATCAGCAATGGCTGCTATCGTCTACACCCGGTAGAGTGGAATATTGGCGAAGCGGCCGGAGCACTCGCCGCTTTCTGCATCGATGGTGGCCATGTGCCGCAGCAGGTGCACGAGAGCGAGGCGCTGATAGAACGCGTTCAGAATGTGCTGCGCACCGACGGCTTTGAGCTAGAGTGGCCACAGGTCCATCCCGTGTAATTGAGGAGCGCTAAGTGGAAAAAATGAAATTTGGTATTATCGGCTGCGGTGATATCGCCGCAAGTTCCTTCGCGCCTAGCTTGCTTCAGTCGGAGCATGCCGAACTCGTTGCCGTATGCCGTCGAGATCTGGACGGAGCGCGCGCATTTGCGGAGAAATTTGGCGGCTGTGCCGCCTATGCGTCCGCCGAAGAGCTGCTTGCGGAGAGCGGCGTTGAGGCGGTAATCGTATCAACGCCGACAGATACTCACTGTGCCTACACAACGTTGGCAGCCCGAAGGGGCGTGCACGTGCTCTGTGAGAAGCCCATGGCCCATAATCGAGACGAGTGCCGTCAAATGGTTGAGGTTTGCCGCGAGCACGAGGTGGCGCTGGGCGTGGCCTATCGCCGTAGACTCTTTCCACAGGTATTGAAAGCAAAGGAGCTGATAGCCGACGGTCGGATTGGTCGCGTCGTATGCGTGCGCACTCACTACAGCGGTTGGATGGGAGTCGAGCCCGGCGCTTGGCGACTGAGTCAGGGTATTGGCGGTGCAATGATGGAAATGGCTGTGCACCGGCTCGAAGTGCTCCTAAACTTTGCTGCCGCACCCGTCGAGGTGAGTGCGTTCGTAGAGACCGTCGAGCACGATTGGCCCGTAGATGACACGGATGCGATACTCCTCAAATTTGCCGACGGTACGGTTGGTCTACATTCGACGCTTCTGTGTTCGAATCCGCGTCGCGATATGGCGCATATAGACGGCACAGGAGGGCGCATTATGATCGACGCGCTCGAGTTTAGCTCGCCCGTGCTCCGTTTGGAAACGGATAGTGGCGTTGAAGAAATCAGCGTAGATCCGCTGCAGGCGCCCTATTTCGACCTGCCGATGATTGACGATTTTATAGGAGCAGCCCGTCAGGGCCGCATGCCGGTGTGTGACGGCTTGACGGGATACAGGGTGCAGGCCGTAGCGGATGCAGCCTTTGAAGCAGCTCGGACTAAACGCACCGTCGAGGTCGAACCCTTTTAACGCCGTTGACGTCTGCTGGTTAGGGGTGCTTTGCGCCCTGCGATAGAGGATGTGCACATGGGCATACCGGACTCACTGGAATACTTTTTCTTAGCCGTTGTGCTGGGTGTGATCGCCCTCATTGTGCTGGCCATTCGCGCTAGTGATTCAGAGGGCGGTTCCGCTCACCTGCTCGTGGTTCGTTCCCTAATGCTCTGCGTTCTCTGGTTGGCAGTAGCGGGCCAGATGGCCCACGAGGGATGGCTGCGCGATTTTAGCGGTGCGTGGCCTGCGTTTGCCCTGCTCTGTCTCTGTGCGGTTGGACTCGTATTTGCCCTGGCCTTTTCACCGCTTGGTCGACGACTGCTGGAAGGCGTTGGGCCAGCGCTCCTCGTTGCATTCCAGGCAATTCGCGTGCCGATAGAAGCGTTTGTTCATCAGCTGTATCAGGCCGGCTATGCGCCCGTGCAAGTGACCTATGCGGGCCTAAACTTCGATATTTTTTCCGGCCTGACAGCGCCGGCTATGGGCTGGCTTGTGTGGAGGAACAAGGTGGGACGCGTTACGCTCTTATCTTGGAATGTATTTTGCCTGTTGTTGCTGTTTAATTCGCTCAGCCTTACGGCTCTTTCGATGCCGACACCGCTGCGACTCTTTGCCAACGAACCGACGTATATAGCCCTTACCTATCCACCCTTTGTGTGGTTGCCCACTTTTCTGCTGCCGGTGTCTCTATTGGGACACCTGCTCGTTTTTCGCTGGATGTGGTGGCAACGACGGGGACCGACAAGTGTATGAGTGACAAAATGAATATCGTGTTTATTCTGAGTGATGATCAGGGTATTTGGGCCAATGGCTGCTACGGCAATCCAGAGATCCGCACGCCTCATATCGACCGTTTGGCCGCTACCGGTATGCGCTTTGATAATTTCTTTGTCGCTACGCCCGTTTGTTCGCCGAGCCGCGCTACGTTTCTAACGGGTCGCATTTCATCGCAGCACGGCGTGCACGACTGGATACGCGAAGGCAATACCGGAGCCGATGCGGCGCTCTACCTAGAGGATGAAGTCGCCTATACGGATGTGCTGGCCGAGCACGGTTGGCGCTGTGGTCTGAGCGGAAAGTGGCACCTCGGACACAGTCAGATCGCTCAACACGGATTTGATCATTGGTTTGTGCACCAGAGCGGCGGCGGGGAATACAACGACGCGCCGATGATCCGCGACGGGGAATTGATTAAGGCGCCCGGCTATGTGACTACGGCCATTACCGACGACGCCCTCGAATATATAGATCGCTCCGCAGAGCGCGCCGAGCCGTTCTATTTGAGCGTGCACTACACCGCTCCGCACAGCCCGTGGACGGGTCATCCGCAGGACATCGTCGATTCGTATGACGACTGTGCGTTTGACTCGTGCCCGCAGGAAGACATGCATCCGTGGGCCGTAGGCCATCCGCTCAGCGAGGGTTGCTTGGGCAATCGAGAGATGCTCAAAGGGTATTTTGCCGCCGTGACGGCGATGGATTTGGAGATCGGTCGTCTGCTGGACAGGCTGGAAGAGAACGGGCTGCGAGAGCAAACCTTAGTTGTCTTTACCAGCGATAACGGCTTTAGCTGCGGCCAGCACGGTTTTTGGGGCAAGGGCAACGGCACGTATCCGCCCAATATGTATGAAAACTCGGTTAAGGTCCCTTTTGTGATAAGCCAACCGGGCGCCATTGAACAAGGGGTCGTGCAACGCGAGATGGTCAGCGCGTACGACTTTATGCCGACGCTGCTCGATTACGCAGGGCTGCCACTGCCGACGGGCCGCAATTTGCCGGGGCAGAGCTTTGCGCCGCTGCTGCGCGGCGAAGGACTCGGGCGGGATGAAGTGGTCGTATACGACGAGTACGGCGGCACGCGCATGCTGCGCACGCGCGAATGGAAGTACGTGCATCGCTATCCGGATGGTCCCTGCGAGCTCTACGATTTAGTCAACGACCCGGACGAACGCGTAAACAGAGCAGACGATGCGAGTCAGGTAGAACGCATCGGGGCGCTGCGCGGCCAGTTGGAAGCGTGGTTTGCCCGCTATGTCATTCCGGAAAGGGACGGACGCGATGCCCCGGTGCGCGGTTCTGGTCAGCTGCGTCCCATCGGTGGAAAGTGGAAAGACGATCCGCGTGCGGCTTTTGCAGAGAAATAGTTTACTGAGGAGAATGTGGCGATGGCTCGCGTAGATGCCCATGTGCATGTTTGGACAGATGATGTTGAGAAATACCCGCTGGCTAATGGATTTGCGCGTGCGGAGATGCAGCCGCCGACGTTCTTTCCCGAAGATATACTCGCACATGCCCGACCCTGTGGCGTCGAGCGCGTGGTGTTGGTGCAGATGAGCTATTACGGCTTTGATAATAGCTATATGCTCGACGTTATGAATACCTATGCGGGTGTTTTTTCGGGTATTGCCGTTATCGATATGCAGGCTGAGCGACCGGATGACGAGATGCGTCGCTTGGCAACGCTCGGCGTGCGCGGCTTTCGCGTGCAGCCGCGCGGAGATGTCGAATACTGGCTAGATGGGCCCGGCTATGAGCGCGCTTTTCGGTGCGGCGCCGACGAAAGACTGGCCATCTGTCCGCTGGTCAATCCCGATGCGCTGCCGGCGCTTGCTCGGATGTGTGAACGGTTCCCCGCTACGCCCGTCATTGTCGATCACCTGTGCAGGATTGGCGCAAGCAGTCCGATTCGCGAAGAGGATGTGGACGCGCTCTGCGCCCTGGCGCGCTATCCGCAGGTCATGGTCAAGGTGTCGGCCTTTTATGCGCTGGGCGAAAAGAGAGAACCCTATGGAGATTTGGCGCCGCTTATTGAACGGGTTTATCGGACCTTTGGCGCTGACCGGCTGATGTGGGCCAGTGACTGTCCCTATCAGGTGCAGGGTGCATACACGTATGCCGCGAGCATTGCGCTGATAGAAGAGCATGCGAACTTTCTCTCCAACGCAGATCGGGCACAGATACTAGGCGAGACGGCGGAGCGCTTTTTCTTTTAAGAAGTGCGGCTTATGCCTCTAGTCGCCCATTTGCTGCTCATCTAGGAAGTCCATTTCTGGACGCAAGTTCCAGCGGCACACATCGGGGGGCTGTACGGTGCGCCCCCAGCCTGCCAGCACCTTGCTCTCTTCGCGCCACTGGGCTAGGCGCGCCGAAATGTCCTCTGGGTTCCAGCCGTTGAGGACTTCGGCCGTCAGCTCGGCTACAACTTCTTGGCACGCAGGATCGGTGGCGCGATCCCGCGTCTCGCGCGGATCCTCTTCCAGGTTAAACAGCTGCGACGGCAGACCGTGATAGTAGACGAGCTTCCACGGTCCGCGTCGAATCATGCGCTGGAAGGTGCCCTCGACGGGGAACGGTCCGCCGGCGCCGGCCGCGTCGTAGCACAGTTCGGAAAAGGCCACGTCGTCCCACGTCGTCGTCTCGCCGCGCAGCAGCGGCAGCAGGCTGCGTCCGCGCGAAGCCGGCAGAGCAGGGCAGTCCAGCGCATCGAGCATGGTGGCATTCAAATCGAGTGAGGAAATGACGCGTTGGCTGCGGACGCCGGCCGGCAGCTGTCCAGGCCAAGAGAGGATGGCCGGCACTTTTACGGAGTCTTCGTAAAAGGTTTGCTTCCACCACAGTCCGTGTTCGCCAACCTGTTCACCGTGGTCTGAGGTGTACACGATAAGCGTATTATCGGCTAGGTCGTTTTCGCGCAGGGCAGCCAGAATTTGGCCAATGAGCACGTCCATGCGCTCGACCAGTGCCCAGTAGGCGGCGCGAGCGCGCCGTATTTCTTCCTCGCTTACAGCTTCGATACCGCAATCTGAACGCCATGCTTTGATATGTGGGTGCAGGTGATCGCCAAAGGGCTCGAGCGTTCTGGGTGGAAACATGTTTTCATAGTAGTATTCGTAGTCGGCGCGCCGCGCGACAAAAGGCTGGTGTGGGAGCATGAGGCCGACCGAGAGCGAGAACGGTTCAGCGGCCTGGCCTGCGCGCTTTTTGACGCCGAGTCTATTAAAGAAATCTATGGTTGCAGCGGTTACATCCTCATCGTGCACCTGATAGGCGCTCTGACCGTGTCCCGCCTTTTCGAGACTGACGCGTCCGGGACCAGCCGTGCCAGAGAGAAAGCCGTGGTCCACGCCGCGCCCGCCCATTTGATTGGGACCGTGGTCGCCGACGAGTCGTTCGGCATAGCCGCGCAGCTGGTCGGGGCCGTTGGAATGCATGCGCCCGATGAGGACGGGTTGGTAGCCGCCCGCTCCCATGGCATGTGCTAATGTGGGAATGCCTGAGTCGAGTATTTGGTTGTTGGTCCACACGCCGTTTTCGTGTGGAAGTCGACCCGATAGCATGGACATGCGCGACGGCACGCAGATGGGAGAAGGGCAGTAGGTATGGTCAAATACGACTCCCTGTGCGGCCAGCGCATCGAGATGCGGCGTGCGCACAAGCGGGTCTCCATAG
>Ga0181585_10001591_pt1 | contig 20018 bp, 6 predicted proteins | sample 071ome_29_FD_132469 | JGI IMG/M metagenome (GOLD analysis project Ga0181585, IMG submission 132469) | Coastal salt marsh microbial communities from the Groves Creek Marsh, Skidaway Island, Georgia - 071407BT metaG (megahit assembly) | ecosystem: Environmental > Aquatic > Marine > Intertidal zone...
AATCAGTGATGTTACAGCAACACACATTATGTATGCTGGTACAGCAGGATCTGTTGACGGTGATGCTAACTTAGTTTGGGACGGAACACAACTAGCAGTTGGTGTTACTAACTTTACAGTGCAACATGCAACAGGCAATGTTTATACAGCAGGTACATTAGAAACTGACGGGCAAGCGACATTAGCAAGTGCCAATGTGGAAGACTTAACTGATGATAGAATTGTTATTGCAGGTAACTTGGGTGAACTAGAAGACGATGCTAACTTCCGTTTCGACGGTACTAATTTTCATATTGGTCCAGCTGGTAGTGAAACATTTGATGTAACAGTTGCAAGTGGTAATACAGTAATTGCAGGTACACTTGATGTAGATGGACAAGCAACACTTGCTAGTGCAAATGTTGAAGATTTAACAGACAATCGTATTGTTATCGCTGGTGCAGCCGGTGAACTAGAAGATGATGCTAATTTAACATTTGATGGTACTGAACTTAATATTGGTGCTGGTAACTTTACAGTACAACAAGCAACAGGTAATACATATGCAGCCGGTGATTTACAAGTTGCAGGTAATTTACAAGTTGATGGTACAACAACTACTGTTAATAGTACAGTGGTTACAATTGATGATCCCATCTTTACACTTGGTGGAGATCAAACTCCAACAGGAGATGATAACAAAGATAGAGGTATTGAATTTAAATGGCACGATGGTGTTAGTTCAAAACTGGGTTTCTTTGGTTATGATGATAGTGCTGAAGTGTTTACATTTATTCCCGATGCAACTAATACCAGCGAAGTGTTTAGTGGTACAGCAGGCAATGTTGCATTTGGTGATGGTACGTTTACAGGTGCTACAGCAGGTAACATACAAATTGGTATTACCAGTGATAATGAAATAGATACTAGCTCTGGCAATTTAACAATTGACAGTGCAGATGGTACTGTTACTATTGACGATGATGCAGTTGTAACAGGCTCACTATCAGTAACAGGTTTGTCTAGTTTAGACGGTGGTATTGAAGTTGATACAAACTTTACTGTTGACGGAGCAACTGGTGCAGTATATACAGCAAGTACACTTGACGTAGATGGACAGGCAACATTAGCAAGTGCTAATGTAGAAGATTTAACAGATAATCAAATCGTTGTTGCTGGTGCACTTGGTGAACTAGAAGGCGATGCAAATCTACGTTACGATGGGACATCGTTTATGATAGGTCCTGCAGGAACAGAAACATTTAAAGTTACTGTATTAAGTGGTAATACAGAAATCTCAGGTAATTTGACACTTGGTGGAAATATTACCATTGGTGATTCCGATACAGATAATATTTCGCTAGGCGGCGAACTAACAAGTCATATTATTCCAGACGTCACTGATACATATGATTTAGGTAGTGCAACTAAAGGTTGGAGAGATTTATTCATTACTGAAGATATTCAGTTCTTAGGTGCAACAGGCGAAAATAGAATACTAATACCAGCTAATACTGCTGATGCATTAAGTATCACTAACGGAACAAATGACTTAATAGTATTAGACTCTACTACAGGTGTACTAACAACTACTATCACTGCTCTTGCTATGGCAAATGTAGCAAGCACTACTACAATCGATAGAATTTTAGATGAAGATAATATGGTAAGCGACAGCAATGTTGCACTTGCCACACAACAAAGTATTAAAGCATATGTTGACAATAGTGTAGGTAATGTTGACTTAAACTTCAACGGTGATGGACCAACCAATGGTACAGTTAATCTTGGCACACAGTCGTTTACATTGTCAGGCACAACAAATGAAATCGAAACATCTGCAGCCAACCAAACAATTACAATAGGTTTACCAGACGATGTTACTATTACTAATGATTTAACAGTATCTAATGATTTGGGTGTAACTGCAGCCGCAACTATTGGTACAACATTACAAGTTGGTACTGATGCAACAATATTAAATGATTTAGGTGTAGGCAATACTGCACAAATTACAAACGATCTGACTGTAGGAAATGATGCTACCGTATCACGTGATTTGTCAGTTACTAGAAATGTAACTATTACTGGTGATCTTACAGTTAGCGGCACAACAACATATATTAACACTACAACGTTAAATGTTGGTGATAATATTATTACACTAAACGCTGACATTACTAATGTTACTTCACCAACTGAAGATTCTGGTATTGAAGTATTACGTGGTTCTGAACCTACAAAGAGCTTTATCTGGGACGAAACAAATGACAAATGGACTGCTGGTAGTGACACTATTGAAGCAGGACTATTTGAAGGTGACATTGACGGCGGTACTTACTAACATAAATAGTATTAAGCTAAAGTGGGTTATATAACCCCGGGCCTGGCTATATAGCCGTGTTAGAAGGTAAGACAAATGTCAACGATTAAGTTAAGAAGAAGTGCGACTCCTGGAAAAACGCCTACAACAGCACAACTTGCTCTAGGTGAAGTTGCAATCAACACCCACGACGGTGTTATGTTTTTCAAACAAGATCAAACAAGCACTGGCGGACCAGTATCTATTGTAGAAGTTGGTAGACCAGACAGTGCTGAAAATGTTTATTACGTTAAAGAAAATGGCGATGATACACAAGATGGTGACACTATTGCGGAAGCGTTTGCTACATTAAATGCCGCTATAGCAGTCGCAACCTCAGGTGATACAATTTTCCTTAAATCAGGAGATCACACAGTTGCCAACAATCCTTTAGTTATTCCAGCAGGTGTTACTATTATCGGTGATAATCTTAGAAGCACAACTATACGTGGTGCTGTTGCAACCAATGACATTTTACATTTAAACAATGCTTGTTATATTGCTGGTGTTACGTTCCGTGGACATACAACTGGTGCTGCGGCAGTAGCATTTCCAGCAGCAGGTGCAGGAGCAATTACTACAAGCCCTTATGTACAAAACTGCTCAAGTATCACTAGCGACGGTGTAGGTATGAAAATCGATGGATCACTAGCAAGCGGAACACGTAGTATGGTTAGTGATGCATTTACACAGATTAACTTAGGCGGTACTGGTGTACACATTTTAAACAGAGGCTATGCACAGTTAGTTAGTATTTTTACAGTTGCTTGTCAAGATGGTATTTTGTGCGAAAGCGGCGGACAATGTTCACTTACTAACAGTAACGCAAGTTTTGGAACATACGGATTAAGAGCAACCGGTAAAAGTGCAAGTTTATATACTGGTAGCACAACAACAAATACAGTTGAAACAGGAAATACAGTAACAATTGGTAGTTTATCAACAAGACCAAAATACGGCGATGCCATTAAAATTGATGGAGACGCTCGTTACTATACTGTTGAAGCAAGTACTGCATTAAGTGCAGGATCAAGCGATGTTACTATACTAGAAACTTTTGAAACAAATGTTAGTAGCGGCGCTGGCGTAAACTTTTACGAAAGAAGTTTAATTCAAGCAAGTAGTATTACATTTGAATATGTGGGAAGTGGTAACAACTTTACTAGTGCGTTACCAGAAAATGGTGGCTTCCCAGTACAAGCAAACGAAGTAGTTGAAGACAGTGATGGTCAAGGGCAGGTATTCTTTACTAGTACTGACCAAAAAGGTGACTTTAGAATTGGCGGCGATTTGCTTATTAATGCAAGTGCTGGTATTATTGAAGGTACAACTTTTGACAGATCACTATTTGCAGTTCTAACACCATATATTCTAGCGATTGAGAGTTAACTATGGCAACACCATTAAACGTTTTTAAAACAGTAACATTTGATATAACAACAAGTAATACAGTTGTATATACTGCACCAACAGGATTTACAGGTATTATTCTAATGGCACAAGTAGCCAACGTTGCAAGTACCAGTACTGAAACTGTAACATTTAGTCATTATGATACTAGTGCAGCGGTAGAAACTGAGCTTGTTAAAACCTTTAATATTCCTGAAGCAGATGCAGCAAGTTTGCTTACAGGTAAACTCATACTTGAAGATGGAGATAGTGTAAAAGCAGTAGCAAGTGCGAATAGTACATTCAAACTTACATTAAGTGTCCTGGAGTCATTAAATGCGTAAACTCGACTTACTAAGCGGAAGAGTTAAAAAAGTTACAGGTACATCACTTGATGCTAACCGCTATGATTTTTTAAACTTACAAAATGCAGAACCTGATGCAGGATTTCCTGCACAAACTAATAGTTTATTTGCTAGTACAAACACTGGTACTAGAAGTTGGTTAACAACTAACAGCGCATTGTCAGGTTTAACAGTTTCTGCTAGTGATTTAAAAGTTGATGAAGATACAGTTTTTGTAGATACGTCAGGTTTTATTAATACTACTGCAAACAACTTACACCAAGTTTTGACAGATCTTGACGCAAACTTGGGTGCTACTACAGCAAACGCCTTGACTGCAGTTGTAACTGATGGTACTATTGATGGTAACGGTACTACAGGCACGCCACTTAGCATTGGTCAAGGTGTGCGTACTACTGATGATCCATATTTTGCAGGACTACAAGTTGCACCACAAGATGCAATTAGTGGTATTACATTGAGCAATCCTATTCGTGTTACTGTTTCAACAAGTCACGATTTAACTGACGGTGATTTAGTTACTTTTAGTGATATTGAAGGAACAACACAACTTAATGGTAATGATTATTATGTAGATGTTATTGATACAACTACAGTAGACTTATATAGTGACCAAGCACTTACTACTGGTATAGATGGAACTAGTGGCGGATATAGTTCATATACATCTGGAGGGTTTTTAATTGGTGGTGGATATAGATTTCCATCGCTAGACGGTACATCAGGAAGTTATTTAAAAACAGATGGACTTGGCCAACTTAGTTTTGATAGACCAGTTCAATATGGTGGTTCACAACCTACAAATCCAGACACTGGTGATTTATGGTATGACAGCGTTACAGCACAAGACCTTCTTGTTTATAATGGTACACAGTTTATTAGTGCTACTGAAGGCGGAACACAAAGTGCATTTACACTAAGACAATTTGCAGGTGACGGTAGTACAACCGCATTTGACACACAAGCACCTTCGGTGCAAAAAGTACTTGTGTTCTTAAATGGTATTTTGCTTCGTTTAACAGACGACTTTACATTTAGTAATGGTATTATTACATTTAACAGTGCACCGTTAGCAAATGACACAATTGAAGTATTGCTTACTGGTGATGCTGACTTAGTTGGACTAGAACTACTAGGTATTGCAAACCATGATTTAATTACAGTTGACGGAGCAGGAAATGTTACATTGTCAGGTGAGCTTGACATGGACGGAAACAAGATTATAAATCTTGGAACACCAACAATAACAACAGATGCAGCAACTAAAGCATATGTTGATGCACAAGCAGGTGCAGTAACAATCAATACTTCGGGTGATACTGGAACTGGTAGTGTACAAAGTGCAACACAAGTTCTTAATATTGCTGGTACAGCAAATGAAATTGAAACAACGGCAGCAAACCAATCAGTTACAATTGGATTACCAGACGATGTAACAATCGGACAAGACTTAACAGTTACAAGAAACTTAATTGGTCCGAACTTATTTTCAGTCAATCCTGCAACAATAAGTGCAAGTACAGTAAATTACACTGTTACTGTTGCTAGTGGAACATTGTATGGCGGCGGTACTGGAAATGTGTTTTACTTAGAAAACACAACTGAAGGCACAGCAAATACTGGTAACCCTGTGATAAATCTTTACAGAGGTAATACTTATGTATTTGACGTAAGTGATACAAGCAATAACGGACACCCGCTAAGATTTACAGCAGATGGTGGTACAACTGAATATACAACCGGTGTGACAACAAGCGGCACTGAAGGACAAGTAGGTGCTACTGTAACATTTGTTGTCCCATCAGATGCTCCTGCTAACTTACAGTACTATTGTACAGTACACGGTACTGGAATGGGTAACTTAATTGCTACTAGATCGCTTGGTGGTACACTTATTATTTCAGGCGACTTACAAGTTGATGGATCGCAAACTGTTATTAATAGCACCGAACTGGTTATCGACGACAAAACTATTACAGTTGCAGAAGGTAGTGCAGATAAGGCAACAGCAAGTGGAAGTGGATTGCTTGTAGACTTAGGCACTGACGGATCAGCAAGTTTACTTTACACAAACAATGACAGATGGACATTTAACAATGCTCCGTATTTTAATACATTACGTTTACTTACAACAGACGATTTAACTGGAAGTGACAACTATGCTTATAAAACTGTGTCAGTTACTGACACAGATAATATTTTTAGTTGGAGTGAAACTGGTAGTGTTGCAGCACCAAGTAATGTAGGAAACCTTACATTTGTGAGTGGCGGTGCTATAGATATTGACATTGACACAACACAGTATGCTATAAGAGTTGAACACACTGATACAAGTACTATAGCAGACTTTACTGCAAATAACAACACAAACCAATTCCTTGCTGCACTAGCAATGACATTTGATACATATGGCCACGTACAAACAGTTACACCAACATACAGTAATGTTGTTTTTAATAATGATTTTGGTACACTCACTGTTACAGATACTGACAGTGGTTATACATGGGCAGCAACAGGAAATGTTGGTGCAGGACAAACTAGCGATACAGCAACATATGTAAGCGGCAGCGGTTTAGACATTGATGTAGACAGCACTAATAAAGCAATTCGTTGGACAAACACAGATAAAGGTAGTGATCAAAATACTATTTCTAGTATTACTGTACAAAATACTACAACTGGCTTTACAATGTCTGAAACAGGAACATTTAATGCTACTAATGGTGATAGCATTACGTTAATACCACTTACTGGTATGGACATAGACATTGATACATCATTGGGCGCATTTACATTTGAAAACACCGACACAGGTAGTGCACAAAATATTATTAAAACAGTAACAGTTGTAGACAGTAGTGCAGGATTTACATTTACTGAAACAGGTACGTTTACTACAGCCGCTAACGCAGATAGTTTTACATTTGTACAAAGCACTGGTATTGACTTAGACATTGACACAACAAACGGTGCAATCAGAATTACTAACGATGATGTAGGTAGTGCACAGAATATCTTTAAAACAATTGCAGTTACTGATACAAATAGCGGATATACTTGGGCCGAAACTGGAAATATAGTTGCAGACACCAATAGTGATACAGTTACACTTGTTAGTGGCACTGGTATTGATTTAGATGCAGACACAACCAATGATGCAATACTTATTATTAACACTGATGTCGGTAGTGCACAAAATATCTTTAAAAGTATTGAAGTATCAGACACAGATGCTGGATATACTTGGGCAGAAACTGGAACAATAACCGCAGGATCTAACTCATCTGCATTTAAATTAGTAAGTGGTACAGCAATTGACTTAGATGTAGACACTACAGCAGGTGCAATATTAGTACAGCATAATGTATCAGGTGCAAACACAACTATTACTGCCGCAGCAAATACTTTTGTAGATGAAATTACAGTAGATGCACAAGGGCATGTAACAAGTGTTGCAACAGGCAGTGTTGACTTTAATGTCAGCGACAACTATGCATTCAAAACAGTTTCAGCTGGCGGCACGGCATTAATTGCTGATAGTAATACTGATACATTAACTATTACCGCAGCACAAGTTGATAGCATAGATGGTATTGTTATTGCTGGCGATGCAGCAACAGATAGTTTTACTATTGCACATGCTGACACAAGTAGTGTTGCTAATGTAAGCTCTGCAAGTAACACATTTATTAGTGCACAAACATACGATACTTACGGACACGTTTTAACACAGTCAACTAGCAGTGTTGACTTTGCAGTTGCAGATAACTATGCATTCAAAACAATTGCAGTAGCCAGTCAAAGTGACATTGTTGCAGATTCAAATATTGATACACTATCACTGGGTGTAAGTGGCACTGGAATGAGTATCACCACTACGCCGGCTAGTGATACAATTACATTTGAAAATACAGACAAAGGTAGTTCACAAAGTATTATTAAAACTGTTTATGTAACAGATACTAACAGTGGGTATACATGGGCACAAACAGGAAACTGGACAGCAAGCAGCAATACTGATAGTATAACTTTTGTTAGTGGTTCAGGTATTGACTTAGACATTGATACTACAAACAAATCAATCTTAGTAGACAATACTGATAGAGGTAGTGTACAAAATATCTTTAAGAGTATTGATGTCATTGACACTGACAGTGGGTATAGTTGGAGTGCAACTGGTACAATCAATGCAAGTAGTAACACAGATAATTTTGATGTTGTTAGCGGTACAGGTATCGACGTTGATGTTGACACTACAAATAAAGCTATTAGAATTACAAACACAAGTCTAAATAATGATCCAGGTAGTGCACAAGATATTATTAAAAGTATTATTGTTACAGACACAGATAGTGGATATACTTGGAGTGAAACCGGAACATATAATGTGAGCGGCAACAGCGATGCTCTTACACTTGTAAGTGGTACTGGTATAGACATTGATGTAGATACAAACAGCGGCGCAGTTAGAATTGAAAATGTTAATGCCGGCCAGGCATTTGTTGAATCAACTTACACCGGTGACGGTACAACAACAGTATTCAATATAGGAACAGGATTTACTACATTGTCTGTGTTTGTTAACGGTGTTCTTGTTGACGATGGTGGTGACTATACATTTAATTCATCAACAGGTGATGTTACATTTAGTGTTGCACCAGCGTTAAACGATTTAATAACTACATATAAGTATTCTCAAACATTGAGTGCAGTTACATTAACTAGCTTAGGCATTACAAATCACGATGAAGTTACAGTTGACGGTAGCGGTAATGTTGTTATTACTGGTAACTTGACTGTACAAGGTACAACTACAAGTACAAGTACACAGACATTAAATGACCCTGTTCTTACCTTAGGTGGATCTACACCACCAACTGCAGATGATAACTTAGATAGAGGAATAGTTTTCCGTTGGCATGATGGTTCAGCAGCAAAAGTTGGTTTCTTTGGATTTGATGATACTGATTATGACTTTATGTTCATTCCAGATTCTAGTGGTACAAATGCATTTGATCCAGCTGGCGCAGGACCATTTACACTAGCAGACTATGGTGGTGCAAAGTTTAAGCATGTTATTGGACAAAATATCCGTATGGGATATACTGGTGCAAATGAAATCGATACAAGTTCAGGTAACTTAACAATTGACAGTGCTGGCGGTACAACAACACTAGATGACAATGTTAGCGTGTCAGGTACACTAGGTGTTACAAATACAGCAACATTTAGCGGCACAGTACAAGCAAACAATGGTATTACAGTCGACGGAACAGCATTTATTGTAGCAAACTCAACAGGTAATGTTACAACCGCAGGTACACTAAACGTTGCAGGACTTGCAAGTTTAGATGGTGGTATTGACATGGACGGTGTCTTTACAGTTGCAAATACAACAGGACACACTGAAACAACTGGTAACTTAACAGTTGGTGGTAATACTGTACTGAACGGTAATGTTGACATTGGTAATGCAGCAACAGACACAGTTACAGTTAATGCAGATATTGACAGCCATCTAATACCATCACAGCATGAAACATATGACTTGGGTGCATCAGGAAGTTCGTGGCGTGACTTATATCTAAGCGGGTCTAGTATTTTCTTAGGCAATGCAACTATCACAGAATCAAATGGTAAAATTACTGTTGGTGCTGTTGAAGGAACTCCTATTGGTAGTGTAACACCAAGTACAGGTGCATTCACAACACTAAGTGCAAACTCGTTAGACGTAAGCGGTGCAACTGGTATTGATGGTAACTTTGATATTAATACAAACAAGTTTACAGTTGCGAGTGCAACAGGTAATACAGCAATTGCAGGTACATTAAGTTCAGCAGCCGCAACATTTACTAGTGCTAAAGTAAGTGACTTAACAGACAATCGTATTGTTATTGCAGGCACTAGCGGAGAACTAGAAGATAGTGCAAATTTCCGTTTTGATGGAACAAACTTTGACATTGGCGCAGCAAGCAGCGAAACATTTAGAGTTGTTGTTTCTAGCGGTGCTGTTACTGCATCAGGTGATATTACAGCAACAGGTGGTACACTTGGTAATATTAAAGTTGGTGTAACAGGTAATAATGAAATTGATACATCAAGTGGTAACCTAACTATTGATAGTGCTGGCGGCACAACTACAATCGATGACATTCTAAGTGTAAGTGGTAATGCAGGATTCAGTAGTAATGTTACTATTACTGGTGATTTAACAGTTGACACGACTACATTTGCAGTTGATGCAAGTGCAAACAATGTTGGTATTGGTACTACAACACCAAGTGCAAAGCTACAAGTTGTTGCAGGAGACAATGCTACAACTGGTCCTATTATTAACTTAGCAGGTAGTGCAGTTAACCAAGTTGAAAGCGGACGTATTAGATTTACTGAAGGACCAATGGGTGCAAGTCCATTGTTCCAAGGTGCTTACATACATTATGACGGTAGTGCAAACTACTTAAAACTAGGCACACACGATGCTAACAGTTCTGATACAGCAGATGATGTTGATGCAATTTATGTTCCACGTGGTGCAGCAAGAGTTGGTATTGGTAAAACACCAGACGCTGGTATTGAACTAGACGTTAATGGTGATTTACAGACTAGCGGATCAGCAACAATCGGTACAGGTGCAACATTTGATACAGATACACTAGTAGTAGACGCAACAAACGACAGAGTTGGTATTAATACTGCTACACCTGGTTATGCTCTAGATGTTGTTGGTAGTGCTAGATTCCAAGGCGCAGGTGATGTATTTGTTAGAATTAACGCAGATACAGACGATGTAACCGAATCACACAATACACACTTAGTCTTTATGCAAGACGGCGCACGTGAAATGATGGTAATTGGTACTGAAGGTAGTGCAGGACAATCATACACAGGCACTGCAGCAAACGCATGTTATATTATGTCTACTACAGAACATAGTAACACTATGCCATTGCAATTTGGTACAGCAAGCACTGTCAGAATGACTATCGAAAACGATGGTGACGTTGGTATGGGTACCACTGCACCTGGCAGACAACTACACGTTTATGATACAGGAGCAACAGTTGCACTAAAAGCAGAAGCAGGTGATGGCAATCAGGCAAGTTTAGATCTTAAAAACACTGAAGGAGAATTCCGCTTAATCACAGATGCGGGCGAACTTAAAATTTACGATCAAGGTGATAGTGCATACAGACTTGTAATAGATACTACAGGTGATATTGGTATTGGTACAGAAACAGTCAATGCTAAACTACACATGTACACAGGTGGGCTAGGTGCTAACACCGGCACAACAGACATGCTACGCTTAGAACTGAACAGATCAGACCATGGTGCTACGCCAAGTGGTCCAGCGATCCTGTTTAAAGACCAAGATTCGAACAACCTAACAAACCAAGCACGTATCAAAATGCTAACAGTCAATGACACTGACTTTGGCGACAACGACGAAGCAGCAAGTAACCTAGTATTTGAAACTACAAATGGAGGTTCAGCTAGCGATAAGATGATTATTACTGGACGTGGCGATATTGGTATTGGTACAGTAAATCCAACTGCTAAACTTGACGTTGAAGGTAGTATTAGACTACAATCTGTTAACAGAGATTATGTAACTAGTACACTAACAACAACTACTGAAACCGCAGTTGCAACCCTAAGTTCAACAACTTATAGAAGTGCTAAATTTATGATTCAGATTACAAGAGGATCGGAATATCAAGTAACAGAAGCACTTATGATACACGATGGTATAGATGCATTTGTCACAGTATACGGTACTATGTTTACTGGAAGTGCTGCATTAGCAACATTTGATGCTGATCTCAGTGGCGGATCAATGAGGCTTCTTGCAACAAGCGCAACAACAGCAAGCACAGTTTACAAGATTTCATTAACAGCAATAGACACATAAATACATAAAAGGAATAGCTAATGGCAAAAAAATCGTTTACAATTGATACAGGACTAGTACCAGGAGATAGTACAGCAGACTTGGGTGTAAGTACAAATAAATTTGATGAACTAAACATTTCTGGGGACGGTAATATTGCTGGAGACCTTACTGTTAGCGGTACAATTACTGGAACTGTTTCAGGCGGCAGTGGCGTTAGTGATTCAGAAGCAATAGCATATGCGATAGCATTAGGATAAAGATAATATGGCCAAGAAACTCTTAGTAGGACAGTACACATTTGATGCAAGCGAGCAAGTTGTATATGTAGATGGTAATATCAATGCTGAAAAGTTTTTAATTATTACTAACATTACAGCTAATACAATCATTTATAACTTTGCAGATCCAGCACTGGGATTTGCAGGAAAATATTATGATGTAGCAACTGATAGAACTGAATTTGCACTAGTATATGATACTACAACAATGAATGATACAGATATTTTACAAATATTTGTAGACTATGACTATCAAGAAATAACGCCTGCAGAAGATATATTGGATCCTGTTGGTAAACTAAGAGTTAGCAATCCAGAAAACTTAATCGATACTGACTTTGAATATGGTTTGCAAAGTACGAAATGGGAAACAACCCAAACAGTTAATAACATTCCTACTATCTATAGTAACAGTGGCGACACTCCAGTTGATGGTATTGTAAGTGTTGAAGCCATTAGTGGAAGTAAAAACGTTAAAGTTACAACTAGCCTAATACACGGACTAAGCATTGGTGACCCAATTAGTGTTCAAGGCTTGAGCCAATATCAAGCTGAAGGCTTCTTTATTGTTACTAGTGTTCCTGATACATTGACGTTCTTCTTTGAACTTGATGTTATTGCAACATTTAGCGGTGACCTGTCAGGTAGTTATACAACTATTGTTCCTGGTAAGTTTTTTGAAGGTTCAACACTTCCAGTTAGTACAGCAGACGGTGCACAGACAGACGGCAATAGTCCAAGTACTATTACAGTGACAACAAATGAAACACACGGATTTTCCGAAGGAACAAAAGTTTATTTGCGTAACACGGTTGGTCCACGTATTTTGGATATTGCAGATAGTACACTTACTGCACCAGATGGCAGGCCTTATGTTGATACAACTGCAACTTTTAATGTTAGCGATACAATAGACCAAACCACATCAACTGGTAGAGGTTCATACAAAGACAGACCTATTACAACATATGACTGGGAATCTACTTATACTCAATACTTAGATCCTGCAGAATGGAATGCTACCACTGACGAAATTACCTGGAACACACACCAACTTAGAGACGGATACACACTGTTGTTTAATACACCATATCATGGTGCGTCTGATGGTGGACTTGCTGACGGAAGCGTTTGGTATGTTGAAGTTATTGACGCTAATACTATTAAACTTCATAGTACAGATGCACTTAGTGGTGCTGCAAACTTAACTACACTAAACAATACATATGGACAAGCACGTTTAGGACTGGTGTATAAAGTCGAAGAAGCAAGCGGTACCACTAGAGAAACAGAATTTTACAAAGCAAATGAAGCAACAGTGACTGGTAGCTCTAGTGCATATGGTTCAGGTAGTACAAATGCTATCAACTTTAACGTTGACGTAACAACAGCACTAACTGGTAACCCAACTAATGTAACAATTGAAGAAATAAGACTAGGTGGTGATGTTAACAGTTCAGGCGAATATGTTACATTTACTATTGCTGGTCAAAGTCAGAGTTTGTATTCACCTGGTAACCAAAGCACGTCGATCCTAGCTACAACAAACACAAGTGGCGGCACTCCTCTTTTTAATAACTTGGATGTTAGTAGTTCATTGTTTGTAAGCAATGGTCGTACATTTTTACCAGTCACAGCACAAGCACGTAGTAGTGTTGGTACGTTTGTTTACGGTACTGACAGATATAGATTTCAAATCGACTTTATTAATACAACCCCGGCTGGTAGCTATACAGAAGATGAGAAAAAATTTAGTGGCGGTGACTTAGCAGACTCTCAATTTGGTTTAGGCGGATCACAGCCTGCAGCGGTTGTCGCTTTCCAAGGTAGAACAAGTGGAAGCTATACAAACTCAGCTGACGCATTTAGTTACTTAACTAACCAAAGAAACAATGGACGCTATGGTACTCTGAGTGTAAAATACAATCAAGTTATTTCAGTACCAACAACACTAAATGGTACTGGTAGATTTACTATTGACTATAACGACAATAATGTTAACTATGGCACAGGTAGTGAAATATTCTATGTATTTGCTAATCCATTAACAAGTGATAGAAATACATTATTTTTACAGGACCATGGTATTACATCTACACAAAACGTTGTGATTAATGCAAATACTACAAACTATAATGCTGGAGAGCGTTTCTCATTTGCAAGTAGTAATGGTACTGTGACTAATATGACTCAACAGTTTACGGCGGTTGCGAGTATTGTTAACAAAGATGTATTGCGACTTACAACACAGTCAAGCCCAAATACAGACGACATCGCACAAGTTCCACAAGAATTTACAATGTCTTATACAAAAACAAACGAGAAGTTTAACACAGTGTATATTTCTAACCACAAGATTACAGGAGACAGTAATGCTGTTTATACTAATGTGAGTGGTACAGCTATTCCTCCTTTAACAAGTAATCAAAGTGTTGTTCTTACTCGTGTGGACGACAGTCGTATTAGTGTTAGTGACGGTACTGCAGGTGCTACTGGTACTGGACAAACTATTACACAACAAAACAACAATACCACACAAACATTCTTCTTGGATTTGGAAACAGCATTTGGATTTATTCCAGGTACTGCACAACTTACACAGCTAGAATTTAGAGGTGACTTTGGTGCTAACAGTGAATATATTGATGTTGAGTTCGACGACGGTGACAGTTATAGAATTGGTCAAAGTGATGACATTGGTGACAGTGCTAGTTATGCAACCAGTACTACATTAACATTTAAAGAACTATCAAACTTGTTAGTTACAGATGGTACAACAGGAAAACGTGGTATTAATTTGTTAGTAACTCCACGTAGTACAGTTAACTATGGCCCAGGTGGCGGACCATGGTGGGGTTTAAGAATAACCTACAGTGGTAGCAGTACAGGACTTGTGTTAACAGGCACAGGCAGTGGAGCTCACCAGTTTGAAGTTGCTAACCTAGTTGGTGCGTATGATGGTGTGTTTGCGATGACAAATATTCCACAAACTAATCAATTTGTTATGAGTAGTGATTTCCAAATACCTATTCGATCTTATTCATTTACTAGTACAGATGTAAACAATGCAAACGATACTATTACATTTGCATCAGCACATAACTTAGTTACTGGTGAAAAAGTTACATATAGTGATGGCGGAAATACAAGTATTTTGCCAAGTGGTGTTGGTGATACATTTGTTATTGTTATTAGTCCAACAACAATTAAATTAGCAACTAGTGCTATTGATGCTCTAGCTAACCTTGCTATTAACATTACAGGACAATCAGGTACTCACACAATTCAAGCAGCGAATGTTATTAAAAATATTCAAGGTAGCGGAACAGTCGATACAACATTAAACGGAAAAAATATTGTAGGTAGTGGAACAAACTTCTTGACAAACTTTAAAAAGTTTGATAAAATATATATTAACAACGGATCATATGTTGAAGAACTCACAGTAGACACAGTTACTACTGAAGAAAATATGACTATATTTGAAAATGCAAGTAGTAATATATCTGGTACAGATTATTATTATGCTACTCAGTTGTCATTGAGACCAGATGGATTTAGCTTGCATAAACCATTTGACGGTGGTGTTGATATTACTGCTGGTACAAGTCCAAACAGTAGGATTGCTAGACAGACACGTAAGTATTTCCGTTATCAATCAGGTAAAGGTTTGCAAACAAGTTTTGCTATTAACTTTAACCCACCACGTATTGTTAGAGACTTGATCAAAGCAAGCGGTACAACTGCAACTATTAATACACAAGAACAACATAACTTACAAGTAGGAGATGTTGTTACTATTGCAGGTGCTGAAGTTGCAACAGGTACAAACTATTATAATGGATCGTTTCCAGTTGCAACTATTCCAAACCCATTCCAGTTCACCTATACAATGTCTGGAACACCGACTGATGTTAAAGCAGCAGGTTTCCCAACATATGTACGTGCTGGCTGGACAGACAGTTTTGTACGTGCTGGTATGTTTGACGACCAAAACGGATTCTTTTATGAATATGATGGGCAAGCATTATACGCTGTAAGACGTAGTAGTACAACACAGATTGCAGGATTTGTAAGTGTTACACGAAACAGTCAGGTTGTTACTGGCATTAACACTAGTTTCACCACACAATTGCAAGCAGGTGATAGGGTTGTTATACGTGGACAAACATATTTAATTAACGAAGTAAGTTCTGATATTAGAATGGTTGTGCAACCTGCTTATCGTGGTGTTGATGCAGTACAAGTTAAAGCAACAAAAACCATCGATACTAGAGCTGCACAAAGCACTTGGAACTTGGATAAAGCAGACGGCACAGGATTTACAGGATTTATTTTAGATACTACAAAAATCCAAATGGGTTATATTGACTATAGTTGGTATGGTGCTGGTAAGATTAGATTTGGTTTTAAAGACAGGGTAGGACATGTTAGATACTTCCATGAATTTAGACACAACAACGTGTTAGATGAATCATATTTCCGTTCAGGTAACTTGCCAGCAAGATATGAAATTGCAAACGGTCCTACAGCAACAACAGCACCGACACTGTTCCACTTTGGTACATCGATTATCATGGACGGTAAGTTTGACGACGATAAAGCATATCAGTTTACAGGTGAAAGTAAACCATTTGCATTTACCAATGGTGTGAGTAGTACATTTACAAGTAATAATGTTTCAACATTTGAACAAATTACATTAAACGGTACTCGTGTTTATGTTTATGCTATTCCTGTAGCAGCAAACGATGCGACTGGTGTTGCTGTTGGTTCTCAAATTAAAGAAACTGCAGGTACAGACTTGCCAGCAGGTACATATGTAACTCAAGTTAAAGTTGACGGTGGTAATAGTAAAATTTATACTAGTTATCCAGCTACAAGTGCTGATCCAACTGGTGGTGGTATTTATAGTGTTATTGCTGGATCGACTAGCTTTACGCTAGGTGAAACCAGTGCAGTTGACTTAACAAGACCACTTCCGCTTATTAGTGTGCGACTAGCACCAAGTGTTGACAGCGGCTTAACAGGTGCACTAGGTGAACGTGAAATTGTTAACAGAATGCAGTTACGTTTAAGACAAGCAAGTATTACAGCTAACGCAGATATCGAATTCTTCTTGCTGCAAAACGCATTGCCTAGTGTTATTGCCTATCAAAACGCACAATCGCCAAGTTTGAGTGAAACTATTAAACACAGTGCAGGAGATACACTACTAAATGGTACTGCAATTTACTCAGCTAAAGCATCGGCAGGATCGACTGTGGTTGATTTGACAGACTTGCTTGAAATTGGTAACAGTATATTGGGTGGTGATGGTATTTTCCCTGCAGGGCCTGACTTGTTGACACTGGCTGTTCAGCCACAAAGTACAACAGGTGTTACTGGTAGTACACCGTTTACAGTTAACGGTAAAATATCCTGGTCAGAATCACAAGCATAATATTAATCCTTGGTTGTTGATAAATAGTATTAACAACTAAGGATCTATTATGTCAACAAAATCATTTGAACTTTCGCAGATGGCTAACACTATCACCGTTGATGATGTCGATATGGATGTCACATATGGGCACAGTGGTACATTTACTGGCGACTTGACTGTAGAAGGAGACTTCACGGTTAACGGTACAACTGTTACAGTTACGGCTAGTGAACTTGCTGTTTCAGATAACATGATTTATTTAAACAATGCAAGTACTTCTACTATTACAGATGCAAGTGGTGATGGATCTACACAAACCTATACAGCAAATAACAATTATCAAATAGGATGGACAGTTACTATCACTGGAATGAATCCAACTGGTTATAATGCAACTGATGCAACTGTTACTGGCGCTACATCAACTACATTTACTATTGCAGGATCTGAGCAAGGTACATTTGTATCAGGAGGCACCGCAGCTGGTAAAACAAATTCAAATCCAGACTTGGGATGGGCTGGCGGGTATAAAGATGGCACATATGCTCATGCAGGTGTTTTCCGTGACACAACAGACGGCAATTTTAAGTTTTTTGATAGTTATACACCAGAGCCGGACGCAAGTGCGTATATCAATACTGCACATGCTAGTTTTAACTTAGCACCTATCACTGCTGGCACAGCAACATTTGAAAGTTTAGTAGTTGATACAACTACACTAGTTGTTGATGAAACAAACAATCGTGTTGGTATTGGTGTCGCATCTCCTGATTATAGACTACACGTTCGACATAATATAGCTGGTGATGGTGGTGCTAATGGCGGAATTTTAATCGAAGCAGTAAATGGCACTACTGGTGAAGCAGCAGTAGCATATAAAACTGCCGATACTGGATCAAACAAGTGGTTTACAGGGTTAAATCAAGATGCAGACTTTGCAATAAGTTATGGTACCTCATTTGGCGACAGCTTTTGCAAAGTGGGTATTACTAGTGGTGGCGATGTTGGCATTGGTACAACTAATCCTAGTGCAAAATTAGATGTTCGTGGTAACATGATACTTGGCACAACAGCAGGTAGTGTACTACTAGACCAAACAACTACAACTACAACATCAACATCACAAACAGTTGTTGAGTTGACTGGTACAAGCGGATGGACTTCAGCAAAAGTAGTAGTAAGTATTAAAGATAATATTAGTGCACATACACAAATATCGGAACTACTATTAACACACAATGGAAGTACTGCAGTAGCAACGGAATACGGTGTTGCATATACAGGTACAATACTTGCAAGTTTTGATGTTGATATCAATGGTGGTAATATGAGATTATTGGCTACACCAGCAAGTACGAATAGCACAACATTTAATGTGTTTAACACACAGTTAAAATAAAATAGCCGCTACAGGGGAGAGTGAACCGTGGCAAACGATAAAAGATTTATAGCCAAAAATGGCTTCGCCAGCTTAGGCGACTCGACAGTTGGATCAACTGTTTTTACACCACAAGCAGATCTTCATATATTAAGTTCAATCGCCGATGCGGCTGCTACTACAGTTAAGATCGGCTCAGAAGGCAGCTGGGGCAATAATGTACCTAGATTAGAACTTGCTGAAAGTAGTGCTGGCGGCACAATGCACTACGGATTTAGTTTGACTGCAGATGGTGCTAGTACAAACAATTTGTTAATCAGAAATCATAATAATAGTACTGCAGGTAATGTAGCAATTTCTGTTGATAGAGTTAATGGTAATGTTGGTATTAATTTGGCATCGTCTGCTAGCGAAGCATTAGATGTCAATGGTGATGTACGAGTACGTGGTACTGGTAGTACAATGGCAGGTACCACAGTGGCAAATGCAAGTTTGCTTGTTGGTTCTAGCTCAGTAGGTATTGGTATTGATGATAACGAAATTATAGCTGCTGGCGGCGCATTATACTTGGGAAGTTTGTCAGGACAACCTCCTGCTATATTCCGTGAAGGTACAACTGAATACATGCGCATCAACAATGGCGGTAAAGTTGGTATCGGCACTAATAATCCAAACACAAGATTGTCAGTTGAAGCGTTTGCTGCTACAGGCGGCGACAACACTAGAGTTTTTGAACTAAGAAATCAAAGTGCTACTGCTTATACTGCTGATGCACTAACATCATACAATGCTCACACCAGTTATCCAATTGTAAACGGTGCCACACTAACATATCATGCCAGAGGCGGACAAGCTGGCAACATAATGACACATGCGGCAGGTATAAACAGTGAGCCTGTTGTCTCAGACAGAATTGCTAGACTGGCAACACAAAACACAAGTACT